>Ga0183095_10405_pt1 | contig 150120 bp, 124 predicted proteins | sample BioMet4_FD_130346 | JGI IMG/M metagenome (GOLD analysis project Ga0183095, IMG submission 130346) | Microbial communities from bioreactor (seeded with sewage sludge) at LBNL, California, USA - Biofuel metagenome 4 (v2) (version 3) | ecosystem: Engineered > Bioreactor > Anaerobic > Unclassified ...
TTTTGATAACCTGAACATTTATGCATTTGACACGTTATGACACGCTATGAGTCGTTATGGTATTTTACCTCCGGCTTCTGTGACCGGACATACGTTTGTAATCTTCGCTTATTTCGAACTCAGGTTAGCACTTCGGTTATCAAAGAAGTTTAGGATATCCTGATAATGGGAATAGATTGTTGCCGAGATGGTATTAAATGCCTTAAATCCGGATTCTGTTATTTGATTGTACCAATGAGCCAGTTTAGTATAGCCAACCTCTTTTGCCTTAGTCTTTGAAAAGATCAGCCGTAATGCATGAGTTAGGTTAAAAGCTTTATGGATGTCCGGATATTGAGCAAACAGGATCTTTGCCCGCTGCTTTTGAGATGGACTCCATTTTTCTGCTGATTTAAAAAGCAAGTATCGGCTTCTGGCCAGTAACTGTTTTTTTGTATCTCCATTACTGAATGTGGGTGCTGTATATTTTTCCTTGTTCAGGCGTGCATTTTCGATCGCATTTGTCTCCTCATTGATGGCATCCCATCGGTAATCAATTCGCAATTCCTGAAGTGCGTCATAAGCCAGCTTCTGAACATGGAAACGATCTATTACCTTGGAAGCTTTAGGGAAGCATCTGCTGGTTATCAGGTTCATTGATCCGGCCATATCCAGGGTAACCTCCTTTACTTTCTTTCTCTTCCTCTCCGGGATCTTGTGCAAAACAGCAATGATATTTTCGGCCTTAGTCCCTTTGATCATGGCTACCAGTATGCCTTTTCTCCCTTTGGCGGCCTTATTGGTCAGGATGGTATAAAGCTCACCATTGGATAAGGAAGTCTCGTCAATACTGAGGTATTCCCCTAAATTATCCGGGAAGAGCATCCACTCTTCTGCATGGTCCCTCTGATCCCACTGATGGTAATCACTTAGGTGATCTTTGTATTGCTGACCTAATTGGACGCCATCGATATAATAATGTTTTTCAAGGCTTTTGCTGCTCAGGGGGTAATTGTCCAAATATTTCTTTTAAAAAAGCCGCGAAACCTTTGGTGTAACGCGTCCCTTTTGCTGTTGTATCCCATTTGTTGCTCACAATATCCCCAGTGCTCTCAACCTGCCATTTTCGCCTTCGCACATGTAAAAACATCGCCCGCTCTCTTAAGGGAAAATCCTGAACTATAACAGAAGGATAGAAACCCTTTGAGATCAGTTTTATATCCTTGTATTCTGAAGATGGAAGATTTAATTCATCCAGATGAACATCAATAGTTGTTGGATTAACAATAACCTGTACGATTTCAAAGTAATTAAAGATTTCTTCCGGTAGTAATGCTTTTACAAGCAATTTATACTGTTCATCTTTTGATTCCATCTCCAACGAGTTGTTTTATTCAACAAAGATGAATTTATTATTCTTCTCCACCTAATATTCCAATTGATCCTTTTAAAATCACTTATAATTCATACGGTATTACTATTTCCTGTCGGATTTTCGGTATGCATGAATTCACTAAAACCCAGAAAATAAAAATTATCAAAACAGATTGTAATCCCCCTTTAGGGGGATTACAAATCAGAAGGAATTAGTTTAAATTAAGGTAAAACAAGGAAGCGTGAATAAATTTTGAATTATTACGAAAATGTCTTAATTTAAATGGGTGAGTATGGGTACATTATTATAAATAATTCTTTATTGAAATAATTGTAATCGTATAAACAATAGAATTCAGGAGCTTATAAGTTTATCTTGTTTCATTAAAACAAAATGAGCTTTTTAATATAGATTTTTTTTAGGCAGTCAAAGAAGGAATGTGACTGACGAAAGCGGAGCTTTTTTCTTTACCTAACTTTAGGATTTCCCAGTAAAATTTCCTGTAAAAAATAGAAAAGGATATAAATAGATTTAGATTCTTCTGTTATTATAATTTCACATAATGAATATCCATTCACTTTCCTAATTGCGATTTTCCTTTGTCAGATGTTGTCATTTATGGTCATTTGATTGCCATTAATTGTTTTTACTGCACAATGACCATTAATGACAACTTAATGACACGGTCTATAAATGTTTGGCAATATACCGGATACTCATTTTTTTATATAATCTATATTTTTTATCTAATTTATACTTTATGATTGTGATTGAAAATCCAATTCCAAATCTGGAAGAAAAAATAAATTCAACCAGCAACGATGACATTATCTCTTTTATAAGAAATATATTCAATGTCCCCCAAGGGCAAGTACCACTGCATGCTCCATTATTTATTGGAAATGAAAAGAAATATCTGGAAGAATGTATTGATTCGACTTTCGTTTCCAGCGTGGGCAAATTTGTAAATCTTTTTGAGGAGCGAATAGCAGACTTCACCGGGGCAAAAAGGGCTGTTGTTTGTGTCAATGGAACAAATGCTTTGTATTTGTCTTTGATACTTGCCGGACTTACTCATAATGATGAGGCTCTGACTCAACCCTTATCCTTTATTGCGACTGCAAATGCAATTAACTATTGTGGAGCGACTCCTGTATTCTTGGATGTTGACAGGGATACCATGGGGATGAGTCCTGAGGCGCTTGAAAAATTCCTTTCGGAGGAAACCATAGTAAGAAATGGGGAATGCTATAACAAAAAAACAGGTAAAAGAATAAGAGTGTGTGTACCAATGCACACCTTCGGTCATCCTTGTCGAATAGAAAAAATAGCTTCCATTTGTGAAGAATACCGTATTGTTTTAATCGAAGATGCTGCAGAAAGTATTGGAAGTTATTATAAAGGTCAACATACAGGTACCTTCGGAAGAATTGGTATAATTAGTTTCAATGGTAATAAAACCATAACTACAGGTGGAGGAGGGGTATTGCTGTTCAATGACGAAGATTTAGCCGGAAGAGCAAAATATTTAAGTACCCAGGCTAAGGTCCCTCATCAATGGGATTTTTTTCATGATGAAATAGGATACAATTATCGGATGCCCAACGTGAATGCTGCAATTGGAGTAGCTCAGATGGAAAATCTGGAATTTTATCTTAAAAGGAAGAGGATATTGGCTTCAAAGTACCGGGAGTTTTTCAAAAATAAATCTATCCAATTTTTTAATGAACCTGAAAATTGTTCATCAAATTATTGGTTAAATGCAATAATCTTTGATTCAAAAAGAGAAAGGGATTTATTTCTGAGTGTTACCAATGGGCAGGGAATTATGACACGTCCACTCTGGACATTAACGAATAAGCTCCCCATGTATGAAAATTGTCAAAGGGATGCTTTGGTCAACAGTTCGTGGTTGGAGGAGAGAGTTGTTGCTATTCCAAGTGGTGTTATACTCTAAAAAGTGAAAAGACAGCGAATTCTATTAATTGGTGGAGGTGGCCATTGTAAATCTGTTATCGATGTCATTGAGCAAGGCAATAATTTTGAAATAGGGGGAATTATTGACATTCGGGAAAAAATAGGTGAATCTTTACTGGGATATCCGATTATCGGGACTGATGATGACCTATTAGCTTTAAAAAAAGATTTTGATGCTTTTCATATTTCGATGGGAAAGATAACTATCTCAGAAAAGCGATCTGATTTATTTAACTTTTTAAAAGCAAAAGAATTTAATTTGCCGGCAATTGTTTCTCCATCAGCCTACATTTCAAAACATGCTTTCGTCGGGGAAGGAACCATCGTCATGCATCATGCAGTAATTAATGCAGAAGCACATGTGGGAATGAATTGTATAATAAACACCAAAGCATTGATCGAGCATGATGCGGTCATTGGTGATCATTGCCATATAGCTACCGGGGCCATTATAAATGGAGGGGTTCAGGTTGGAAGTGAGTCGTTTATAGGAAGCGGAGCGGTATCAAAACAAAATTCGGTTGTCTCTTTTGGATCTTTTATAAAAGCTAATAGCATTATAAAATAGAATGAAATTTGCCTTTGCAACTGTTATATATCCACAAGCTTTAAATTTTTTGCCGGACTTTAGTAAGTCTTTGCGAAACCAAACGGATAAGAATTTCCATATCATCATCGTCAATGATGGGTGCGATGAAAAAGATATCATTATAGAAGGTTTAAATTATGATATCATTCCATGCGGAAAATCTATTGTTGAAAACAAGGAAATATTAATCAATGCAGCATTGGATCAGGAATTTGAATGGCTGATTTTTGGAGATTCTGATGATTTTTTTGATCCCAATAGAATTGAAATTGTAAAAAAGTATTCTAAAAAGTATGATTTGATCTCGAATGAAATTATCCCTGTAGAAGGGAATACCACGTATAATCCCCAATTTCAAAAAGTACTGGGTACATTTAGTGAAATAGCTACAGTTTTCATCAGGGATAAAAATCTTTTTGGTTTTTCAAATACCGCTTGCCGGGTTGATCTTCTTATAAATAAACACATTCCTTCTGAAATTATAGCAGTAGACTGGTATCTTTTTGCAAAAGCTATACAGTCCGGAGCAAAAGCATGTTTCACAGCCGAGACAAATACTTACTATCGACAATGGGAAGAAAATATTATCGGAATGAATAAGAAAACAATCAAGCAAGTTAAAACAGGAATAAAAGCAAAATATTTTCATTATAAAAACATGCTTAATTATGACCCCTGGTATGGAGGGGAGTTGCCATGGTTAAAAAATCTCTATTATCAATCGGACAGCAAAAACTTTTACTCTTATTATAAAATTTTGGAACAACAGCAGAGTGAATTCCTTTTCTGGTGGGAGAACATAAAAAATTACCAACTATGAATAAAACTGTTTTATTACAAAATGGCACTGAGTTAAGAAATTTTGGCAAGCCGTTTATTGTAGCTGAAATCGGCTCCAATCATAACGGGGATATGAACCTTGCGAAAGAGATTATAAATGCGGCTAAAAGTTGTGGGTGTGATGCCGTTAAATTTCAATCCTTTAATGAGAAATCATTGATATGTAAGGCCGAATACGAAGCTAACACAAAATACAATGACTCTCCCAAAAAGCATTTTGGTTCCCTGGAAGAAATGGTAAAAAAATATTATTTAAGAGAGGAACAACATTACGAACTAAAAGAATACTGTGACGAAATAGGAATATTGTTTTCATCTTCTCCTTTTTCAACGGAAGAAGTAGACCTGTTGATAAATCTGGATGTACCCTATCTTAAAGTTGCTTCGATGGATATAAATAATTATCCACTTCTCAGGTACATGGCTTCAAAAGGTAAACCACTTATAATTTCAACCGGGATGGCTACTCTTGCAGAAATAGATAATGCTGTCCGGATTGTTGAAAAGGAGGGAAATTCTGATATTATTCTTTTACATTGCATCTCAATTTATCCTCCGGCTTTTGAAGATATAAATCTTCGTAACATAACCATGTTACAACAAACTTTCCCCTACCCAATAGGTTTTTCTGATCATTCACTTGGAATTCACATACCTTTGGCTGCGATTGCCTTGGGAAGTTGTTTGATTGAAAAGCATTTTACCATTGATAAGGATTTGCCGGGGTGGGATCATGAGATATCAGCAGATCCCATTGAAATGAAACAAATTGTAGAATTTTCTTCTCAGGTAAACACAGCATTGGGGTCATTTAACAGGGTGGTTTCCAACGCAGAAGAAGCAAAGAAATTAAAATTCAGAAGAAGTATTGTAACCACGAGGGATATTCATGCGGGTCAGAAAATAGAAAAACATGATATTACCTCCAAGAGACCGGGAACAGGTATTCCGGCTGATTTATCCGATTATTTGATCGGAAGGCTCCTGAAAAAAAATATTCTGATGGATACTCCATTAAAATGGGAGGATTTTGAATAATGATAGCGATTATACCTTCTATTGAAGCACCCAAAGAAGTACTCCATTTGCATATGAAAAATCTGGCGGGAAAACCAGTAATTTCATATACAATCGAGGCCGCAAAGAAATCCAAATTCATAGAAAGGATCCTGGTAATTACGAATTCCAAGGAAGTTTCTATGCTAGCTAATAATTATGAGGCAGAAGTTTTATATGAAAATCTGTTTGATGTCTCCATTATAGAACTATTCGAAAAAATTATAAGTGAAAATGGAATTAAAGATTTCATTTTTCTGAATCCTTCTGCTCCATTCAGAACATCGCATGATATTGATTCTGCTTGTAAGACCTATCTTGAGAAAAAAGCCGATTCACTTATTTCCTGTTACGAGGCGGATTCACCTGAAAAGATTAAAGGAGTAATAAATAATCGTATAGACAGATTTTTCGCGGAATCGGATAAGGAGGATGATAAAAACTATGTATTCAATGATGCCATATTTATCTTTAATAGCAAATATTATAAAAGCAATGGAATAAATTGCAGTAAAGATACTTTACCCTATATATTATCTTACAATCATTCTTTTGAAGTTAATCATTCTCTGGATTTTGAATTTGCTGAATTTCTGATTCTCAAGAATGGCAAAGAAATATCAACCATTAAGGAAGATGATAATTATAAAGTATTCTATAATTTATCGATCCGTGATTCTATAAAAAAATTAGACGCTACGGGAATAGGATTTATAGGGGTAACAGACGATTCAAACAAATTATTGGGAATTGTGACTGATGGTGATTTCAGGCGAGCAGTGCTATCAGGTGTTTCATTGGATAATCCTATCATCTCTATTGCCAATAAAAATTTTATCTATTTAAAACAGGGGTATTTAATCGACGAAATGGAAAATGTTTTCCTAAACAATGATATTGCTCATATTCCGGTAATAAATAATGGTGAACTGCAAGAAATCATTTTAAGAAAAAACATTCCTTATATCAGGAAAAACAATGCAGAAGAAAGGATATTAAACATACCGGTAGTAATAATGGCAGGAGGTACCGGAACCCGGTTAAAACCATTCACTCATATCATGCCGAAGCCATTAATACCGATCGGGAACAAGCCATTAATTGAATTAATCATTGAGCGTTTTCAGAACTCAGGAATAAGTGAATTTTATCTTTCACTTAATTATAAGGCTAATATGATCAAAGCTTATTTTGAGGGAAGAGAGATTGCTAAAAATTTTCATTATCTGACCGAAGAATTTCCTATGGGGACTGCAGGGGCTTTGAAGAAATTAAAGGGAATCATTGATTCAACATTTATAGTTTCTAATTGTGATATAATTATTAAAAGTGATTATAAAAAAATAATTGAATCTCATATTCAGGGAAAATATGATCTGACTTTGGTAGCCTGTATGCAGCATTTAAAAATTCCTTATGGAATATGTTCTATAGAAGAAGGTGGGTGTTTGAAAGAAATTTCAGAAAAACCAGAATTTGATTATTTGGTGAATACGGGCATGTATGTCTTTGAACCCAGCATTCTTGATTTTATACCGGATAATACATTTTTTCATATCACCCAACTGATTGAGGAATTGAAGAGAAGAAATAAAAGAATCGGTGTCTATCCTGTTTACGAAAATTCCTGGATTGATGTCGGGCAGTGGGAAGAATACCGAAAAGCAATTAAATACCTGAAATAAAATTAGATAACCTGATATGTCATACGGTGGAAAAAGTATTGTCGCAATAATTCCTGCGCGTGGTGGATCAACAAGGCTCCCACATAAAAATATTGTGGATTTTTGCGGAAAACCACTTATCGCATGGACTATTGAAGCCGCATTAAACGCTGGAGTTTTTGATTCGGTTATCGTTAGCACAGATGATGAAAAAATTGCGAATGTCTCAAAAGAATATGGAGCAGAGGTCCCTTTTTTACGGGATAAAAAAGCGGATGATTTTTCTCCTGTAAGTGAAGCCATTATAAGAACAATAGAACAGCTTGAAGAGGCCGGAAAAAAGTTCGATTTGGTAGTACAGCTCTTTGCCGTGTGTCCGTTAAGAAGTTCTGAAGAAATTATAGAAGCTGTTAAGTTCTTTTTTGAAAGAAAAGCTCCCTTTCTTGTATCCTGTTTCCGTTTCGTGGGAATGAATCCTTGGTGGGCCATTAAATTAAATGATAAATATCAGGGAGAAAGGATTTTCGACGAAATAAATAAAAGATCACAGGATATACCACCCCTCTATTGTCCGACAGGGGCAATATGGATTGCAGATATTGAAGTGTTAAAAACAGAGGGAACCTTTTTTGGAAAAGATCAGATCTTTTGGGAAATCAGCTGGGAAAGCGGGATCGATATTGACGATGAAAAAGATTTGAGACTGGCTAAAGCATTAAAAACTTTACAAACAAATTTTCAGACAAGTAATAATGAATGATTCAGGCATAGTTTTTATTGTACATCATGTAGACACAGAAGGTCCACTATGGGAAAATATTGAAGAAACTTTTGCAAGGTTAAAAAATATCTTTGGTTTAGATATAGAACCAACTTATGAGAACCTGGAGAAATTGCAGAAGGGTGAAATTGATCTTCCTCCAAATCAAAAACAGGAAATTGCAATAGCTGTCGATCCTCACATCCTGGGCTATAAACGCAATTGGGCCATGATCGAAGAGATGTTATTCCGCATATTGAACCCTTTTTTCAGAAATCAACTGATCGATTCTTTCGGTGAAGGATGGATATATAACTGGCACGTGATGGATCATGTCGGATTTGGACCCGAAAATCCGCGGCACAGGGATATGGGCCATCACAATATCTTTGATTTTTATACTGATATTCTTAAAAATACCAATTCTGTTCAGGATCGTATCCATTGGCATTTCCATCCGATTCCTTTTTACAAGCAAGCCAATGTGATGGCAACAAGTTATGATAATTCTATCTCTGTGTTACATCAGATTTTATGTCGCAGATTAATTGATAGAAACTGGTTCCCGGTAGTCAATCGCGCTGGATTTCATGCAGAGAGGCCGGATTCCAATCTTTTCCTGGAACAATGGATTCCCTTTGATCCGTCCAATCTGGCTGTCGATGAATCACAGCAGCCTAAATATCAAAAGGATCAGATTAATGGAAGATTTGCTGACTGGAAGGGGGCACCCTCTGACTGGAGCCTGTATCACCCGAGTTTATACGACTGGAGATTAAAGGGAAATGCCAATCGGGTAATTGCCAGAATCCTGAATTTGAAAACAAGACACCGGAATATCAATATTGAAGAAATAGAAAAGGCGTTTGTCAAAGCTGCTGCTGGTGAAAATGGTTACCTGGGATTGGCCAATCATGACTGGCGGGAAATGTCAGTGGAGATTAATGAATTCAGGGAAATGTTGAACATCGTAACTCAAAAATATCCTGAAATACGCTTCAGATTTTCTGAAAGTGTGGATGCTTTCCGGCAAGTTTTAGGGTATTCCCCTTATGAGGTCGAAAAAAATTCTATTGATCTTGACGTTACCCTTAAAGACAATAATTTATTGGTTGATACTTTAAATGGAGAAATCTTTGGACCTCAGCCTTATCTGGCATTTAAAACCAAAAACGGGGAATATTTTCATGATAATTTTGATTTCCTGACTCCTAAAAAGTCATTTAGTTATGTTTTTGATGAGAATACTATACCATTGGAAAACATTGAATCAATTGCAGTGGCTTCAAATGATAAATACGGAAATACTTTTATAAAAAAGTTCGAGCCTTCGAAAGAAAAAATCACTGCGAAGGAAAGTCCATTGGTTGCAGGTATAATTTAGGTTCACAAAGGTATGAGACATCTGGTTGTTGGGGGAGGTTCAATTGGGAAAAGGCATCTGAAGAACCTTTTCTTACTGGGAGAAAAGGAGCTTTTCTGTTACCGGAGGCAATATAATAAGGATTTTGAAGAGGAATATAAATGCGAAATTATTACTTCTGATGAGGAGGTCATAAAAATAAACCCCGATGCAATTTATGTTTGTAATCCTACTTCGCTTCATTATCAGGGATTTTTGCTGGCTATAAAAACGAAAAGCCATATTTTTATGGAAAAGCCTTTGATTCATGATGAATTAATCCTGGAACAAATGATTCAGCAATGGAAGAGGAACCGTGTTTTTTTCATAGGCTTTGTTTTGCGTTATCATCCCTATTTGAAAGTAATTAAAGAGAAGTTAGAAGAAGGGGTAATCGGGGGAATTTTCAGTGCACGATTTGAGTTCGGGAGTTTTTTACCCAATTGGCATCCGGGTGAAAAAGCCTCAGTAGGGTATGCGGGAGTAAAATCATTAGGAGGAGGAGTAATAAACACTGTCACCCACGAGCTGGATTTAATGATGTACCTCTTTGGAACTCCCCAATCAGTGATTGCCGCAAAAACTAATCTGGATCTTTTGCATATTGATGTTGAGGAATTGGCTGAAGCGATATTCCGGTATCCCTGGGGGCTTGCAACTCTTCATCTTGACTTTCTTCAAAAAGATTACAACCGTAATATAAGCCTTTTCGGTACTGAGGGAAAAATTACGTGGAACTGGACCGATAATAAAGTTGCCATAAGAAAGCATAATCAACCTCCTGAAATTCTGAAATTAGAAATTGATTCTAATCAGTTATACATTGATGAATTAAAGGATTTTTTAAACCTGATTAATTCCAATAAAATAACTCATCCACTTGATTTTGATTGTGCAGTTACCAATACCCGGTGGATGTTATCAATCCATAAATCTGCTGAAAAAGAAACACAATGGGAAAAATCGTTGACCAGCTCTTTGATCTGAAAAATCGCGTAATAGTTTTAGCCGGAGGTGCCGGACAGATTGGATTCAAGATGGCAATGGCTCTTGCCGATGCAGGTGGAACAGTTGCAATTGCGGATTTAGACTCTGAAATGGCTGAACAAAAAATCAAAGAATTAAAGGACCCTGATTTGGTTTCACGATTGAAAGTCTATCCAGTCGATGTAAGTTCCAAGCCCAATATAGAAGAGTTATTCAGGAAAATTGATTCCGAACTTGGCAATCTTTATGGATTAATTAATTGTTTCCATTTTAAGGGAAATTCAAGAAAACTTGATGCGAACAGCAACTTTTTCGCGGGATTTGAGGATTATCCGGAAGAGGCATGGGATCAGGTTCATAATATCAATCTCAAGGGAACTTTCCTGATGTCGCAGGCCGTTATTCCCTATTTTAAGAAGAATGGGGGAGGAGTGATCGTCAACATCAGCTCTACATACGGCAATGTAAGTCCTAACAAGAATATTTATGGGAATTCAGGAATTAATGCCCCGGTTGCATACTCCTCTTCAAAAGCTGCAATTATAAATCTGACAAGATACATTGCCACTCACATGGCTGAGTTTGGGATAAGAGCAAACGTGTTGTCTCTTGGAGGTGTGTATAATAATCAATCGGAAGATTTCCTGAAAAATTATAAGGCCCTTACTCCTTTAAACAGGATGGCTACAGCTGAAGAATACCAGGGAGCTATTTTATTCCTTTTAGGTGATGCCTCTTCCTACATGACGGGCTCAAACGTAATCATAGATGGCGGCTGGACTTCCTGGTAAATCCTTCATATCTTCTCCGCCTTTTATTCGTAGTTTATTCGTAGTTTATTCGATCATATACGAATGATGTACGAATAATATACGAATAAACTACGAATAATCATTGAGCCGTATAGGGCGCAAAAAAGGGCAATTATTGGTTAATAAGACGTTTATTTCTTCATGTTTTATGATGCAGAATCAAATAGAATCATATTTTGATCGTTTATTTCCGATTAACAGAAGCCTTACAGGAAACGGCAACCGGCAAACTTTAAAGATATTATCTGAGATTGTTGATCTTGCCGTTCACGAAGTTCCATCAGGGACAAAATGTTTTGATTGGGTCGTACCCCCCGAATGGAATGTACGGGAAGCCTGGATTAAAGACAGTTCGGGGAGGATCATTTTAGATTTCAATTCTTCCAATCTTCATTTGATGGGATATTCTGTACCTTTTTACGGCCATTTATCTCTTGAGGAACTTAGACCTCATTTATTCTCAATTCCGGAACAGCCTGACGCGATACCTTATGTAACTTCCTATTACAAAGAACAATGGGGATTCTGTTTAAGTCACCGTCAGCTGCTCAGTTTAACGGAGGATTCGTACGAGATATCCATTGATTCAGAGTTAAATTTTAAAGGATCAATGACTTATGGTGAGGCCTATATCAAGGGAAAATCTGATCAGGAAGTTTTATTTTCGACTTATATATGCCATCCTTCCCTTGCAAACAATGAATTGTCCGGCCCTTTGGTTACTTCGTTTATATACAAATCATTGGCTGGTAAAGATTTAAATTACAGTTACCGGTTCCTGTTTGTACCCGAGACCATTGGAACTATTTTTTATTTGTCAAAGTACGGGGAGGCATTAAAAAGTAAATTAAAAGCAGGATTTGTGGTCACTACCATTGGAGATAATGGCGCTTTTACTTATAAACGTTCGCGCCAGGGAAATTCTTTACCGGACAGGGCAGCAGAACTGATCCTCGAACAAACGGAAAAAGATTTTGTGATTGAAGATTTTTTCCCTTACGGCAGCGATGAAAGGCAATATTGTTCGCCCGGATTCGATTTGCCCGTTGGTTCTTTGATGAGGACCCGGTATGGCATGTATCAACAATATCATACTTCAGATGATAACAAATCCTTTATCTCATTTGAAGCGATGGTGAAATCTGTCCAAAAGTACCTGGAGATAATAGAAGTGATCGAGGAAAATAAATATTACAAAAACAGATTTCCTTATTGTGAGCCCAAATTAAGTGAAAGAGGCTTGTATCCGACAAATGGTTCAGCCAATCACCAGCATGAATTAAATGCAGCTTTATGGGTCCTGAATTTAGCTGACGGAACAAATGATTTGATCTCAATTTCCAGGAGAAGTAAGATTGACTTCAAATCTTTGGTTTCTACAGTTAAAATTCTTGAAAAAAATAATTTGATTCTTTCAGCTTCAATTTAATCTAACCAATAAAATTTACTCTGAAATTTATAGCCACCTCCCTGGTACTGCGGAGATTTGACAAGCATTCAACATCCTCGATGATCCTTTATCTGGGATCAGCACAGATGTTCTCAAATGTGGTTCGAATTATCAGCGGGCTTTTGGTAGCAAGATTTGTCCTTCCCGAATTGTTGGGCACTTTTAATGGGATTGGCATCATCATGGGATACCTCCCTATCCTGCAGCTTGGGATAATGAACGGACTTAACAGGGATCTCCCTTATTATTTTGGGAAAGGAGAATTTGAAAGAGCCAGAAAATATGCATCCGTTACTCAATTTTGGGAACTTTCGCTATCATTGTTGGCTTTTTCCATTCTTGTTTTCCTTTCAGTTTATTATTTTTTTAAATCTAATTACTTATTTGCGGCTGGATTTTTTAGTTATGCATTAGCTTCTATTCATCATTACTTTGGATTGAATTATCTCCAGGTTCTTTTTAGAACTAATCAGGACTTTAATAAACTTTCCAGTATAACATTAATCATTTCTATTATCTCGCTGTTAAGCGTCTTATTTGTATGGAGATGGAAATTTTATGGTCTTTGTGTGCGAAGTGTAGTAACCTTGACCACCGAATTGTTTTTACTCTGGAAATGGAAACCTCTCTCTGTAAAACCCAAATATGATTTTGCCGTTTTAAAAGAGATCAATAAAGTTGGCATGCCAATCTTTATTGTTGGAATAATTTTTGCGTTATGGAGCACCATTCAAAACACATTTGTTTTGAAGTTAGGAGGTGCTGAGGAATTTGGTTTATTTCAGCTTGCATTAATGATAGAAACTTCAATGGGAGTAATAGTTTATTCTGTTTCTCAGGTCGTTTATCCAAAGATGGCGTTTGAATATGGGGCCGGGAAAGACGTTAAAGATTTGCTGCGATTATCCTATAAACCTATACTGGCTATATTTATTTTACTGATACCATCGGTATTTATAGCCTGGATCTTTCTCCCATATGCTGTCAACTGGCTTCTTCCGAAATATGGGAATGGAGTAGAAGCGGCACAATGGACAATGCTTCTTCTGTTGATTTCGATTTGGGCAGTGAATAACAATATTTTCAATGTTCTTAAGAAACAAGGAGATTTATTGATTTCCATACTATTAGGAATGGTGGCCTATACTATTACTCTTTTTTTCCTGCAAAGCATAAATGGATTTTCATTAAAAAATTTTCCTCAGGCGATGATAGTCGGAAAATTGAGTCAGTTGATCATCGGATATTTTTTTATTTGGAGATATCTTAAAACAAGATAAAAACAATTCTCTTCAATATGGATAATAAAATCCAGAAGTATCGCAAATTAGAGAAGTATCTAAATATTATAGAATTTAGAAAAATTAGAATCGGAAGTTTAATGGCACAGACTTTCGAATTGAATTATTATAATCCGTGTACCAAATCCATGAAATATTTTCTAAGGATTTTAAAATACTTAGTATATCTGTTTTTTCCGGTGAATTCCGTTCCAATTCAATCCAATTTCATATTCACAAAATTGATCAGTCGCTTTCATTTCAATGAATTGATGGATCCATTGATCATTCATTATCTTGAACATAGCGCCATTCTTTGTAATGGAAATTCATTCCACCCCCAATTATTAAAGACGTATCCAATTGATAAACGCATTATTAAATTCAGTCAGACTATTAATAACAGCAAAAGAGATATTCCAAAAATTTTATCAGTTTTTTCTATAACTACCTGGATACTATTGAAAAATAGAAGACGGTTAAGACTTTCTAAAGAAGAGTATTTCTTTTTTCTTGCACAATTATTAATTCAATTGCGGAGCGTTTCATTCTGGAATGATTATTTTTCAAAATCAACTATAAAACCTAAATGCATTATAACTGAATTCGACAGAAATAGTGTATCCAGTGCACTTGTTTTATCTGCAAGAAATTATAACATTACTTCTATAACACTTACTCATGGAGTAATTTGCGACTATGGATTTACACCTTTACTTGCTGATTATATTTTTTGCTGGGGAAGATTTCAACAAAATCAGCTCATGGGACAAGGAGTTTCTTCTAATCGTATTCTGATCACGGGAAATCCAATGATAAAAGCATTCAGGCAAAGAAATATTTCGAAATCAGGATTGGTGGTTTGTTTCGCTATTAGTCCGGAGATTTCAAACAGAACTATGATCGAAATATTTATTTCTGCAATTAAAGGATTCGACCAAATAACCGGTATGGTAAAACTTCATCCCAGCCTTTTAAAAAAGAATTATCTGTGGATAAATGAATTGTCTTCAAATGTTATAATCAAGGACTGTACTGAGATTACCAACAGCGAATTGTTTGAAAAAACAGACCTTCTTCTGGTACATCAAAGCGGTATTGCAAACGAGGCATTGGCTTCGGGGATCCCGGTTGTAATTCTGGAACCGGATGGAGATGACAACTTTAGTGAACTTCAACGGGAATTAATAATTAAGGCAGGATGTAAGGCAGCCAGTAATTTGGAACAATTGATAGCTATTCTATCAGATTTTACCGCGGATCCTGAATCCTTTAAAATCGAGGGAAGAGCCAGGAGTAGAAAATATCTTGACGACTTATTCGATACAATTGGTGAAGAATCTATCCAGGCGATGATTTCCGGAATAAATAGATTAACTGCGTAATATGAAAAATATATTGATCACAGGCGGTGCTGGATTTATAGGTTCCCACCTTTCCTTATTTCTTGTAAAACAAGGGTTTGAAGTTACAGTTCTTGATAATTTATCCAAACAGGTTCATGGGGATTTTCCTGAAATGACATCACCGCTTTTTAAATCTATAAAGGATAAGGTTAGGTTTATTTACGGTGATGTGACTAATTATAATGATCTTGTGAATGCTATAAAAGATCAGGATGCTATTGTACATTTCGCTGCAGAAACCGGTACAGCTCAGTCAATGTACGAGATTAAGAAATATACTGATGTAAATATTGGGGGTACAGCACTGATTGCAGATATTTTGATAAATAATAGACACAGGATCCAAAAAATTATAGTAGCATCTTCCAGGGCTATTTACGGAGAAGGTAAATATTATTGCTTACGTGATGGAATAGTCTATCCTGGATCAAGAGAAGAGGAAAATCTTGCCAAGGGTGATTTTGCGTGTAAATGCCCGATTTGCGGTGGGTCTGTAAAATTAATGGCAACTTCTGAAGACAGCAGATTATTACCTGCATCTATATATGGGATCACAAAGCAATGTCAGGAACAGATCGTATTGACAGCAGCAAAATCAATGGGAATCTCTGCAATAGCGCTCAGATATCAGAATGTTTATGGACCGGGACAATCATTGATGAATCCCTATACTGGAATATTATCCATTTTCAGTACACAGATAAAAAACAATAGGAACATCAATGTATTTGAGGATGGTTTGGAAAGCCGTGATTTTGTTTATATAGATGATGTTATTCAGGCGACTCTTTTAAGCTTATTTCATAATGATGTAGAGCAGACAGCTTTAAATGTTGGCGCAGATGTCCCGGTTGATGTAATAACTATAGCGGAAACTTTGATTAAGAATTATAATTCTAATATTAAATTGAATATTTCCGGAAATTATCGAATTGGAGATATAAGACATAACTATGCTGATTTAAGCTTAATTTCCCATAAATTGGGATACAAGCCCCAAGTAAAATTTGAACAAGGAATTAAATCTTTTTGTAACTGGGTGGAAAAACAGAATATTGTAGAAGATGGTTTAGAATTAACATTAGAAGAGTTGAAGTCAAAGGGTTTATTTAAATGATGAAAATCATTTTTGAATCGGATTAGTTATTATTCAGAAACAACTAATATTTAAAATTTCAAGGAATGAAATTGGCGATAATGCAACCTTATTTCTTTCCTTATATTGGTTACTTTCAACTATTGTATGCGGTTGATGAATTTGTTATATATAATAAAATCAAATTCACAAAAAAAGGCTGGATCAATAGAAACAGAATTTTGGTTAATGGTAAAAGTCAATATATCACACTTCCTTTAAAAAAGGGTTCAGATTCTCTCCCGGTTGACCAGCGCTTTTTAGCGGATAAGTGGTTAAATGATAAAAAGAAACTATTTAATAGGATTTATGAATCGTATCGTAAATCTCCTTATTTTGAAGAAGTTTATTCTTTACTTGAAAACTGCCTCAATTTTTCGGATGATAACTTATTCAATCTTATTTATCATTCTTTGGCGATAATTAAAGGTTATTTAAAAATTGGTACTCCTTTAATTATTTCTTCTACTATTCCACTGGATGATCAGTTAAAAGCAGAAAAATTAGTAATTCAGATATGCAAAGCCAGGAAAACCGACACTTATATTAATCCAATCGGTGGCGTAGAGCTCTATGATAAATCAAATTTTAAAAAAGAAGGAATAGATTTATTTTTTCTTAAATCTAAAGAGTTTACATATAAACAATATGATAACAAATTTGTCCCCTGGTTATCCATTATTGATGTAATGATGTTTAATTCTTCTGAAAACATCTTGAGATTGTTGAAACAGTATACATTGATAACCGGCAAGTCAGAACCAATGATTTCTCCTTAAAATTAATCATTGAACGATTATTGAAAACATTATTAATCTAAAACAATCAAAAAATGAAAAGGACTGTTCTTTTGGTAAATGTGTCAATTGCAAAGGTTTCAACGACTAATTTTTTTGTAATGCCAATCGGATTATTATCGATAGCTGCGTATCTGACAAAATGCCAATTTCCGGTACAGTTGCTGGATTTTAACGTGGTGAAAAGAAAAAATAAAATATCTACAGATGAAGATTTATTGAAATTTTTCGCTGCTTATTTGAATGAATTTAACCCTGCTATAGTGGGATTTAGCACGATGGTTGCAGGACAGTTTAACTTATCTAATGCTGCAGCCACATTAGCCAAACAAATTATTCCGGATGTCATTACTGCAGTGGGAGGTGCCCATGTATCAGAATTTCCCAATCAGATACTAAAAAATTGTCCTTCAATTGACTATATCGTTTTGGGGGAAGGAGAGAAACAATCCTTATTGTTAGCAGAATTAGCACTAAATGATCGGAAAATTGGACTCCATGAAAATGGATTTGCATTTCGCCAGGATGGTCATATTATTATTAATCCTAAAACCTCCTATGAAAATCTAAATGAGTTGCCTTTGCCAGCTTATCATTTGCTTAATTTCGACGATTATTTACACGATACCTCTTCGTGGCATAATCCTTATAAAGCGGATCTTGGGGTAAGAGTACCTTTGATTACCAGTCGTGGTTGCCCCAATCTTTGCACATTTTGTTCTGTAGCAAAATATATGGGGATGACTTACCGATATATCAATGCTACTAAGGTAGCAGATATGATTCAGAAATTATGCGAATATAATTCTGTCAGAACTTTTGTTATATATGATGCCAATTTTACCCATAAAACAAAAAGAGTAATCGAATTATGTGAAGAAATTACCAGAAGAAATTTGAAAATAAATCTTGATTTACCAACCGGATTGCCTTTAAATACTTCATCTCTTGAAATGATCGATGCTTTGGTTGAAACTGGGTTAATCAGAACCTGTGTTTCAGTAGAAAGCGGAGACGGCTATATAAGAAATGAAATTATGAAAAAAGGAATAAGTGAAGATGATGCATTAAAAATAATAAACCGAATACGCAAATATCCTCAGGTATTTTTAATGACAGATTTTGTAATGGGAATGCCTGAGGAGACAGTAGAATCATTGGACGCGTCAGTAAATTTTATTGAAAAGCTGGATACAGATGATATCGATCTGTCAATTTCGACGCCCTATCCCGGAACTGCTTTATTTGATCAATGTGAAAGGGATGATTTATTTTTTTCTAATATTGATAAAGACTCATTTTATCGTTCTACTGAATATTCTCACAATAACAAAAATATATTTACGATCAAACCTTATAAGATGGATTTTGATGCTTTAAAATTTTATAGAGATAAAATATTAAAAATGCGACCTCACAAGATTCGATTGTATCACAAGAGAATGAAAGATATTTTTGGGGTTGAATCAAACTACAGAAAGGAGTTGCTCTTTGTGAAGGAAGAATCGTATGAACTTAATTATGATTGAATATTATATAAAAAGGGCAACTGTATTTGATATATTGTCCAATTTAGAAGCTTGTGATCTGGATTTCTGGCCTCCTTTATCTGATAGGGTAAATTTGGAAGAATACTCCTATAAGTTATATGAAAATTCTATCACATTTGAAGCCTGGAACAATAAGAGATTAATTGGAATGGTCGCCGCCTATTTTAATAATATAGAAAATTCCACTGGTTATATTACGAATGTGTGCGTGGAAAATAATTATAAAGGTAAAAATATTGCTTCTGATTTAATGAGAAAATGCATTGATTATGCCAATGAAAATAAATTCAAAAGTATCGTTTTAGAAGTCAATGAAAATAATGTTGCCGCAATAAATTTATATAAGAAATTTAATTTCAAATCGATCGATATAAAAAATGAAAATATTAAAATGTTGTTAAAACTTAGTAATACTAATTAGCGGGAATAAATTGAGGACCTGTTAAATCTTGAAAGAAAACTAAATGAAATAAGTGTCACTTAAGGAAAAAACTGTAAAAGCTCTGTTTTGGAGTTTCGCAGATAATTTTATTAATCTGGGAGGCCAATTTATAGTTGGGATAATTTTGGCTCGTATTCTGTCTCCCAGGGAGTTTGGCTTGGTTGGAATGCTTAGCATTTTTATCGCGATTTCTCAAACCTTTATAGACAGCGGTTTTAGTAATGCTTTAATCAGAAAAAAAGATTGTACACAAAGAGATTATTCAACTGTTTTTTATTTCAATCTGGCGGTTAGCATTTTTTGTTATGCTTTACTTTTTATTTTCTCCAGGTATATCAGTTCTTTTTTTAAAGAACCACAATTGGAAGTATTATTGAAAATTCTGGGACTGGGCCTAGTTCTGAATTCATTTGGCCTTATCCAGAGAACAATTCTTACTAAAGATATAAATTTCAAGACTCAAGCAAAAGTATCGGTCGTTGCTACTTTGGGGTCAAGTTTCATCGCAATTTTGATGGCTGTAAATGGATTTGGAGTATGGAGTTTGGTCGCATTAACATTGAGCCGGTATGGTTTTGTCACTACTTTTTTATGGATTTGGGCTAAATGGAAACCCGCTTTTGTTTTCTGCAAGAAATCTTTTAATGATTTGTTTTACTTTGGAAGTAAATTATTAATCAGTGGCTTAATTGAAACAATATATAACAATATCTATTATTTAATCATCGGAAAATTCTTTTCAGCTGTAGATTTAGGTTATTATTCGCGTGCAGATCAGTTCCAATCAGTGCCTTCGGGAAATCTTCAAAGTGTAATAAGTAGGGTAAGTTTTCCAGTACTCTCTAAACTGCAGGACGATCCTGAACACTTAAAAAATACATATCAAAAGATAATTAAGAATACAATGTTTGCCGCCTTCTGCCTGATGCTTGGATTGGCCGCCGTTGCGCATCCATTAATTTTAGCTTTACTCGGTTCTAAGTGGGAACCTTCTGTAGTGTATTTACAACTGTTATGTTTTGTTGGCATGTTTTACCCACTCCATGCAATTAATCTTAACATGCTCCAGGTTTGTGGAAGAAGTGATTTGTTCCTTAGAATTGAAATTTTAAAGAAAATCTTAGCTATACCAATTATTATATTAGGGATATTTTATGGAATAAAAGCCATGATTTATGGAATGATGCTTCATTCCTTAGTGAGTCTTTACCTCAATAGTTTTTGGTCTGGTCGATTGGTGGGCTATTCATTTTCAAGTCAGCTCAAAGACATTTCCCCTTCATTTATATTAGCGTTATCAATGAGTTTTATAGTTTTTACAGAAGGTTTGATTTTGTCTTATCCTCCTTTGATTTTGCTAATAATTCAAGTTATAAGTGGAGCAGTTATAACAATGATAATTTGTGAGTGTTTCAACTTCAGGGAATACAAAAATATTAAGGAGATTTTAAAACCTTATTTGAGTAAATATTGAACATCCAGTTCTGTTTTTACAGATGCTATTGAATTCCTTTATAAAAGATCAATTGAATTATAAAGGGATAATACTCCTATTGAGTTGAGCCTTAGAATAATGTGATCATTATTTTGCAATAAGGCAATTATAAAATTAAGATGAATTAATACTAAAATCTAAGTCAGATGACAAAATTTGATAAACCGATATACGTTACTCAACCAGTGCTTCCTCCAATGGATGAGTTTATAAAATTTCTAAAGAGAATTTGGGAGAATAAAGTTCTCACGAATAATGGCCCTTTCCATAATGCATTTGAAAAGGCATTAGCCGATTATTTGGGTGTTAAATATATTTCAGTTTTCGCAAATGGAACACTGGCATTAATGACAGCATTACAAGTTCTGAAAATCGAAGGTGAGGTAATTACGACTCCCTTTAGTTTTGTTGCTACTACTCACGCACTTTGGTGGAATAAAATTGAGCCTGTTTTTGCTGACATAGAGCCAGATTTTTTTAACCTGGATCCGGATAAAGTTGAAGCAGCTATTACCCCTAAGACAACAGCTATTATCCCTGTTCATGTTTATGGAAATCCTTGTAATGTTAAACGTTTCGAACAGATAGCCAAAACTTATGGCCTTAAAATAATTTATGATGCTGCCCATGCATTTGGAGTGCGATTAAATGGGGTTCCTATTGTTCAGTATGGGGATCTTTCGGTATTGAGTTTCCATGCAACAAAAGTTTTCAACACTATTGAAGGAGGAGCAATTATTTGTCACGATGAAAAAACAAAAAAAAAGATTGATTATCTGAAAAATTTCGGCATTGCAGATGAGGTAACAGTTATAGAACCTGGAATTAATGGTAAAATGAATGAAATACAAGCTGCTTATGGTTTACTCCAACTGAAAACTATTGATGAAAACATCAAAAAAAGGAAAATAATTGCAGGTTATTATCGCAAATTGCTATATGATATTCCCGGTATTAATATTTTAAAAATTACGGAAGGGATTAATCCTGGCTATAATTATTATCCTATAATTATTAATTCTGAGGAGTACGGTAAAACAAGGGATCAGTTGTATTGGGAATTAAAAAATTTTAATGTATTTGGAAGAAGATACTTTTATCCTTTAATAAGTCAGTTCCCTTCCTATAATAATCTTCCTTCTTCCGATAAAGAAAATTTGAGAATTGCACATAAGGTTTCAGATAATATTTTGTGCCTTCCAATCTATCCTGCGATGGATTTTAAAATAGTAGAAACTATATGTGAAATAATTAATTTGTATGCAGATAGTGAGAGTTACTTCAAAAGGAATTTCTTATCTGGAGAGATAGATACCTCATTAATACCAATGAAGTTAAACAGAACAATATACTGAAAACTATATAAGAGAATTTCATGAAAACATTAGAATCTAAAAAAATATTGTTTATTTATCCTGTATGTCATGGTTATAATTTAACTATAGTTTCAGCCTTAAAAAATATGAACGCTTACGTAGAGTCTTATTGTGAGCAACCCAATACCTATATGGGCAGAAATTTTTATATCTCAAGATTAAGAAAATTATCCATTTTTCAGAAACTTTTTTTAAGCGATGTTATAGCTAATAATAGAATAATTTTAAGTTCTATAAAAGAGAAGAAATTTGATTATGTATTGATAATAAAGGGTGATTTATTGACAAATGAATTTATTGTTACTATTAAACAAAAAATGCCTAAAGCCAATTTTATATTATATCAATGGGATTCTCTCAAACATTACAATTATTTAGATAAAATGAAGTATTTCAATAAAGTATTCTCATTTGATTACAATGATTGTAATAGAGACGAAAGGATTCTTTATCTGCCACTGTTTTTTTCTGGCGAATATTCAAAAATTGCTTTATTAAAAAATATAAGATATTCCTATGATCTTTTCTTTCTTGGTTTCAATCATACCATAAGGAGTTCTAAACTATTTGAATTGGTAAAAATATGCGAAGAAAAGGGACTGAAATATTCTTTCAATATTATGACATCAATTACAGAGAGAATTCAAATTTTCTTTAAGAATAGAAAAATTAATTGCTTTTTTAAATCTATAAAATTTGAAGAGTTTTCAGATAAATATATAAAATCAAAAGCGATCGTCGATATAAGTTCTCCTAATCAAAGTGGTTTGCCCATAAGGATTATTGAGGCAGTCGGAGCTGATAAAAAAATAATTACTACTAATTTAAATGTGTTAAAAGAAGACTTTTATGATCCTAAAATGATTTTTATCTGGGGTCGGGATAATTTTGATGATTTAGTCTATTTTCTGAATAATGAGCACGAAAAAAAGAATAGTGAGAAATATTCAGTTACATCCTTTGTTTCCAAATTGATGTCTTCTTAAAAATTAACTAAAAAGAACGAGCATATTTTAGATGAAAAATTCACCTTTAGTATCTATATGCTGTTTGGCATATAATCAAGAGTCTTTTATAAAAAAAACGATCGAGGGATTTTTGTTGCAAAAAACAAATTTTCCTTATGAAATAATTATTCATGATGATGCATCAAAGGATAGAACTAAAGAGATAATTGCTGGTTTTGCAAGAGAATTTCCCGATATAATTATTCCTATTTTCCAAAAAGAAAACCAGTACTCTAAGGGAAATACAGCTTTACTTGATTGTTTTGTTTTCCCAATTGTCCGTGGAAAATATATTGCAACATGTGAAGGTGATGATTACTGGATAGATCCATATAAACTACAAAAACAAGTTGATTTTCTTGAAAAAAATCCTGATTATGGATTGGTTTATACGAATTCAAAATTATTATTTCAGGAAACAGGAGTTTTAAAAAATAAAGGCATTATGAGTAAAGAGTACAAGTCTTTTGAAGACTTATTAATTGCCAGTTATTCAAATATTACCAATCTAACCGTCCTTATCAGAACTTGTAATGTTAATGACTATGTGAAAGATATTCAACCAATTCATAAACATTGGCTTTTGGGAGATTATCCGACGTGGTTATTTACAGCCAGAATAAGTAAACTCAAACTTCTTAAAGATATAACCGGAGTATATAGATGGCAAAAAGAAAGTGCCTCGCACTCTTCTTCATCTCAAAAGGTTTTAGATTTCCATTTATCAGTATATAGTATAAAAATGTTTTTTGTTGAGAAATATAATGTAAATGATAACGTTGTTCTTAAACTTAAGAATAATCATTTTAAAAATATCATAAATTATGCGGTAATAAATAATGATCATGTTTGTATTAAAGAATGCATTGAGTTTTTAAAAGAAAAAAAAATGTATGATAAGTTAATGCTTGTTAATATATTATTTTTTTTAAAGCGGTTTAATTTATATTATGATTTTTTTTCGAATTTATTTATTCATCTCTGGAAAGAAGAAATAATCAATGTTAATTAAAAGCCTGCATAACTATTCTCTTTATTTATTTGTCTTTCTTATTCATTTTGAATACTGGGACCTACTCCCAGGTTCAACCGGAATTTTTTCACTAACAAAATTGGCTGGCTATATCTATTTTATTTTTGCCATCATTTATCATAGACAATCTTTTAGAACAACCCAATTACTTTCATCATTAGTTCCATTATGGATTTTCTATTTATTATTGTTCATACAATCAGCTTATAATTTCATTGTTTATCCTTTAATAAGTAGTTTAATAAATTTCAGTATATTTCAATGTATAATACTGTTTTGGATTGTTGTTAATCATTTAAGAGAGGATAAGAATATCATTCCAATTGTCCTTAGATTTTATGTTTTGGGCGCAATCGTTATAAGTCTTTTATCAATCTTTAATATTGGTATTACTCTTACTTGGGATCAACGAATTTTAATTTTTGGGGAAGATCCCAATTATGTGGGTTATAGATTAACATTTGCAATGCTTATAGTGGTAAACTTTTTCTTTGACAAAGAGCTAAGAATAAACAAATATGGTTATTTATGGGCATTTGCTCTACCTTTATTATTAAAAACTTTAGCCTTTACTGCATCAAGAGGTGCTATACTCTGTCTTTTTTCGGGATTGTTAATTATAGGAATGCTTTTAAAGACAAAATGGTTTATTAAACCTATAATTCTTTTGGTTTTCATCGCGTCGATTTTTTTAGCTTTTTCTATTCTTGACAAAAACCCTGTTTTTCATGAAAGATACCTAAAGACTGTTGAAGGTCATGATACCGCACACAGAATGGAAATATGGGAACGACTTTCCGATTTGTTTTATGTTAATCCTCTTATGGGAATTGGTGAAACCGGCTATAATCAATCTACAATTGAAATATTCGGGAGGGTTCGTGGCTCTCATAATGTGTATATAGAAATTTTGTTAAAAACCGGTATTATAGGTCTTTTGACTTTCTTTTTATTTATATACAGTGAGTTAAAAAAAGGCATAAATTCATGGTCGAACGAAAGTAAACCTTTTCCTTTGGTGATGCTTTTTGCTATTCTATTCCTATTTACCAATATTCAAGGGCTTTACAATAAATCAATATATTTATTTTTTGCTTTGATTTTCGTAATTAGCAAAACTTCCAAGAAAAAATTAGATGTTAATTAAAATTTTAGCAAAATCAATATTGTTTTTTTTCAATGGTTATGAAAGTCTGATTATGAGAATTTTTAAATCATTATTTAAAAAATGTGGAAAAAATGTTTATTTCTCTCCAACAAAGTCTTTATTTTCTTATGAAAATATTTCTATTGGAGATAATGTTTATATTGGTCCTGGAGCTGTTTTCCTTTCGTCCGTTAGCTATATTAAAATAGGCGATAAAACATTCTTTGGACCCAACACAACTATTGTTACCGGAAATCATAGTAATTATATTATCGGGAAATTAATGGCTGATTATCAACTCAAAGATAAATTACCTGCTGATGATGCCCCGGTTATAATTAATAACGATGTTTGGATTGGTACCGGTGCGATTATTCTCAAAGGTGTAACCATAGACAGAGGAGCCATTATTGCTGCGGGTGCAGTAGTCACTAAAGATGTTCCACCGTATGCTATTGTTTCGGGTGTTCCGGCGAGATTAATTAAATTTAGATGGAAACTTTCTGAAATTATACAACATGAAGAAATTCTTTATAAAAAAGAAAATAGAATTAATGAAGAATTATTAATTAAATATGGTTGTTTGTAAAAAATGGATAAAAATTCAAAACCTGTCATAATGACCCAAGTATTAAATCCTGAGAGCCTTGGAGGTACAATGACAGTCTTTAATATTTATTTTAGTTCTGCTTTAAAGGAATCTTTCGAATTTGTTCCTCTGATTCAGAGTAATACACGTTTTAATTTCAAACAAATACATTTATATTACAGATATATTAAAACCATTAATCCTGTATTAATTGATGTTCAGGGTGTAAATATTGAAGTTTTATCTGTTTTGATTGCAGCAAAGCTTGCCGGCATCAAAATTGTAATGGGAGTTCACGGAATGTATAGTGATCTGTATGAAATATCTAAAATCAAAAAATGGATCTCTGCATTTATTACTGAACCTATATCTTTTTATCTGGCAGATGGAGTCTATTGTGTTTGCGAATTTGCGACAAGAAGGAAAAAAGTCAACAGGTTTACCAGACATATGCTCGGTTATTCATATAATCCAGCTCCTGATTATAGTTCTTTTGACAAGAAGTATATTAGAAATGAAATGAGAACAAAGTTAAATATAGATCCTAATATAATTGTTGGTGTTGTGATTAGTAGAATTACTTATGACAAAGGATTATCTTTTTTGACTGAAGCATTACTGAAATTAGGGAAAAACTGGCCTTCAAATTTTCGTGTTGTTATTGTTGGTGACGGTCGGTACATGCAAGTTATGAAAGAAAAGTTACAGGAATTAATTGAAGAAAACCTGGTTGTTTTGGTTGGATTTCAAAAAGAGATTCATAAATATCTATTTTCTTCTGATTTTTTTATATCACCTTCACTTCATGAAAATCATTCATTATCTCTATTAGAAGCTTTGGCTGCAGGATTGCCATTGTTAGTAACTAAAGTTGGCGGTAATCCGGAAATCGTATTAGATGGAGAAAACGGTAAATTAATTTCATCCATGAGTACTGAAGAACTTAAAGAAGGAATAGAATTTATGATTTCCAATAAAATGAAATTTGATACAATGGGGAAGAGATCTTTAGAAATAGCTGAGTCTAAGTATAATATAAATAATTGTCTAGCAAGAAGAAAAGATATCTATTTAGAAATGATCTCCAGATAAACCAAGTCTAAAATGAACTTTGAAAATATAAAATCTATCTTAATTGGGTTATTGAAATTCAAATGTAAAATTCTAACTTTTATCTATTGCCAGATCGTAGGATTGAAGTATAACTATACATGGCAATTTTATGGTTTACCAGTGATATGCAAACCAAGGATATGGGTAAAAGATAGAAATAAAAGTATAGTTATAGGTGATAACTTTATCGCTAATAGCAGATTTTCAAGTAATTCAATCGGAAGTTTCCAACCTGTATTACTGAATGCCAGATTTCCACAAGCTAAAATTATAATTGGTAATAATGTTGGGATAAGTGGCTGCACAATTAAAGCCGTGGAATTGGTTAAGATAGGGGATAATGTATTAATAGGATCAGGTGCATTGATTTCTGATAATGATTCTCATCCATTATTCCCTGGAGATAGGAATGATGAAACAAAAATAAAACATAAACCCATAATTATTGAAGACGATGTCTTCATAGGAGCCAGAGCAATTATAAATAAAGGAGTGACGATAGGCAAAGGTGCTGTTGTTGCTGCGGGGGCAGTAGTTACAAAAGATGTTCCACCTTTTATGATTGTTGGGGGAAACCCTGCAAAAATAATAAGATCTCTCATATAATATGTTGTATATTTTAGTTCCTGTATTTAATCGGATTCAAAGTACTGAGCGTTTTTTGGCCAGTTTAAAAAGACAAAGTTATAAAGACTATAAAGTTGTCATTATAAACGATGGTTCTACCGATAATACTGAATTGTATTTAAATAATTACTACCCTGAAGTTAAGATTGTCAAAGGGAATGGCAATCTATTTTGGGGAGGAGCCATTAATTTGGGATTGGATTATATAGAAGGTTTATTAAGCGAGGATGATATATTGGCATTTGCAAATAATGATATAGAATTCGAAGAATACACAATTGAAAATATTTTACATTATTATTTAGACAATAAAAATGCAGCTTATCACCCCGTAACCGTTAATAAAGATTGGATCTGTGAATCATCGGGATCAATTGTTATAAATTGGATATTCTTTATTTCACGACATCCATATCGCAATAATACTTACAGAAGTATAAAAGGATCGAAACCGGAGAGCGTTGATTTTGCGACGGCACGTTTTTTATTATTTAATCCCGAAGTATTAAAATATGTTAACCGTATTGATACAAAAAATTTCCCTCATTATGGAGGAGATAATGATTTCTCAATCAGTTTAAAAAAACATGAAATTTTAACTTATGTTATTCCATCAAGTGTTTGTATTTTAGATACGACTACCACAGGTAATAACCCGAAAGTGATAAAAAACATTTCTTCCTTTATAGAAAGTTTGAGCTCTATTAAATCAACTAATAATCTGAGAGTTAGATTTGCAATAGGAAAGAAACACTGTCCAAAGAAATATTTACTATTCTATTATATTTCTGTATTACTACAGATAGTAATTCTAAATATCCGAAAGAAATGAAAATAAGTGTAATATGCCCTGTATATAATGAAGAAAAATACATAGAAGATTGTATTAATTCTCTTTTGACTCAGGATTTTTCATGGGATGAATCCGAGATTTTCTTTATTGATGGAATGAGTACTGATAATACCCGAGATATTATAACAAATATCGCACAAGATTATAAATTTATATATTTACTTGATAATCCCAAAAGAATTACCCCAGCTGCTTTAAATATCGGGATTAAAAAATCAAAAAATTATATTGTATTCCGTATTGATGCTCATACTAAATACCCATCGAATTATTTTTCTATTCTTTCAGATTACCTTATCAAACTAAAGGCCGATAATGTTGGTGGCGTTTGCAGAACCTTACCAGGCGGAAAAGGAATAATTCCCTCGTCAATTGCCAAAGCAATGACTTCTTTTTTTGGAATGGGTACATCTCTTTTTAGAATTGGAACAACTAAAATCAAAGAAGTTGATACTGTTCCATTTGGTTGTTTCAATCGGGATATTTTTAAAAAGCTGGGTTATTTTGATGAACAGATGATTAGAAATCAAGATGATGAATTTAATGGTAGAATAATAAAAAATGGAGGCAAAATCTTTTTAATTCCACAAGTCGTCATAGATTATTTTGCAAGGAAAGAAATTAGAAAAATGTCATTAATGTTTTATCAATATGGATTATACAAACCATTGATTATAAAGAAATTGGGTAGGCCGGTAACTATACGTCAATTTTTCCCTCTTTTTTTCATTCTTTGGATTTTTATTGGCTGTTTGTTGAGCCTTATTTATAACGGTATTTTTTTACTTTATTTTAGCATTCTTATTATATATCTTTTATTAGCTTTTTTCTTTTCTTTAAAATTAAGCAGTGATTTTTTGCAGTTTTTATTCATACCTGTTATATTCTTTATTATTCACATAAGTTATGGATTTGGCTATTTTGTTGGGATACTAAAGATTCTAATTTAAAAATTTGATTTAGATTTAATTATCGAAGTATGATTAAACGTATTTCTGATATATTCATTTCTATTATTGGATTAATTTTATTCTCCCCCATATTAATTTTACTCTCCGTGTTTATTTATTTAGAAGATCACGGTAAAGTATTTTTTGTGCAGTCTCGTGTTGGTCTTCATGGAAAATTGTTTAAGCTGATTAAATTCAGAACAATGACTCCAACACTAAATGAGAAAAAGAACCCAATTGACTTGGGAATAAGAAGCAGGGTCACTCATGTGGGTCTTATTCTTCGGAAAACAAAATTGGATGAATTACCTCAATTATTTAACGTTCTTAAAGGTGAAATGTCAATTGTTGGCCCCAGGCCAGAAGTTCCTCAGTTTATGGAATATTACCCTGAAAAATGGGCAAGTGTCCTTAGGGTTAAGCCCGGAATTACGGATTACGCATCTATTGAATTTAGAAATGAAGAGGAGATCCTTATTAAATCTCCAAATCCACAAAGAACTTATATTGAAGAAATACTACCGCAAAAACTTCATTTTTATGAGAAATATGAAAAAGAGCATAATTGTATCTCTGATTTTAAAATAATTTTAAAGACATTATATGTTACTATTTTTAAATAAAATCTAAATGAATATTCCTTTTTCAGTTGTATCAGTAAATGGTAATGAATTAAAATATATCACAGAGGTTCTTGAAAGTGGATGGCTGACAACCGCATCCAAGACTATCTCTTTTGAAAAAAAAATTGCGGAATATGTCGGCGCAAAATTTGCATGTGCCGTAAATTCGTGTACCGCTGCTCTGCATTTGGCAGTTGAAGCAGTGGGCATAGGTCAAGGCGATAAAGTTTTAGTACCCTCGTTAACTTTTACCGCCTCAGCCGAAGTTTTACGGTATGTGGGAGCTGATCCTGTCTTAATAGATGTTGATTATGGAACAGGGCTTATTACACCCTCTATATTAAAGGATGCCCTAAAACAAAATTCAGATATTAAAGCTTTAATTCTGGTGCATTATGCTGGTCAAGCAGCAAAAATGGTTACTCCTGAACATGAAGGTATTCTGGATATATGCCGCCAAAATAAAATAAAAATAATAGAGGATGCAGCCCATGCATTTCCGACAAAATGTGGTTCTAAATATATAGGTTCTTATGGCGATGTAACATGTTTTAGCTTTTACGCCAATAAAACTATTACAACCGGTGAAGGCGGGATGCTTCTAACAGATGATGAAGAGGTTTATAAAAGAGTGAAAATAATGCGTCTGCATGGAATTAATAGAGATATTTGGAATCGGTTTACGTCTGATCACTCTTCATGGGAATATGATGTGGTTGCCCCGGGATTTAAATATAATATGCCCGACCTGAACGCTGCCGTAGGGCTCGCTCAGTTGGAAAGAGCAGAATATTTTAGAGCCGAAAGGCAGCGTTGCGCCGAACATTATTACAAATTTTTATCTCAGGTTCAAGAAATTGATTTGCCCATATGTTATGGGCCGCATGAAGGTCATGCGTGGCACTTGTTTCCAATTATTATCAGGCCAGAATCCGGAATTTCTAGAAATGATTTTATAAATCAGATATCAGAACGGGGGATTGGAGTTTCTGTTCATTATAAACCTATTCATCATTTAGAATATTATAGAAAAAGATACAATCTAAAACCTGATAATTTTCCCAATACAGAAAAAATTTGGAAAGGAACGGTTTCTTTGCCCATTTATCCTGAACTTAATAAAAGTAAACTGGATTTTATATGTGATACAATCAAGCTTCTGTTAAAAAGATAAATTTTAAAGTTATGTATGAATCTTTTAAGCGGATTTTCGAAAAAAATATTGCTCCCCGATGGATTATTTTTATATTGGATATAACCATAATATGGTCTGTCTATTTTGTTATAATCCTAGCTTTCTGGCAAAAAGAGTCTATTACAGATATTTTGTATGCTCATAGTCTAAAACTTTTTTTAGCTGGAGTGATATTTATTACAGCTTATTTAATTGTAAAGCCGCATCATAATATTATCAGGCATTCAACAATTCAGGATTTTTTAATTGTAATTTTTGTACAATGCCTTTGTTCCATAGGTCTTCTGATTTTAAGTTTGTTCAATTCTTTTCTAATACAACATAATCAGAGAGAAGTTCTATTTCCCGAAATAATTATTCATTTTTTCATATCGGGATTCATTTTGGTATTCCTGAGAATGATTATAAGATATGTTGGTAGCTATCTTCTTCAAGGAACGGTTAAAACGAGAAAAACACTTGTTTTTGGTGCTGGTTGTTTAGGTCTTATGGCGAGATCTGTAATTGAAAGAGATGACGCTTACAATTACCATATTATTGGTTTTATCGACGATAATCCAAACTTTGTTGGAAAAAGATTGGAAGGCATACCAGTTTATTCGGTATCTAAAACATTTAAACAAATTGTTAAGGAGCAGAACATCAATGATATAATTATCGCTGTCAATGATTTTGAAATATCTAAAGAGAAAAAAGTTGAATTTATTAACCTTTGCTTGGAAAAGCGTATAAAGGTTAAGGAAATCCAGGAAATCTCGACATGGCTAAATTTTCCAAGAAGAAAGGCAAATGTTCAAAATATTAACATAGATGATCTCCTTGGCAGAGAACCAATTTTGATTGATATAAGAAAAATTTCTAATGGATTATCGGGCAAAACGGTTATGGTTACTGGTGCTGCCGGCTCCATTGGTTCTGAAATTGTACGCCAGATAACTCAGTTTAAGCCAAAAAAAATGATATTAATAGATCAGGCTGAATCTGAACTTTTTAAACTACAAAATGAAATAAAAGCAAATTTTAAAAATAGTGTTATTTCTATAATTGTCGCAAATATTACCGATTCAACCAGAATGCGTAAAATATTTGCAACCGAATACCCTGATATAGTTTATCATGCTTCTGCATATAAACATGTTCCTCTAATGGAGGATCATCCTTATGAAGCTGTAAAAAATAATATTGGTGGAACGAAAATACTTGCGGATTTGTCAGTTGAATTTGAGGTTGATAGATTTGTTATGATTTCAACAGACAAAGCGGTAAACCCAACCAATGTTATGGGAGCTTCAAAGAGAATTTGTGAAATATATGTTCAATCCCTTTCTCAACTTGAAGATATAAAAACTCAGTTTATTACTACACGCTTTGGTAATGTTCTCGGGTCTAATGGCTCAGTTGTGCCGGTTTTTAAAAAACAAATTGAAAGAGGAGGGCCTGTAACCATCACCCATAAAGATATAACACGTTTTTTTATGACTATTCCTGAAGCGAGTCAATTGGTTCTTGAGGCTGGTTTCATGGGGAGTGGTGGTGAAATTTTTCTTTTCGATATGGGTAAACCTATTCGAATTTATGATCTGGCTGAGAAAATGATTTCTTTAGCAGGATATGAACCCAATAAGGATATTAAAATCGTATTTACTGGTTTACGACCAGGAGAAAAATTATACGAAGAGCTGTTAACTTCTAAAGAGAATTGTAAATCTACGTTAAATGATAAAATCTTGATTGCAAGGGGTCGATCTCAGATATATGAAGAAGTAAATAATAAGATTTCTGAAATGCTGCTTAAATTATCAGATGAGTCAGATCAAATGATTGTTGCCAGAATGAAAGATTTAGTGCCAGAATATTTTTCACAAAATTCAAGATTTGAAGAATTGGATTATAAGATCAACATCTTTGATTTTAAACCATGATAATTTTACACTATACTGCTATTATAGCACAGTAAATTATTATATTAACATAAATTAGTAATAGTCCTTTTAATTCTTTTTTTTATGAAAAAAAAAATATTTATTATCTTTTTAATTACCCTTGGTCTTAGTTCATGCAGATCTACCAGGGATATGAAATTATTTCAAAATTTAGGCGATCATGAATTGAATAAAGTTGTAGTCAAACCACCGGAATATAGGATTAAGCCTGATGATAATTTATACATTAACGTTCAGTCTTCAAATCCGGATGTTGATCTTCTTTTCAGTCCGTCAAAGTCAAGCATGTATGGAACACAATCAAATTATGGGGATCTCACCGGCCAATATTTGAATGGCTACCAGGTTGATTCTAAGGGTATGATATATTTACCATTAATAGGTGAAGTTCACGTTGCTGACAAAACAGAAGAAGAAGCAAAATTAGAAGTACAAAAAAAAGTTGAAGAATATTATAAAGGTACGACAGTGACAATAAAGGTATTAACTTTTAAGATAAGTATTTTGGGAGAAGTTCGAAATCCTGGTGTTTATCACAATTATAATAAATATATAAATGTTTTAGAGGCTATTAGTTTGGCTAATGGGATTTCCGATTATGCAAGTTTGCATAGTGTTCTTGTTTTGCGTTCAACCCCCAATGGAAGTAAGAGTTACAGACTGGATCTGACAAAAAAAAATGTACTATCCTCCGAAGCTTTTTATTTATTGCCGAATGATGTAGTTTATATCGAACCTGACAAATATAAAAATTTTGGTCTTAATTCATCTGTCTATTCGATGGCTCTTTCTGCTATAACAACCGCCATTTTAATTTTAACCTATGTTAAAATTAAATGATTAAAATCATTCTTATAGATCATAAAATATGATTCAGAAAATGGAAAAGGATATGGTCGCACAGGACCAAAAATCGAGAGTTAAAATCAAACAATTTATTAATAAATTACTAAAGGTATGGTATTGGTTCATAATCTCAATGATTTTAGGAGTTGGTTTGGCCTGGTTTGTAAATCATTATCAAACTCCCCTCTATAAATTGGAATCTATTGTAATGGTTGATGAAAATAAGAATACCATGACAAGGGTAAGCTTCTTTAAGGATATTCAGCCTAATAATGAACCAATAGTTTTGATTAATAGTAATCAATCCCATATAGGAAAATTGAAATCCTACATGATAAATATGAAAACTTTAAAAAATCTCGGATGGGACATTTCCTGGTATCAAAAAGGTTTTTTATACAATAAAGATTTATACGGAGAGGAGCCTTATAAAATTACTATTTTAACTGGTAAATCAAATTTGACCGGTATTCCTTTAACGATCAAGCAAATTTCCGCCTCGGACTATCGAATTTCTGTTAAAGGAGAGGCTAGAATAAGGGGTATTTCCCAGAAAATAGAATTTGATCAGAAGGGCCGTTTTGGAGAGCCTTTTCTGAACAATCATTTTGGTTTTATAGTTGACCACGATAATAATCGATACAATTCAAAAAATGGATTATTTTTCGTTTTTAATGATCTAGAAAGTCTCGTTCTAGATTATCAGAATAATTTGAAAGTTTTCAATTTGGTGGATCAACTGGACTTATTACATCTATCTTTAACAGGAAGCAATCCTCAGCACGAAGCTGATTACCTAAATGAACTATCAAAAACATACATAAATTATGGATTGGAAGAGAAGAACCGCGTTGCAGAAAACACGATTAAATTCATTGATAACCAACTGTCAATTATAACGGATTCACTATCTATATCTGAAAATAAGTTCACCAATTTTCGAACAAGCAATCAAGTCGTTGATTTAGCTCAGCAAGGTGACATTGTTATGCAAAAGCAAGAGAGTCTTGAATCAGAGAGGTCCATATTAAAAATGAGAGTGGATTATTTGCATAATCTTCTAAATTCAACCAATAATGCACAACAATTGAAACAGGTTGTTGCTCCTTCAGTCCTCGGAATTAATGATCAAAATTTGAATACCTTGGTTCTTAAGCTAAGCGATCTTTATAGTAAACGGGAAGCTTTATCTTTTACCATAAAAGATAAAGCACCTCAGATTCAGATTCTGGATAATGAAATCAAAATGACCCATAATAATATTGTTGAAAATGTTACAAATTTGCTGTCAAGCGCTGAAGTTGAGCTCTCGAACTTGCAAAAACGTCAGGGTAGCTTTAGTAATCAATTGTCAATTTTACCCAAAACAGAGCAAACGCTGATCAATTTAAGACGAAAATTTGATTTGCACAACGAGCTATATACTTTTCTCTTGAAGATGAGGGCAGAGAGTGCGATTTCCTATGCATCAAATCAACCAGATATAAAAGTTTTGGATCCGGCCCGTGTTGAAACGGCTTTAATGATACGGCCTATGAAAATGATCAACTACTCAATCGGTTTTATTTTAGGATTAATTTTTCCCATTTTTATTGTTCAATTGTCTGAATATCTGAATGATTCCTTGTTGAAAAAAGAAGATGTCACTAAATTAACAAGAGTTCCAATATTGGGATCAATAGTTCACTATAGGGATAATGAATTTTTAACTCTTAAAGATAATCCAAGGTCAAATCTTGCAGAATCTTTTAGACTTCTGAGAACCAACTTAAAATTTATATTACCGGTTGATAAGAAAAAAGTCATTGCTGTTCAGTCAACTAATCCCGGAGAAGGAAAATCATTTATATCCTCAAACCTTGCGACAATTTTAGCAATGAATAATATAAAGGTGTTATTGATTGATTTGGACATGCGGCTTCCCAGTCTGCATAAGAAATTTAATGTTGACAATAACAAAGGAATAAGTTCATATTTAGGAAATCAGAATAATTTTGATGAAATCATCGAAAATACCAGTATTGAAAACCTCAGTTTTATTCCTTCGGGAATTATTCCGCCTAATCCCACTGAATTGCTCGATAATGAAAATTTTTCAAACCTTATAATAGAGGCCCAAAAGCAATTCGATTATATAATAATGGATAATCCTCCCCTTTCAATTGTGGCAGATGGAATAATAACCGGAAGACATGCAGATATTAATCTCTTTATAGTGAGATTTGGTTATTCAAAACGGGGAAATTTAGCGCTAATTAATGATTTAGTTTCTAAAAACACGCTTCCAAAAATAACAATGGTATTGAATGATGCGACTAAAAACAATTATGAGTCAAGTTATAATGATAAAAATCATGCTTACTATTATAGCTCAAAACGAGACAAATTAAAAAATGCTACTATTTAATTTAGGGAGAAAAAAGAATTCTAAAAATCAGGTATTAACCTGATTTTTAGAATTCTCAGTTTTTACTTTCATTTTCTATTGTAGAAAAGATAGAAAGTTTAGCGCTGCCACCACCATCTTACTTTTGTACATGTTCCATTTGCATCAGCATATGCTTGTTTGTTAGTGTTCAAATCATTTGTTGCTTTTGCATTTGCATCAGCCAAACTGATTGTTGAACTATATTTCCCTGCCGGTACAGTATAGGTAACTGTTGAACCTTTATATCCTTTTGCACAAGAAGCCTTAGTTGCTGTTGCTGACATTTGCACGTTATAATAAGTAACAGTAGCTGTTGTACATGTACCATTCGAATTAGCGTATGTTTGAGTATTTGCGCTAAGATCTGCTGCTGCTTTGCTGTCTGCATCTGCCTGACTTACAGTTGAACTATATTTTGAAGCAGCAACAGTATAAGTTACAGTGGAACCTGTATACCCTGTGCCGCAATTATTCTTAGTAGCTGTTGCCGACACTTGTTTATTGTAGTAAACGATGGCTGCTGTACATGTCCCATTTGTGTTGGCATAGGTTTGTGCGTTTGTACTCAGATCAGCAGCGCCTTTACTGTCTGCATCTGCTTGACTAACTGTAGAACTATATGCCCCTGCTTTTACTGTATAAGTTACAGTAGAACCTGTATAACCAGTACCGCAATCGTTTTTAGTAGCCGTTTTTGAGACCTGTGTGTTATAATACACTGTCGCTGTAGCGCCGCCAAATTCTAAGGCGCCAATGTCCGGTAAGCCTACTCTTGTGTTTCCAAGATAATCGGTTGACAACCCGTAGTTATTTCCCGTGTTAATCGCTGTACTTGAGGATGTTAAAGAAAAATCATACGCTGTTGGATTTGTCATTTTTGGATCAGTAGCATCCATATTTGACACAATCGTTACTCCTGAAGCAGTTCCCGAGTTTACTGAACCGTTTCCTCCCAATGTAATATTTTTTGTTACTAACACATTTGAGTACGTATACGATCCCTGATATATTTGCATCCCTGAACCAATTTGAGAATAGAAAATATTATTGGCTATTGTAACATTACTCATATTATCCCAAAGCATTAAATGTCCTCCAGGATAGTAAGGATTCCCAAAAGCAAAGGTGTTATTTATGATTGACACATTGCTTGATGGAACATCGTTGTAGCTGTATAAATGGATGGATTCGCCTTTGTTATTATTATAAAAAATATTGTTTTGGACTGTTACACCATTTACACCATTCATATAAATAGCATGATCATGATTTTTATAATTTTCGGTAGTACATGAACAACCATTTTCACCGGGGGCATATCTTCCGATATCATGAATTTTGTTTTGTTCAAGAATTACCGACTTTGAGTGAAATAATGTAATTCCTGTGGGACTTTCGCTTGCAGTATCTGTGCAATATTTACCAATATGGTGAATATTATTATTCCTTATTCCAACATCATGTACCGGACTCACGGCGTATGCTCCACTATTCCAATCCATGAAGAAAATGCCGCTTAAGCTAAATCCGGTAATTTCAAAACCTTCAATATTAATGTACCCGACACCAGGTTGAATGTTAAAACCTTCTCTGGTTGAATTATTCTGACCGTTAAGTATAGCCTTGCCAGTATTTTGGGCACGAATTGTAATATAGCTGCTTGCTGTTCCGCTTTTTGTAAGATTTACCAATTGGTCAGTTGATGTAGAAGTATAGGTTCCATCACCAACAATGATAACATCTCCGGGATTAGCAAGGTCGGCAGCCTTTTGAATAGTTTTGAATGGTGCCGCTTGAGATCCAACATTTGCATCGTTCCCATTTGGTGAGATATAATACATTGAAGCACTTTTTAAGGTTGGATTTTTACTCTGTTCTGGTGTGGAAGGAGTATCCATCATTTTTTCCGTACAACTTATAGCAATCCAAAAATAAGCTAAACCAAGAAATAAGGATTTCATGTTCATAATTGTTTTGTTTAAATTTGATGAAATTGGATTCTAATTTTCTCCAATTCAGTTTGTGAAAATTGGCTTATGAGACCATTACAACGATTTTAAATCTTAAGCTTTTAAAATCTGAAAAATTTATTTGCAATGGTATTTAGTTTGCAAAACACGAACAATCCCCTTTTTCGTGGATATCAAGTGAAAATTTGTTAAAATATTAAAAAATAATGAGTCCGCTCCGATAAGCTTGTTTTTCTCAATTGCTTGAGAATTTAATATTTTCGGAATGCGACCAAGTTATTGGCAATATTGCCGTCACGAATGATTGAAAGACAAAATAGAGCTCGATGTATAAATATTTGAGCACATATTTTGCCAAAATAGAAGTTCTTTGACATAATTGTTTTATGTGATTTAGGATCCGGACAAAGTTTACCCATAAGCAACGGATATTTGCCCACATTTGATGCTTAATCAAACCTCGGTATCTGCTCTTGGCGTTCGGATAGTGATAGGCTAACTGAAAAATGGTTGCTTCAACATTGTTGCGTTTTTGCAATGTTTCAACTGGCGTTTCATCTATTTTTTTCCTTATCAGGTATGTATCAATATCTTTGAGGGTAAAGTAGCGATAAGCTTTATCGATTTTAATGCGCCATGTATCGTTACCTTTTTTGTTTTTGGCCTTTACAACCGTAAGCTGTTTGTTTGTGCAGGTGTCCAAAACAGTGAGATCTTCGCCTTCTGTAAGATTAAATTCAAATCTGCCCCTGGGCCCTTGTATAGCATGCAGGTATAGGTTGATATGGTTGCTTTCACAGAAAGCCTGATTATCAGGACTGTGATAGGCACCATCCATGTGCGCTGATTCTGTTTTATCAGGGAAAATTTCCTGGACTTTGTTAATATCGTCTTGCAAGAACTCAACATCTGATATACTTACTTTTCGGACATCGACATTGCCGATCAGGTTTAATCCTTTGTCATCACAGCTTTCGGTTACGTTGATACTGTATCCTTTGACCTTATTGCCATCTTTGTTTCGATAATTACAATCTGTATCGTGTGGTGACTGGACCGATTGAGCCGGTACTTCTGCATTCTCGCGCGCGATTACCGTTTTATTTTCATCGACTTTAAAATGCTCATGAAAAACTCTTTGCAGGGTTTGATAACGAGTGTCGGCAGAAACAGGGAGAATGGTTAAAATATTGTATATCAATCTGCCAAGTTCCTTGAGCCTGGATTTGACCTCCTCGCTGGTGCAAGTGTACACGACTTTATTACCCTCCAGTTTGAGCAGGTTATCCAGTCTTTCTTCCGTGGCTTTGTCAAATTGGCCTGGTCGTTTGAACTGGTTATAAAAAAGTCGAAGCGTTTCATGTATTATCTCGTAACGGCTAAGCCATGCGATATTGCTCCCCAGTAATTTGCTGTCCATACGGATGCGTTTACCACTGACTTCAAAATCAATACATTGATTTTTGGTTATGTCAGCAAAAACAACTTCAAAGAGATTTTCACTTCCTGTCTTTGCGTAATCATTTACGCGTTTGCGGAACAAATAGTAGGTTGAACCAGTGGGTACGGGATCATTAATGTTAAGTAATCCTATTGCACTGCGAGTCAGCATATTAAAACGACAATTTTCGAAAAGTTTCTCATCGCTTAACCCTTCTGCTTCTTTAAGTACCATCATGGCAACCAATACGCGAACAGGAGCATTGGGTGTGCCATTGTTCTGGCAAAACAGCTGGCTAAAAATGTTCTCGTTGATCCTCATAGTAACTTGCTGCCGAAATTGGTTATGCCAAGCCGTTTTGTCTTCATATAATTTCAACGACTTGCCGGAAAATAATGATTCAGGTGAGCCATAGAGGTTTAATTGGACTGATTCAGGTGATTTTTTAAACATTATCTATTTGAATAATTATGCTACTAAGCTACATAAAACATTTATAATACGCAATTAAATATCTGATTATTAATTAAATAAATCAACTTGCCACTTTTCGGAGTGGACTCAAAAATAATGCATTGCTAATTCTTTTAAACATTTAATCGGTTATTATAATATTTCAATCTGGAAGTATTTTATGAAGATCGCAGTTGATTTTGATGGAACCATTGTGGAACACAAGTATCCTAAAATTGGCAGGCCTTTCCCATTTGCAATTGAAGTATTAAGAGCTCTTCAAAAAAAAGGGCATCAGATTATACTTTGGACTTTTAGGTCAGATTTAGAATTGGAGGAAGCTGTAGACTTTTGTTTAAACAATGGATTAGAGTTTTATGCCGTAAACAAGAATTATCCTGAAGAACAAATGGATTATGAAGTTCCTCGGAAGATCCATGCTGATATTTATATTGATGATAGAAATATAGGCGGTATTCCCTCGTGGGGAGAAATTTACCGGATTATTTGCCCGGAGGATGATTTATTTGTGAGTAAAAAAAGGACTAGGTTCTTTGGAATTTTTCACTTATAAAAAAAGAATAAAGAAATCCTGAAAGAAGATCTTGGCATATAAGGATAAGATTAATTACCTGAGTCCGTTATAAAGCTCTTATTATTCCGGTTTCTCCATGAGCCTCCTGGACCTAATCACTTATATTATCTCCCTTTCAAAAACACTATATAGGCATTATTCCTACACTATCTTCACACTGATTAGTACAGAAACAGTGCAGAGTGTATAGCCTTGGTACGATTCAGGTAATACGTTGGAGGGGATTATGAAGCTGTCGGATACGGGAAGAAACAATCCAGAATTTACAGGCATCTTAGAGGTGCAAGTGAGGGGTCTCGATCAGCATATTTCTTGATTTTCTTCATTTGATCCTTCATTTCTCTTTTATCCTGGTCCTGTCAAACTCAGATTAAGAAAAATAAAAAAGCCATGGTATTTGAATACCATGGCTTTTTTTATTTTTTGTCTGCCAATTAACCTAAATATGTTTTCAGGAGCTTACTACGAGAGGTATGTCTCAATCTACGTATTGCCTTCTCTTTAATTTGCCTGACTCTTTCACGGGTCAAACCAAATCTCTCGCCAATTTCTTCAAGAGTCATTTCCTGACAACCAATCCCGAAAAACATCCTTATAATATCAGCTTCTCTTTCAGTAAGAGTTGTCAGAGATCTTTCAATTTCTCTTGATAAAGATTCATCAATTAATACTCTGTCCGCATTCGGAGAATCATTATTTACCAATACATCCAAGAGACTATTGTCTTCTCCATCGACGAAGGGGGCATCCACAGAAACATGACGACCTGAAACTCTTAACGTATCAGCTACTTTGTCAGAAGGAAGCTCTAATTGGTCGGCTAATTCTTCTGGTGAAGGTCTTCTTTCGTGTTCCTGTTCAAATTTTGAATAGGCTTTATTTATTTTGTTTAGAGATCCAACCTGATTCAACGGTAACCGAACAATTCTTGATTGTTCAGCTAAAGCTTGTAAAATAGACTGACGAATCCACCATACTGCATATGAGATAAATTTGAACCCACGTGTTTCATCGAACTTCTCAGCAGCTTTTATTAATCCTAAATTACCTTCATTAATTAAGTCAGGCAAACTTAAACCTTGATTCTGATACTGTTTTGCAACGGAAACCACAAACCTAAGATTGGCCCGGGTCAGTTTTTCAAGGGCAGCCTGATCACCTTTTTTTATACGTTGTGCTAACTCGACTTCTTCTTCAACAGTGATTAATTCTTCTTTCCCTATCTCCTGAAGATATTTATCGAGCGAAGCACTCTCGCGATTTGTTATTGATTTTGTGATTTTTAATTGTCTCATGCTCTCCGATTAAAAGTCCACAAAGGTACTAATCTTTATGTTTTTTACCAAGGCTTAAAATAAAAATTTCCATTAAATTTCCAATAGTTAAATTTCAAAATTTTTTTACTTCATTTACTTCTATTTTCACCTCTTTTATGTAACGTATTTTTACTATTATAGTTTCAAAAAAACACTAAATATCCTGCATTTCTATAAGTCCTTTGGTTAATGCAATCTTTATCAATGAAGCAGTGTTTTTAGCATCTAATTTCATAATTAAGTTTTTCCGATGGCTATCCACCGTGAGTGGACTAACACATAGTTTGTCTGCAATTACTACATTTGTATCTCCATCGGCAATTAATCGGAGTATTTCTATTTCTCGTCTTGTAAGAAATGTCTCTTCCTGATGAGGTTTTTTAATAATCATTTCTGCAATTTCTGGACTAAAATGATCTTTACCTTCCAGTACTTCCTGAATAGCTAATTTTATTTCCTCATCGGTTGCATTTTTTAATATGTATCCCTTTGCCCCATTATCAATCATTCTTGTTACCCAAGATCTTTGATTATACGAACTTATAGCGAGTATTTTAATCCTTTTATTTTTTTCTAATATTGTTTTGCATAAATCAATTCCACTGATATCCGGTAAATTTATATCAAGCAAAATCAGATCAGGGTCAAAAGAACAAAGTAGTTCGTGACATTCATTTCCTGAACTTGCAGTTTGACATTCATATTCTGTCAAAACCATTCTTAACCCTTCAACTACTATAGGATGATCATCTACAATAAGAATTTTATACATTACGTGAAGAATTAAAGTTCGGTTAAATATACTTAATTTAATTATAAATAGTTGCAAATTTATTCAAGTAACTTCGAATTTTTTTTCTTTCAAGCCACTTCTGTGTTGTAAATAAATTCAACAATAATTTCTGTTCCAACTCCAGGATGCGAATCAATATGAAATCTACCATCAAAAGACTCAGCCCTGGCACGAATGTTTTTTAGACCTCCCGCTTTTTTATTTTTAAATTCTTCAACATTAAAACCCTTCCCATTATCTTGGATCGTTAAATTAACCCAACTTTCATCTTGTATCAGCTGAACTACAATCTTTGATGCACCAGAGTATTTTAATGCATTATTAACAGCTTCCTGAGCAATACGAAAAAAAGAAGTTTCAATTGAATTATCAAATCTATAAGGTTCTCCATAAAATAAGAATGATATCTCTGTTTTTTTATCATTTTTTAAATTATCACATAAATCATTTAAAGCATCTTTTAATCCAAAATTAACAAGTGATTCTGGCATGATATTATGTGCAATCATCCGAAGTTCAGAGATTGAGGAGTTAAGCTGAATTAATGCCTGTTCCAATTTTTCTTTCACTTCTTCTTCTGTTATACTATTTTTTAAATTGGAAAGTAAAATTTTAATCCCCGACAATCTTCCACCTAAGCCATCATGCAGATCTCTTGATATCCGGCCTCTTTCTTTCTCTTCTCCCATCAAAACTGCTCGTGAAGCAATTAGTTGATGGTCTGTTTTCAACTCTTTTATCGTTTGTTCCCGGATTTCTTTTTCTTTTAGTATTAATATCTGTTTGTATTTATGATCGATTATTTTGAAAAGGACAAATCCAATACCCAAAAGAATAAAAAGGGAAAGAATGAAGAATGGTGAAGAAGTTATATTAAAATCCCCAACTTTAAATGGGATCACAAAATACATGAAAAATTCTTCATATAAATTCGTGGGTAAACTCATGCCTTTAATATTACTCCCTTTTATCCTAATCAACAATCTGTTAATCTAAATGTTTCAAATTTAATGAAATAAAACAAATAATAAAAACGTCAAAATATATATTTGAATGATATAAACGCAGATAAAATATAAAAAATGAAACCCATCTTTGGAGGATGGGTTTCATTGTATTATTGTGAAAAAATAAATTATATGTCTATCTTGGCATAAGTTGCATTATCCTCAATAAACTTTCTTCTTGGTGGAACATCGTCACCCATAAGCATTGAGAAAATATGATCTGTTTCGGCAGCGCTTTCTATTGTAACTTGTCTTAGAGTCCTCATCTCGGGATTCATTGTGGTACTCCATAGTTGTTCGGAATTCATCTCTCCCAAACCTTTATATCGTTGAACATGGAGACTTTTCTCATTCCCTCCAGCCCATTCGTCAATAATTTTAAGTCGTTGTTGTTCTGTCCAGCAATATTGCTCTCTATTCCCTTTTTTTACAAGATAAAGAGGAGGAGTAGCAATATAAAGATAACCGTTCAGGATAAGATCTACCATGTATCTATAGAAGAAAGTCATAATTAAGGTAGCAATATGTGATCCATCTACATCAGCATCGGTCATAATCACAATCTTGTGATAACGTAATTTTTCCAAATTCAACGCTTTGGGATCATCATCAGTTCCAACATGAACTCCAAGTGCAGAATACATATTACGGATTTCCTCGCTGTCAAATACCTTGTGAGGCATTGCTTTTTCTACATTCAGGATCTTTCCTCTTAAGGGGAGAATGGCTTGAAATTTCCGATCACGACCCTGTTTTGCAGTTCCACCTGCAGAATCTCCTTCCACAAGGAATATTTCGCATAATTCTGGGTTCCTTTCTGAACAATCAGCTAACTTTCCAGGTAATCCTCCTCCAGTGAGAACACTCTTCCTTTGAACTAATTCCCTTGCCTTACGTGCAGCATGACGGGCAGTGGCGGCTAGAACTACTTTGTTAACAATTATTCTTGCTTCTCTTGGATGTTCTTCGAGATAGTTGGCAAGCATTTCGCTTGTTGCCTGATCAACTGAGGCACTAATTTCGGAATTCCCAAGTTTTGTTTTAGTCTGTCCTTCGAATTGAGGCTCTGCGACTTTTACAGAAAGCACGGCGGTTAATCCTTCACGAAAATCATCACCACTGATTTCGAATTTGAGTTTCTGAAGCATACCGCTTTGTTCGGCGTAGTTTTTTAAGGTTCTTGTCAATCCCCTTCGAAAACCCGTCAAATGTGTACCACCTTCGATTGTATTGATATTATTTACGTAAGAGTGTAGATTCTCAGTAAATGAGTCATTATAACACATTGCAATTTCAACAGGAACATCATTCTTTTCAGTTGCAATATGAATTGTGTCTTCAATTAATCTTTCCCTTGTTCCATCAAGATAATCAACAAACTCGGCAAGTCCCTTTTCAGAATAATAAACTTCATGTTTATATTCTCCGTTACTCTCTTTTTGCCGGAGATCTGTCATCTCAAGTTTAATTTCTCTGTTTAAGAAAGCCAATTCCCGAAGACGTGCAGAGAGAATATCATATTTGAATTCAGTAGTAGTAAAAATTGTATTGTCTGGAATAAAGGTGATGATAGTACCTGTCTTGTCTGATTCGCCAATTATCTTAACATCTCCCATTGGAATCCCTCTTTCGTATTCCTGCTCCCAGATTTTACCATCCCGATGGATTTCAGCTCTTAGATAAGTTGAAAGAGCATTTACACAGGAAACACCTACTCCATGTAACCCCCCTGAAACTTTATAACTATCTTTATTAAATTTTCCTCCTGCATGAAGGACGGTTAGTACAACTTCCAATGCAGACTTGTTTTCATGTGATTGAAGACCTGTTGGTATTCCTCGTCCATCATCCATAACTGTAAGGGATCCATCCTCGTTGATGGTGACTTCAATATTTTTACAATAGCCTGCCAGTGCTTCATCAATTGAATTATCAATTACTTCGTATACCAGATGGTGTAATCCTTTTACATTAACATCTCCAATATACATTGCAGGACGTTTCCTGACCGCTTCAAGTCCTTCAAGAACCTGAATACTGTCTGCTCCGTAATTGTCCGTTTCAAATGATTCCTTGTTTTCCAGATCACTCATTATGCAGTAAATTATTTTAACATTTTAACAAAAATTCCTTATCCCCAAGGACAACATATTGACAGAATCAATAATACTTTAGAAACTATTTGTCCTTTTTGTGAGGGAAGGATCTACTCACTTTACAGTGGTTTGCAAAGGTAATAAAATAGATGGAATTTTCAATAAAATTGAATGTAATAATGACACCTTTTCTAAGGGAAGATGAAATTTTATTCCTCTTATATAATCGTGAATGCCTGTAATTTAAATTAGATTTGGATCTATGTCTTAACTATTTTTACTTTCAAATGAAATCTTTACTTTCATTGCAATAGACAAGGAAATTTTTACTCAATTTAAAAGGAATAGGTAATGCCTGCTATCAATCTTAATCCCTGTGAAGTGTATCCTGGTAATTGCTCAAAATGTTGGTTTAAGAGATTATCTATCCGGCCGAATATTTTAAAGTTTGTTTTTAATTCGTAATCTCCTCCAATGTTTAACAAATAAATTGGTTGAAGACTGAATTTCAAATCCTGATCAGGATTGATTATTAATCCATATCGGTCTCCTGTTATTTTCAGATCAGTAAATCCTGTCACTTTATCATTGATCCTGAATGCGGCGGATCCTGTGATATCAAAATCTGGTAACTGTGGGGCAAAGGATAAATGATCAAGTTTATAGTTGTAATAATTCCCTTTTAGCAGAAAATAGTAATCTTTGTCTTTCGCATACGACAATTCGGCCGAAATATTAGTTATTCCCGCATTATCATAGACCGGATCAAATGAATTATTATAAATGAAAGGGAATGCCGGATTTAAAGATTTCAGGGCATAAAAATGCATATCCTTTACGCTCTCATATTTCAGTTCAATTTTGTAATTAAACTCGTTGTCGATTTTCCCTTTCACTCCTCCCGAAAGAATATATTGATGATCTTCATTCAGTGCATTATGAACGGGATTTATCCAATTATTCTCATAGGAAATAGCAGAATAATTTGAGTTATTAAGATAACCATTTATTCCAGCATAAAAAGTCAATATATTCTCTATGGGAATAAACTTAAAATCAATTTTTGGATACAATTTTACCTGATCTTCACCTGCAATACTAGATCCTGCAGAGAAAAAGCTAAATCCTCCGTTTAATGTCCATTTTTCACCTGAGAACTGAGCTGTTGGAGCAATCTTTAACCAGCCAATGTTCTTGCTTTCTAATGGATGAATTTTCGCGGAATCAAGCATTCCTTCGGTAGCATAATGTTCGTAAGATGTTTCTAATATACCCTTGAACTTTTCAAATTGATAATTAAAATCGGCTGAAATTCCAAAAGCTTTTTCCTGTTGCCCTGTTTTCGAATCAAAAAAATGATACCAGATTCCACTTTTATATTTTAATTGGCTTTTACTGTCTTCGTTACTTCCTAACCCAATCTGAATTTTGGCTTTCTGAAATTGTTGCTTTACGTCCAATAAGGGTGGATATAATGCTCTATTTTGAGGAATAGTGTCAGGATAACCGTAATATCTGAATACATTTCTGTCATAGGACAAATCTCCTGAAAGGGTGGAACCACCAATGAGCAGGTTGCCAAAAATGTCACCATTGTTATTGCTGAATGGAGAATCTACCATATCCCCTTTTGATAGTTTTGTATTTCCCTGTGATGCAAAATGTCTTAGGTGAATGCCAAAAGATCCATTTTTACATTGTTTGTTATTTAAAAAGAAATCGCCGTAGGTACTATTGTAAGTTCCGGCGCCTATTTTAAAGTAGCCCAATCCATTATCCTGAGCGTTTACTGTTTTAATATCCTGTATACTGATTGGCCCTGATTCAAATCCTGAAGATATTGGCCTGCTATTGATCGAATACTTGAATTCAGGAGTGAACCTGGTGGTGTCTTCGATAACAGGTAACTGATTAATCTTATTGGCTGTCGAAATATTTGGCCTGTATGGTTTCATTACCTCAACCTCTTTATTCAGTTTGGTCGTATCTTTTTGTCCGAAAACATGATTGATATTAATGACAAAAGATATCAATGTTATAATCAATATTTGAAAATATATTTTCTTCATTACTGTTAAATTTAGTTCTCAGTTTATTTTTCTGAAGCTTTGTTAACTTTCGAATTATCTTTTGTTTCCAATTCTTTTAGATAACCCTGTGCTTCACTAATAATGCCGTCATCTTTGACCGAGTAATTTTCAATCACACTCTTCAGGGTGTGAATAGCCTGAAAATAATCGTTCTGTTTTTCATAGTTGTGAGCTAACAAAATGAAGCTTTGTGCAAGCCAATATTGGTGTGGAGTATTTTTGTTGATAAAATCAAGCACTTCATTTTCTGCATCCTTATACTTATTATTGAGGTAATAATATTCACACATGCGATATTTTGCCTCCGAACCTTCAAGAGATTTTGTATCGCTTGCTAATTTTTTCCATAAGATCAATGCCTTGTCTGGCTCATTTAGTTCAACAAGTGCTTTGGCAGTCTTATAGGAAGCTTCACGATCCAATTCTGCAGGAATGTTTTCCATGCTTCTGATTTTCCAGCCCAATCTGGACACAGCATTAAAATTCTTCAATTCATAATTGCATCGCATTTGTCCTAACAGAGAAGAAAGCAGAGTATTATTATTCCCCGATAAGAGTTCGAGTCTTTCATAGTAAACCAGGGCTTTTTTGTAGTTATTGGTTTTGTACAACAATTCAGAAATATTGATCAGGGCATTTTCTGTAAATGCATTATCAGGTTGAGCAAGGACAAATTCATAATCGTGAATTGCTTCTTCGTAATTATCATCACGATATTCACAATCGGCTTTGTAGAAATGTGCATTCATTTCAAAGTTCCCTGAAGGAAATTTATCCAGGTATTTCGTTAATTCTTGTTTTGCCCGCGAATCCTTGGCCATGTATAATTTTTCAGCAGCTAAAAAAGTGAGGGAATCTTTTTCATTTTCAGAAGGTGATGCATCTTTCCCAAGACTTCTTGCATAAGAAATATATTCATCCACCTTATTGGTTTCAAGTAAACTATTTTTTATGCCTGTCATGGCAGCTTTGGATTCTGTGCTGTTACGGTAATTTTCTGTAACTTGTTTGTAATATTTGATGGAGGCATTGAAATCGTTTTTGTTATAAGCCAGAAGCCCTAATTGAACTAAAGCTTTGGGAGCGTAAGGACTTTGGGGATATTTTTGAATAAGGCTTTGGTAGCTTGCAATGGCATTATCTTCATCTTTCATCTGCTCGTATGCCTTACCTGTTTCAAAAAGAGCATCATCAAGGTAATTGGATTTTGGGAAGGCAGACTGCAAGGTATTTAAATCGTTTATTTTTGAACGATTATCCTGTAATAAGCCTCGGCAGAAGGCTTTCTGAAATAGGGCATAATCGGCATCTGCTCCCCCTAATTCATGTACTTTTTCGTAATAAGAGATTGCCTCATTATAATTTCTTTCTCCAAAATAACAGTCTCCTGTTCGGTTTAAAGCATCTGGATAAATTGGAGAATTTTTATCAGGATTTGCCGACAAATATTTCAAAAACCATGAAGTGGCCGATGTTAATTCATCTTTATTAAAAAGGACGTATCCAATGTTGTAATTTGAGACCGAAAATTCTTCTCTTTTGGCGGTTCCTGGAATACTTTGAAATTTTTTGTAATCAGAAATAGCACCATCAGTATTACCAGTTCGGAATTTTGCTTCACCGCGCCAGTAGTATGCTAAGGCTTTTGTTAAATTATTATCACCAACTTCGAGCGATTTATTAAACAGTTTTATCGCTTCATTGAAATTCATATCTCTGAAGTGTTCAATCCCTCTATTGAAGGCAACCCGCTGGTAAGCTTTTTTTATTGCCGGACTTTTCACCTTTATTTTTTCAAGTGACACAAGAGCATCCTTGTAATTACGGGTGGTCATAAAAACTTTGACCAGGTAATTATAGGCTTCATCATTATTTTCTGAGTCAGGATATTCGGAAATATACTTGTCAAAGGCTTTTATGGCTTCATTGAAAGGGGAATAATTAAGCTCGTAAGTTATTTTTGCGTATTGAAACAAAGCATCCTTTCGAATTTTAGGATCAAAATTCATTTCAGAAGCATTTTGAAAAGCAACCATCGCCCTTTTCTTATCTCCTTTTTTAATATAGAGGTCAGCCAGGTGATAATAGGCATTTTGTGAAATAGGATCTTTCCCCTTTACTGATTTTTCGAAATTCACGATTCCTTTGTCTGTTTGTCCAACACTCTTGTAACAGAATCCGGCAATATAATATTCATGGGGTGTAATGCCTGTACCCTTCAGATAATGATCTATGTAAGGAATTGCTTCGTAATATTGTTTTAAATGATAGAATGAGATGGCAAGTATTTTGGATATTTCTGTTTTTCTTGGCTCGGAAGCTGTGGCAAAAATTGCCGGGGCAATTTCTATCACTTCCATATAATTTTCCTTTGTATAGGCAATCTGTGCTTTGTAAAACGGAATTTGATCCGAATATTGTGATGAGTGCTCCAGTCCTGTTAGTTCTTCCAAAGCTTCATCATATTTCCCCTCAACATAGTCTATATGACCCCTGTAGAATTGAGAAGATTCTGCGAAGGTTCCTTGCTTTCCTTTTAGTTCATTAAAAAACAATTTGGCTTTGATATTATCTCCGGTCTGCAGATTGCAGAATCCTGATTTAAAACAATATTCATCAAGATCCTTTTTCGATAGAGAATATCTGTCAATTTTTTGGTAGTAATTCAAGGCTGATTTGTAGTCTTTGAATCCGAAATCACTATTGGCTAACTGGAAATAAGCTGAATTAATATGTGGAGAATTGGGATAAGCTTTAATATAATGCTCAACTAAATTTCTTCTGTTTTTATTTCCCATTTCCATCTTACATATCGAAATGTAAAATTCAATTTCTTCCTCATTGATAGTAGGCGCTATTGGATGATTTTTGATGTTTTCAAATTCATGCAGGGCGGCTCCGTATTTTTTCACAGAATAAAGCTCTTTTGCAATACGTAAACCCTCTTCATGGCTTATGAATATACCTGAAGGTTGCGAATAAGCTGTAAGATTGAATAGAATGGCAATGATTAATACTTTGGAATATAAGAATTTATTTTTCATAATCTGCTTTAGCTTTCTCTAATTATGCACCCGCAATGCTACACAATAATTTTCGTATTCTTTGCTTGTACAAATGTATTTCTCTTACAAAAATCAATAAAAAACATTAGTTTTGTGCTCACCTGATGTTACAAATTTAAAATTTATTAATAACAGTGCCACTTACGGAAACAATCATTGAATTAAAAAATGCGGACATTTTTCAATATGAAAATCTTGTTCTGCAAAATATTAATCTTTCGATAGCCAAAGGTGAATTTCTTTACATAGTAGGCAAAGTGGGAAGCGGTAAAACCAGTCTTCTGAAGACTTTCTACAATGAATTGCCTTTGATCTCAGGTGAAGGTATCGTCGCGGGTTATCATTTGGAAAAAATCCATCAAAAGGAAGTGCCTTATCTTCGTCGCAAACTTGGTATCGTTTTTCAGGATTTTCAGCTTTTAACCGATCGGAATGTTTACCAGAATCTGGAGTTTGTTTTAAGGGCCACTGGCTGGAAACAGGAAAAAGCAATACGCGATCGTATTCAAAAGGTTCTTGAAATGGTGGATATGCCCTTTACTGAAACAAAGATGCCGCACAGACTATCAGGCGGAGAGCAGCAAAGGATTGTTATTGCCAGGGCCCTTCTGAATAATCCTGAAATAATCCTGGCTGATGAACCCACTGGTAATCTGGATCCTGAGACTTCAGAGTCAATTTTACATGTTCTGAAGGAAATTAATTCGGAAGGTAAAACGGTTGTGATGGCTACTCATGATTATCAAATTATCCAGAAATTTCCTGCCCGTAAAATTATCTGCGAAAACAAAAATATAAAGGAAATTGCAATTGAAGAGGACATTATCGATTTTGATTCTTTACTTGAAAATGAGGTTAATCCATCAATGCCGTCTTAATTAAGTTTTGAAAAGTTATTGAGCTATTTGCTATAAATTCAATTGGTAACTCTTCGTCTCTGCTTATCTTTGTTGAAAAGGAATCTATGTTTGATCTTTCCCATAACGTCTCGCTTAAAAAATATAATTCTTTTGGTATTAATGTGAATACCAGGTATTTCCTGTCGATACAATCAGAAGATGATTTGGTTAGTTTTTTTTCGCAAAACAAAACTTTCCTGCATGAGAAAAGATTGATCTTGGGGGGAGGCAGTAACCTGCTTTTCTTAAGAGATTTTCAGGGCTTGATTGTCTATCCGCAGATAAAGGGGATGAAAATCATATCAGAAGATGAAGATAGCGTCGAGGTAGAGGTTGGCGCAGGAGAAATATGGGATGATTTTGTCTCCGTATGTGTTGAAAAAGGATGGGGGGGAGTTGAAAATCTTTCATTGATTCCTGGAACTGTCGGGGCGGTCCCTGTCCAAAATATTGGTGCCTACGGAGTGGAAGCAGAATCCTCGATCTTAAGAGTCAATGCTCTGAATCTTCAGAATTTTAGCAGGAGGATTTTTACACATGATGAATGTCATTTTGGATATAGGAATAGTTGTTTCAAAAATCAGCTAAAGGATATGTACTTGATTTCGTCTGTTGTATTCCTGTTAAAGAAAAAATTCGCTTTGAATTTTTCTTATGGAGCTTTGCAGTCCGAAATCGGTCAATCTGGGGAGTTAAATTTAAAGAATCTTCGTCTGGCCGTGATCTCAATTCGGAAATCCAAATTACCGGATCCGTCAATAATTGGAAATGCAGGAAGTTTTTTTAAAAATCCTTTTATCAGTCCGGAAATTTCTGGAAAATTACGAGATCAATATCCGCAGATTCCGTTATATCCCTGTGAAGGTGGGGTACTTAAAACTTCAGCTGCCTGGTTGATTGAAAAGGCGGGGTGGAAAGGAAAATCTTACAAAAATGCGGCTGTCCATGACAAACAGGCTTTAATCATTGTGAATAAAGGACAGGCTTCGGGAGAAGAAATCCTTGAATTATCCGAGCTCATCCGAAGAAACGTTAACGCTAAATTTGGTATTCTTCTCGAACCCGAAGTGAATATTATTGGATAGGCTTATTGTCAGCCTCAGTAACTTTCTCCGCCTTAGTCCGAAATAAATTTCCCCCGCTTTAAACCATGGCCAGCGGATTGCCCGCCTCTCCTTGTTGCTGTCTGGTTCCTGTCGTAGTCGTACCTTAAAGTTAATTTTACCGCTCTTTGTTTGCTGCTTTTTCGCTGATTTAGCATAGGAAGAGCGAACAAACAGTGTACGAAGCACGTTTTATTTTAATATTTTGTTATTATTCAACGCTTCCTGGTAACTTTTGGCGTATTCGATATGTTCTGTAAGAGTTTTTGAAAAATTATGATATCCGGAAAAATCTTCTTTTGCGCAAAAGTACATGTAATCAGTTTTTTCGGCATTCAATACTGCATCTATACTTTGTATTTCAGGAAAGTTTATTGGGCCCGGCGGAAGCCCCTTGTACTTGTAAGTATTATAGGGTGAATCGATCGTAGTATATTTGCGCAGAACTCTTTTAATCGAAAAATCTCCCAGCGCAAATTTAACGGTAGGATCAGCCTGAAGAAGCCAATTCTTATGCAGTCTGTTAAGATAAACACCTGCTATTTTGGGTTTTTCTTCCCGCATTGTAGTTTCTTCCTGAATAATTGAAGCAAGCGTGATTACTTCCCGAACGGATAATCCAAGTTTTTTTGCTTTTTCTTTACGGACATCATTCCAAAAATTGTCATATTCTCTTTTCATCCTTTCAATGAATTTTTTTGGGGGCGTAGTCCAGTAAAATTCGTAGGTATTTGGGATAAATATGCAAGGGAAAGTTTCATGAGTAAATCCCATGGACCTTGCCAGACTGTCGTTCTTTAGCCAGGATAGGAAAGAAGCAGAATCCGATTCAAAACAATGCGCTAACCTGCCTGCAAGATTCTCCCTTAGCCGGATGTTGTTGAACGTAACTCTTATAGGGGTCTGAATACCCGAACATAAAACATCAAGAATTTTATTATTACTCCATCCTGCCTCAAGTTTATAAGCACCAGGTATTATCTTTGCGGGATAGTTTTTTCTTAAAGCTAACCAGTTAAAAGTATTGACATTCTCTAATATATTCTGGCTTTTTAAAAGTTCCAGGACTTGGGCATAATCTGAATTTCCACGAATATAAACCATCACAGTTTTTTTGACATTCAAATTATATAATTTAGGATGTGTAATTAAAATCCAGGTAACGGAAATCACGATGGCTATTATTGCAGGAATGAGAACCATCAGTCTGATTTCCTTGAATTTTAATGATTTTAGGTGGTTTAGGTCAGGTATAGATTTCAGACCCGGTATCTTCTTTAAAATTAATTTCAGTTGTGTAAACGCTACGTGAAGGATTGTTCTTTTTGATTTTAAGAAAACAAACCATTTTTTTAAATGAGCAATTGGCTTAATTGTTGAAAATTTTATGCCGGAAATCGTATCGCCTACTTTCTTTATTAATTTTCGAAACATGTGAATTATTAAAAATGCAAAGGTATAAAAATCAATCAAGTTCCTAGTTAAGTAATTGTTATGTAAAGAACCTCCTTAAAATTTTGTATATTCGCCTCTGAAAAAACACGATTAAAAATTTCTTTATGATGCATCAGATAAAGCTTTCAGATAATATCTATTTCCTTGGATTTAATGATCGGCGGACTCATCTTTTTGAAAACCTCTGGCCTATTCCCAATGGAATTTCTTATAACTCCTATTTGATTTCAGACGATAAAGTGGCTCTGATTGATACGGTTGAGAGACATTTTATTGAAGACTATTTCCAAAGAGTTGAGGCGATAATTGGCAATAGGAATATCGATTATTTAATTATTAATCACATGGAACCGGATCACTCCGGAGCCATGAAGTCGATTGTTAAAAAATATCCGGATATTACGTTGATAGGGAATAAAAAAACATTTCCGATTATTGAAAATTTCGGCATACCTTCTTCTCGCATCCATGTAGTTGAAGATAACGAGGTGCTGGATCTTGGAAAAACAAAACTTCAGTTCCAGACTATTCCGATGGTGCATTGGCCTGAGACAATGATTACTTATGATGAGACTCATCAAATCCTATTTTCAGGGGATGCTTTTGGAAGTTTTGGAACTCTCGATGGAGGAGTTTTTGATGATGAATTGAACCTCGAATTTTATGAAAATGATAGTATGCGCTATTTTACCAATATTGTTGGAAAATATTGTGCCCATACCCAGCGTGCTATAAAAAAGCTTTCCAATCTTGAAATCCGGATGATTGCTGCTACTCACGGACCTGTCTGGAGAACAAACCTGTCCTGGATATTAGATCGATATAACAAATGGAGTACCTATTCTTCGGAAAAAGGAGTTGTGATTGTTTATGGTTCAATGTATGGAAATACTGAAAAAATGGCTGAAGTTATTGCGCGGCAGCTTAGTGAAAAGGGAATTAGAAATATCAGGATATACGATTCTTCCAAAACTCATCCTTCCTACATTATTAATGATATCTTTAGATTCAAAGGTCTTATTGTCGGGAGCTGCGCTTATAACAATGAAATGTTTCCAAACATGGAGAGTCTGCTTTTCAAAATTGAGCACATGGGAATAAAGGACCATTATCTTGGAATATTCGGAGATTTTCTCTGGAGTGGGGGAGGAGTGAGCAATCTCAAGAAATTTGCTGAAAACGTTAAATGGGAACAGGTGTACGAGCCTGTTGAAGAAAAGGGTGCGTTGAAGCAGGATGAATTTCAGAAATGTGTTGAATTGGCTAATGCGATGAGTGCCAAACTGATGGAATAAAAATAAAAAAGAAGTCTTTTCTGCTTAAGAAAAGACTTCTTTTCGTTTTTGATCATCCTATTTTAAAACAAATCGGAACGGAAGATTATAGCTTACTCTCACGGTTCTACCTCCCTGTCTGCCGGGTGTCCATTTAGGCATGAGTTTCAATACTCGTATGGCCTCTTCATCACAGCCGCTCCCAATACCACGTACAATCACAATGTTGGAAATGGAGCCGTTTTTATCGATAACGAAATTTACTATTACTGTTCCAGATACTCCCACTTCCTGGGCCAAAACGGGATAACGAAGATTCGATTTAATAAAATTCATCATTTCCTTTTCTCCGCCGGGGAATTGAGGCATTTGCTCAACAATGACAAAAGGTGCTTCTACTTCTTCCACTATTTTGGTCTTTTCTTCCTGAATGGGGATCGGGGCACTTACATCGTCTGTTCCTTTGTTATAATTTACGGTTCCGATGGCAGCTTTGGTCTCAACGACTTCCTTTTGCATCTTTGGTTCGTCTTCTTCGCTGACTTGTTCATCCGGCTTGATTACCGGAGGAGTAAACCTGATAGTATTTCGTAAGACCGGTGCAGGAGGGGTGGGAGGTATTTCCTTTAAAATGTTATTCTCCTTAGGTTTTTCCAAATTGATATTGGAAAATTCTCTTATCCTTACCTCAACTTCTTTTTTCTTCGGAATAATTTCACGGATCAGTGCCGGCAAGAGGGCAGCGAAAACAATCAAAAAACATGCAACAACTAAAGCAAAAAAATGTCTTCTCGGGCTGTTCTTTCGAAGCTCATACGCTCCATAGGACTGATTTTTACCTTCAAAAATCAGGTCACACCACTCTATTGAAAAGATGTCCGTTTTCATGATTTTCAAAAGATCGATTCACACATCAGTCCAGTGACAGTGATTTTCAATGAGGATCATGAAGTAATCGAAAGTTAGTGGCCTAATCTATACGATTATAGGGTCCCTGTGAAAATCTTTAACCTTACAGGACCTTTCCTAAATATATAAAAAAAATTATCGAAAACCAAGAAGTAATGACTATTATCGGGGAATAAAATGATAATAATTTCAGCCTTTTACCTTCCCAAAGTTTGAGTTTTGTTCCAATAGCCTGTGGACTGTTCAGAAAGTTTTTTTCAAATTTTATTCTCAAAAAATTCCCGTTCAAGCATCAGGCATATCGCATGATATATGGGTAAATGTAATTCCTGAATGTCGGGAGTTGACACGCGCGGAACACGAATAATAACATCACAAAGATCATGCATTTTACCACCTGTAAGGCCGGTAAGGCCGATGTTTATCATTTCTTTGGCTTTGGCTATCTGTAATGCCCTAATAACGTTAGTGGAATTCCCCGATGTACTGATGCCCCACAGGATATCTCCGGGATTCCCATATCCGTAAACCTGTTGTGCAAAAATCATGTCGGCAGCCACGTCATTGGCAAAAGCCGTATTCAGTGCCGAATTGGAAGTGAGTGAAATTGCAGGGAGAGCACCTTGCAAATGTCCGGAGAGATAATCACTGACTTCGGGATAAATATTCTTGATTCTTTCTTTGAATTTCAGGGGAAGCAACCGGCTGGACTTAAATCCTTTCATCAGTTCGCCTACAATGTGTTCACTGTCAGAAGCGCTTCCTCCATTTCCGCAGACTAAAACTTTGCCATTTTTGTGATAGCAATTGCTGATCAGCTCAAAAGCCATCACAATATCGGTCTTGCAAGTTTCCAGATCAGGATATTTCCCCCATAGCTCCTTTAAAATCTCATCCATAGGTTTATGCTTGAATTCTGTCGCTGAAAATACTCAACTTCAGCAATGAATATCAATCGCTTAAAATTAACTAAATAATTTAAGAAAGAGAATATGACAAACTAAGATTTTGAATCTCTTAAGTGAGAAATATTTAATAGAATCAAGTGAACAAGTAATTTTAGTCTTTCATATTATGGTATACAGCCGAAACATCCTCGTCCTCTTCAAGCCTTTCGATCAGTTTTTCCACATCTGCAACCTGCTCTTCACTAAGCTCTTTTACATCTGTAGGAATCCGCTCAAATTCAGCGCTTACAATCTCAAAATTATTGTCTTCAAGGTATTTTTGAATCGGTCCGAAAGCTCCAAAATCGCCATAGATAATGATATTATCTTCCTCGGCAAAAATTTCCTGAACTCCGAAATCAATCATTTCCAATTCAAGTTCTTCAAGATCGATACCTTCTTTGCTTTTTACTTTAAACTGGCATTTGTGCTCAAACATATAATCCACACAGCCGGATGTTCCCAATGCTCCGCCCAATTTGTTGAAATAGCTGCGAACATTTGCTACTGTCCGGGTTGGATTGTCGGTGGATGTTTCCACAAGCACAGCTATTCCGTAAGGAGCATATCCTTCGTAAACAACTTCCTTGTAGTCGAGCATTTCTTTGGAGGATGCTTTTTTTATAGCCCGCTCGACATTTTCTTTAGGCATGTTGGCATTTTTGGCATTCTGCATCAGAACACGTAATCTGGAATTAGCAACGGGATCAGGACCTCCGGCTTTTACACAAATTGCAATTTCTTTTCCTAATTTCGTAAAAGTTCTGGCCATCGAGCCCCAACGTTTTAATTTCCTGGCTTTTCTGTATTCAAATGCGCGTCCCATAATTATCTTCTATAACTTTATTAAATTGAGGTTGCAAATTTAAAGGGATTTTTTAATTATTGGAATAATTGGACAATATTCCGACGATATAGATAAATGTGTTATTGATTATTCCGAAGATTTAAGCATGGAAGATTTTCCTGATCGGAATACTTTTAACAATGATAATGGATTTATGGAAAACAACAGGACAGAGTTGACCAGGAAGGCTGAAATAATGATCAGGTTTCCTGTTATCCGGTCTCCATACAAAGAATAAATTTTCCCGGATAAGGAGATAATGCCTCCGCTGATGATGGCCGCTGTACTGTGTAATTTGTTGGTTCTGAATTTTAAGAGTCCCGCAAGAGTCGGAATAATAAAGGCTCCTGAGAAAAAGGAGAGGGCTAAAAGCAGGGACTCCACGATAGAACTTATTTTCAGGGAAAGAATGATGCTAAGCAGTCCCAGTATGCACATCACAATTTTTGTTTTTTTTACGGAAGTTATACTATCAAGGCCTTTGGTGCTGAGATCGCTTATGATTAAGGAGGAAGTAAGCAGCGTTGTTGCCCCTGTTGACATAACTGCCGAAAGCAGGGCCGCGATCAGCAATCCGATGCACCAGTCCGGAAGCATGGAATTCATCACCGGTATCAGTGCAGATCCCTGGGTTTGATTCAATTCCGGGAATTTACCGGAAGCATAAACGCCAAGGAAAGTGATGCAGGCTGCGAAAGGAATGAGGACGATGGCCGTCCATAAAACGCTTTTCCGGGCTGTGGATTTGTCTTTGGCGCAGAAAATCCTTGAATAAATATCAGGCCCCACGACAAAGGTGGTGGAGTAGGTGAGAAAAAGAACCAGCAAATCAAAAGGACTGAATTCTTTGTTGAACGGGAAAGAATTTTCGGCTAACGGAACGGTTGGCGCATTTTTTGAAAAGACAATAAAAAGCGCAGTCGTCAGTACCCCGGCTATAATGATGAAAGATTGAAACAGGTCGGTCTTTATCACCGATACCTGCCCCCCGATCACGGAATAAAAGATGAAGACTAATCCTGAGCTCCACACTCCGATGGAGTAATCAAGGCCGATGAAGCCTTGAAGCACTTTGGCTGCACCTATAATCTGGGCGGCAATCACCCCGGTCCAGGCAAAGGATATAATCAGGGAAGAGATGTTTTTGGCTTCCTTCCCATAAAAATCCCCGATCATTTGAGGAAGGGTGTACTTCCCGTTTTGCTGCACCCTGTGTGAAATGGGAATCAACAGGAACAGTCCGCAGGATGCTGAAATAAGCAGCCAGCTTGCCGCCCATCCCCTGGTCAGGGCAAGATCTGCAGTGCCAAGAATAGCCGAACTGCCCAGTATCGTGGCCAGGAGCGATCCGGTGATCTGCCAGAAATTCCCTTTTCTGCCTGCTATAAAATAATCGTTGCTGGAATGGATTTTTCGTGAAGAAATAATCCCAACAACAATCATCAAGATAATATACAGGGCAATAATGATGTACTTTATCATAGCTTCTTCTTTCACCGCCGCTTCATCAGGCAAGACAAAACTATTAATTTTCTTTTCATCTTTTTCTTTATTGTTTATAGTAATTCTTTCAATGCCTTCTGATTCGTTACTAACAAACAGGCAGGAAGTTGGCAGTTAAAAACGATGACATTTTTATACATTTGTATCAGTCATAAGTCATAATGGAAAAAACTATGGCATAAATGAACCCTTTGTATTCTGTTTGCAGGATTGTAAAGATCAATTTCGATGAACCATGAATTAAGTGTTGCAGAGGCCATTCTTACCGGTAGTTTAAGGCCCTGGGGTAAAGAGAACCGGGATGAGGAGAAATATGTACAGCTTTTCAGCCGTAATGTCCGGAATTGTAAAAACGATCCGGCCTCCTATTTCATTGCTTTAATCACGGCGTACAAGATGACCGGCATTGGGATTGAAGAGACAATCCTTGATGAATTTTCAGATTTGGGGAAAACGGTGAAGGACGCTGCTGAATCTCAGAGCATTCCTATCGGTCTTCCATTATTTTTCAACAAACAAACAGAATTTTACTATTACCTGATCAGGAATGAATTTGCCGGAACAATCTTACTCTTGCAACAGATGGTCCGTTCGATGCAGCCTATTGATGCGCGGTACAATATTCTGAAGATCTTTAAAAAAATAAACTATCTCCTTTACCATCTGAAGGATGTGTCTCAACATGATGAGGCAACAGATTTCATACTGGTTCTCCTGAGAATCGACCTTTATTATCTTCACCGGGAACTGGAACGGTTGTTCTCAAAAAGCATTGATTTTGAGGTACTGAATGAAAATGAGCTTCAATATCTGGTTTCGCGTAACCTGCCGGAACTTTCATTCAGCTTTCCGTCAATAATTGAACAATATGAGAAAACCAGGGAAAAGGTTCTGAAAGACGGATCACAGGCGCAACAGCAGAAATCAACCACTGATAACTTGAATCCCGGAAGCGTGTTAATCCCCAGACCTTCAGATTTCAGGGGAACGGGTAAAAGCCCTGTAAATTTTGAGGATATTAACAATGCGGAGACATTTTTCAACATTGAAAAAGAGCTGTTTCTTTCAAAGATTATTGACGGGAATTATAATTTTATCAATACCAAAGGCAACAAGAACCTGCTTGCCGCACTCTATCACATTCTGATAGGCCAAAATTACTTCCGGAAAAACAGCTATCGTCATCCCGGAAACTTTGAACCGGCACACTACCGCAGGTACCTGGATTTTCGTTATAATGTAGATACCGCGCAACAGTTTCGAAAGTGCAAAGTAGAGGATGTTGAAAAATTCAAACGGAAATACCTGTGGATTGACAATATTCCGTATTGCAGATAAAGTCATCAATAAAAAAACAGCTTGTGAAGGTAATACCACTTTCCCCCTGCATTTTATCGCTTTATCAGTCACGTCATACCACACCTCGTATCGCTTATCCTGCTTCAATGCCTGATTAATAATATATTACTTCCTGAAAGGATAATACTGCTTTACTAAATATTTCCACCGGACCCTGATTCTGTGCAACTTTGTTATGTCTTTGATAATCAAAGATGACAACTGGCCAGCTGTCCATTTTATCAATTTTAAATCCTATTAAAATGGACGCAAATCCTATGGAGAGGAATATCTCCTTTTATCAGCTTATTCTAATGGCAAGAGATGTGGAAAGAGAAGTGATTGAACTCCGCACATTTGTCAGGTTAACTTTCAGACAGCCATCGGAGCAATTGACTGAGGAGTGGGTCAACAGCCGCCAGGTCATGTCGATGCTGAGAATCACAAAAGTTACCCTGCAAAATCTTCGCGATTTTGGCAAATTGCCGTACAGCAGTATAAACGGCAAATTCTATTACAAAACAACAGATGTTGAGAAATTATTGAAATCCAATTACCGGAAACGTAGAGGTGAGAGAGCGGAGACTCACAAATGTTGAAATCAGAAATCGAAATTTTAATTCTGCTCAATATGAATAGAAAAGGAGGAGACTACTCCTCCTTTTCTATTCATAAGATTCTATTAATCAAATATCCTGCCCTTAACCATTTTTCACTATGGTTGTTGTTTCTACTTTAACAGTTGTACATTTATGACACATGGTCCGAAGTGAAAATCACATGAACAATTATTCCAGTCCATTATAGCAGATGAATCATTTGACTTGATGATTACAAATATGTTGATGGCCTTCTGAATGATGCTCTTCATGTTGTTTGCAATTTACTCCGCTATCGACGATGGAACCTGTCAGATATTCTTTTACCACTTCATCCGGCCTGCCTGAACATCCCCGGACTACTTGTATGCCTACACTGTTAAGTACATTTATAGCTCCTTCACCAATACCTCCCGCAAGCATAACAGTTACGCCGTTTTGAGCTAAAATGCCGGCAATGTTTGATTTACACCCGCAACCTTGTTCTGATTTTAAGGTCTGGACTTTTTCAATTTCCTTGCTTTCACTGATTGTGAAAACATTATAAAATTCACAATGACCAAAATGGTTGTCAATTTGATTATTGCTTGATACCGGAACTGCAATTTTCATAACTTATTTTTTTAGTGTTTATGTTTTTTAATTCTGATTAATAAAAACTTAGTGAGTATCATCATAAATGCCAATGGATTTGTATTGGTACTCTCAAATTATCTTTTTGGAAACGAAGTAATTATTTTTATCAAAAATTACTTTCGGATCATTTTTCATTACTTGCTGATAAATTCAGATTTATTAATTCATCAGGTCCGTACGTCCTGCAACCGCTGCATTTAACATGGTTTTCAAGTCCTTCAATCAACTTATAACATTTATTGCATCTGAACCATTTTTTATCAAATTGGTAATTACCTCCTTCAATAGCAATTGCTTTGCCTTCTACAAATGCCTTGATTATTGTTTTTAAGGCATGGTTATAGATTCGGGTAAAAGTAGGCCGGGAGACATTCATCTGTTCCGCGGCGCTTTCCTGTGAATGCATATCGTAATCAACCAATTTTAAACTTTCATACTCTTCAATTTTTAATGTTACCTGTCCTGTTTTGTATATAGGTATTCCGAAAGGTTTAAATCCTTTCATGATCGGTGGATTACAAACTTTTCTGCTTTTTTGCGGACGAGCCATTTTTTAACATTTTGATGATTCTTGGTACATCTTTTTTTTGATGTTTTTGGCAAAAATAATGAACGTGCGTTCATAAAACAAATATTTTATTTCTATTTTTGTAAAAAATAATGAACAATAGTTCATAACAAAGTTTATAATGTGCAGATTAACAAGCAAATGACTCTTTTGATAAGACTATATTTGACAATTCAATAGTATTTTAAATAATTACAAAGAAATCATAACATAAAAAACTATGGAAAGTTCGATAAATAATGAACTGGATAAACTCTACGATTCTGTTTCGCTCAGGATAATGAAAACAGCAGAAGAGGCCTTTGAACGTGGAGTTACCCGATTACAGGAGATAAAAAACTATGCACGTCAGGGGGGAATAAAAAGAATTGGTATTGCGAATTGTATTTCCTTTTCAAAAGAAGCTATGGCGGTAAAACGTTATTTATCGGATGAGTTTGAAGTTTTTGACATCGATTGCAAATGTGGAAGGATTTCGAAGCAGGTAATGTTGGGTACTCCGGGAAATGGATTCATGTGTAATCCGGCTGGACAGGCCGAGTATCTGAAAGAAAATAACACGGAACTTAACATTTCCATGGGTTTGTGTGTAGGGCACGATATGATATTTAATCAGAAATCAGCAGCACCTGTTTCTGTTCTGATTGTGAAAGACCATGCTAACAGGCAGAATCCAATGGAAAACATAAATAATTTAAAAAATGCCACAGCTGGATCAGACAGGACCTGAAAAAAAAGGTCCACAAACCGGAAGAGGATTAGGTAAATGCAGAAACGTACCTGACAAAGAAGCCCTTGAAAAACTTGGTAAAGGTTTAGGCTTGCGCCGTAATGCCGATGGAGGACAAGGACAAGGGAAACGACTGAAAAGCGGGATTAAATAGTTAATTGTTAAAATAAAAAAACAATTGGATAAACAGGAAATTAGAGTTGTATCAGAAAATGTTGACAAATTAATAGAAAAAATATTCCTGTTATCGGAAAAATCGCTTTTGATGATCAAATTGTAGAAGCAATGATTAACTGTCAAAGTATTATCGGGTGGCGGCCGGAATCAAAAGCTGGCGAGGAAAAAATTTCAATTTATAACACAATTTTCAATGACTAATTCTTATTTAATAAAGGAGTAATAATCATGATAAGTTTTGGACCGGTATCTTCAAGGAGATTGGGTAAAAGCCTGGGTATAAACAATATTCCATCGCAAAAGGTGTGTTCGTATTCGTGCATTTATTGTCAGCTTGGAATTACTAAGAAATTGAGTATTAATCGTGAGCAGTTTTATGAACCTGAAATAATTTATAAGGAAGTTCAAAATCATTTGAGAAAATTGAAAAAGGCTGACAAACCTGATTATTTGACTTTTGTGGCAAATGGTGAGCCAACTTTGGATATTAATTTAGGTAAGTCAATTGAAAAATTAAAATTACTCAATATCCCAATTGCCGTAATTACCAATGCTTCATTATTAAATCAGCAGGATGTCAGAGATGATTTAAACCTTGCTGATTTGGTTTCCATAAAAGTTGACGTCAATAACGAACCTGCATGGAAATTGATAAACAGGCCTCATAATAGACTTGATTTTGAAAAACACGTGGATGGTTTGCTCCATTTTTCATCAGAATACAAAGGGAAATTAGTTACTGAAACTATGCTTGTAGATGGGGTTAATGATAGTTCTGCAATCCTGGAAGAAATATCAGCGTTAATAGCACAAATAAATCCATCCATCGCATATTTATCCATTCCAACACGCCCACCGGCAATATTTACGGTAAAAGTTGCTGATGAACCAATTGATGAAGCATATAAAATTTTTTCTAATAGAGGCCTGAATGTAGAATTATTGATTGATTTTGAAGGTACTGAAACCGGATATACCGGCAATGCAATTGAGGATATTATTGATATTTGTACTGTTCACCCGATACGTGAAGATACGATGCAGGAACTCCTAAAAAACGACAATGCCGACCCCAATATATTAAATTCTTTAATCCAGGCTAAATACATTAAGCCGGTGAAGTATAAATCGAAGATCTTTTACATCAGACAATTTCATGTTTAAAAAATGATAGTTCCAATAATAAAATATGGTTCACCTATTCTCAGGAAACATTCAATTGAAATGTCTGTTGAGGATAATACAATACAATTGATCAAAAATTTATTTGACACCCTTAAAAAGGAGGGTGGTGTCGGATTGGCAGCACCGCAGACTGGTATTTTGAAACAGGCATTTATTATTGACATCTCACCGCTTATTAAAGATAATTTGGAAATTGAGAAATACGGGCAAGTTTTTCTGAATCCTGAAATTATTTGGCAAAGTTCCAATGAAGAATATTTCCAGGAAGGATGCATAAGCATCCCTGGTATTAATGAAGATGTATTGCGTGCTGATAAAATCAAGGTGAGTTACTTTGATATGAATTTTAACAGGATTGAAGAAGAATTTGAGGGGATAAAAGCCAGGATATTCCAACATGAATACGACCATTTGAAAGGTATTCTTTTCATTGACAAATTAAACCCTTTAAGAAGAAAGTTTCTGACAAGTAAATTGAATAAAATTAAGAACTCTAAAAACAAAACGGCATGGATCAAAAAAATGTGATCGTAAAAACTAAACTTTCCGGTATTAAAAACATGATCATCGTTGCGTCGGGCAAGGGTGGGGTAGGAAAATCGACAGTTGCAGCAGGTATGGCTCTTTCGTTAGCGATGGAAGGATATAATACAGGACTGCTTGATGCTGACATTTATGGCCCTTCCATTCCAACACTGTTTAATCTGAACAATGAACGTCCTTCCATGATTGAAAAGGATGGCAAAAGTAAAATTGAGCCATTGGCAAGGTTTGGAATTAAAATTATGTCCATCGGCTTCTTTGTAGATCCCTTAAAAGCCATGCTTTGGCGAGGGCCTATGGCTTCTAATGGTCTTAAGCAATTAATGAATGACACTGACTGGGGAGAGATTGACTATCTGATAATTGATACACCACCGGGAACGGGCGATATCCATTTAACCCTTCTCCAGGAATATGAAATCAGCGGAGCCGTCATCGTGAGTACGCCTCAGGCAATAGCCCTGGTTGATGTTCAAAAAGCAATTGGCATGTTTCGTAATCCGAACATTGGTGTTCCCGTTTTGGGGGTTGTTGAAAATATGTCCTGGTTTACACCTTCCAAACATCCGGATGAAAAATACTTTCTGTTTGGTCAGGGGGGAGGAGAACATTTGTCAAAAACATTCAACGTTCCCTTGATCGCTCAAATTCCAATGAATGAAACTATTTGTTCAAGCTGTGATGGAGGCAAACTGAATGGATTATTTAAAGATAGTGAGGTAAAGGCAGCTTTTAAGGATATGATAGAAGGAATTATTAATCCGAAAGAAGAAATAATTAACAAATGATAGAACACGAATATACTTTCAGGGTTATGTACCCCGATACTGATCAAATGGGTACGGTGCACCATGCCAATTACGTGAAATATTATGAAACAGCCCGCTGGGAGTTATTACGCAGTATTGGAATTTCATACTCTTCAGTGGAAGAGGCCGGATTTATGCTCCCGGTTATCCGCATGAATTTCCGTTTTTTAAAAACCACACACTATGATGCTCAACTCACTGTAAAAACCACCCTTAAAGCGATTAAAGGTGTCAGGATATGGTTTACTTACAAACTTTATAACGATCAAAACGAACTGATCAATGAGGCTGAAACGGAACTGGCCTTTGTCCGCAGGGGCACCTGGAAACCTTGTGCGGCCCCGGATTTTTTGATAAAAGCAATTGAAAAAGAATATAGACCCGAACTTTTATGAAGCTAACATGTTGCAGTCGGTCAAAATGGTTTTGTTTATTAAAATTTCTAAAAAGAATGTGGAATAGTGTATAAACAGGCATATAAATATTTAAAAAATATGAAAAATATTTGTCAGGATAAATCCAAGCTCAATCTAAGCATTGATATAATTTTATTTTTATTGATGATGCCAATAGTCGGGATTGGATTGTTGATTAAATATGTATTGATTCCGGGTGTAGATAGAAATAAACTTTATGGTAATAATGTTGACCTGGAATTTTGGGGATTAGCCCGGCACCAGTGGGGAACAATACACCTCATATTAGGTATCGTTTTTTTAGGGTTGCTCCTTTTACACCTTATTTTGCACTGGAAAATGATTGTGTGTATTTTCAAAAGAATGTTTCCGAATCTGTTATCCCAGGTGATATTTGCATTTTTATTTGTTGTATTTGGCTTAATAATGCTTGCTTTTCCTTTGTTTGTAAAACCAGAACTTACCGGGCGGATGCCATTGCATCAAAACAGAGTCTATCATTCAAATCCAGGATCTTTGGAGGATAATGGCAAATCCGGTTTGCCGGTTTTAACTAAAGACTCTACGGCCATTCACATAAAAGATCAAAATCAGAATATACATAAGCAGCATAGAGAAGAACAGCCAAATGCCGAAGAATATGAAGTAAATGGTCGTATGACCCTTCAGTATGTGGCTGAAAAATATGGTATTCCAGTGAGCCAACTGGCTGCCGATTTGAATATTCCGGAAGAACGTGCTGGCGAAACGCTTGGTCGTTTGAAGAAAATATATTCCATTACAATGTCAGACGTGAAAAATTGTATATCAAAGCGTAAGAAAAAATGATGCAATTACTGAAAGCATTGCAAAAAGACGTCCGTTTTGTCGAAGGATTAAAATCCTGCATTAATTGTGGGGTTTGTACTGCTATTTGTCCGGCTGCCGCTTTTTATAATTATGACCCGCGACAAATCGTTGATACCGTTCAAAATGGTGATGAAGCTGAAATTGAACGACTCCTGAAAAGCGATACAATTTGGTATTGTGGCGAATGTCTGTCCTGTAAAACCCGCTGCCCAAGAGGCAACACACCCGGTTATATCATACAGGCTTTAAGAGCCTTGTCTATTGAATCTGGTCTTTTTATCGAAAGTGAGCAAGGGCAAAAGCAATTGGCCATCAAACGAACCGTTGGGGAGCATATGCTCCAATACGGTTATTGTGTTTATATTGACGAGGTAGATACCGTGTCGTATCCCGAGCAGGGCCCAATATGGGATTGGTTAAAGCTCAACCGGGAAGCGGTATTGGAAAGGCTTGGCACAAGTTATCAGAAGGATGAAAGCGGCACTTTACGCCAAATACCCCAGGAATCGCTTAACGACCTCAAAGCAATATTTGATGAAACAGGAGCTACAAAAAGGTTCGGGATAATAGAAAATTGCAGTCGTTTGCATGCTCAAAAATCAGGTATTGCCTTTGACAAGGAGAATGATGATTATTTTAAAAAAATAAACGAAGAATAGAAAATCAACAATATGCAAAAAAACGGTAAAAGCCAGGTTTGGGAAGCCTACCAGAAAGAAATAGCAAACGACAACTATTACTTTGCCCGCAGTTGCATCCGCCAGAACTTTTTCCCTGCTGCCGAAGATGTTTTCCTTAAAATTATTGGCAAAGAACTCGGTAAAAACATTTACGATGATGCCCGGCAGACTACCTGCACGGGCATCGCCTATCATTCAGGTATAATCCCATTCGAAACAACCATGACTGTTGTAGCCCGGCAATTTGCCCTGATGAATGAAGCCGGATATGAAAATTTTGTATGTTCGTGCGTAACCTCTTTTGGCATTTATACTGAAGTGCTCGAAACATGGGAAAATTTTCCTGAAAAAGAAACAGAGACAAGAGAGGCGTTAAAGCGGGCTACCGGAAAAACCTTTGAAATACCTAAGAACATCGTTCACGCCAGCGACTTAATTTACAAATTCCGGGAAGAGATAGCAGCCAAAGCAAAATTCAGGCTAATAAACCAACTAACGGGTGAACCTCTGAAAGTTGTTGACCATATTGGCTGCCATTATGCCAAGATTTTTCCTGAAAGAGGAGTCGGGGGAGCTGAATTTCCTTATGTGCTCGCTGGATTGATTGACGACTGGGGAGGAGCACAGGTTGATTATCCCGAGCGGCGTCATTGCTGCGGTTTCGGCTTCCGACAATATTTGCTCAAGTCCAACCGTGGTTATTCTATCAGTAATTCCAAAAAGAAATTCGATTCCATGCAGCCTTATCATCCTGATTTAATTATAGCCAACTGCCCGGGCTGTACTTTCTTTCTCGACCGTTGGCAATACGTTATTGCTGAAATGGAAAACAAAACCTATGGCGACAACGGCTATGGGATTCCCGTGTTAACCTACGAAGAACTTGCCGGACTTATACTGGGATACAATCCCTGGGATCTTGGCCTGCAATTGCACCAGGTAACCGTTGAACCGATACTTGATAAATTGGGAATTAAATACAACCCGGAGGATAAATACAAGGGGAAAAATGGTGAAGATATTGGTAAACCTAAACAGCCAAATGTGCTTAAATGCTGTTGAAACAATCAACTATTTCTTTTTTTATGAAAGAATGATCGGATTTATGCCTTATTTCTTTGCTTTTGTTAGAGCAGAAACGGAACTTTAGGGTCTTTATGATGGTGATAAATTGAATCAGTCCTCAGACAGAAATAATTAAATAGCCTATAAAATGAAACGAGCCATGAGAATCTCATCTCACACAGGTAGAGGATTATAGGCGAGTTCCTTCTGGCTATTAAAAAACAAATTATAATCAGATGAAAATAATTACTTTGGCAGAAAATCTTGTAACCAGCGGCGGTTTTTATGCCGAACATGGCTTGTCAATGTTTATACAAACTGACAATCGGAAAATTTTATTTGATACGGGTCAAAGCGACGTATTCATAAAAAATGCCGGGAAACTTGGTATTGATTTATCGGAGATTGATGTACTGGTCCTTTCCCATGGCCATTATGATCACACGGGAGGGTTAAACGAGTTTGTTAAAATTAACAGTAAAGCCACCGTACTTGCCAAAAAGGATATTTTTGTTCCTAAATTCAGCGGTAAAACCCGTTTTATCGGGTTGGAATACAATGAAAAATTGGCGCGAAGAATTTCTTTCGTGGATTCCCTTTCTCAGATTGATGATGATCTCTTTGTTTGTCCTGAAATCAAAATCACTTATCCGGAAGACACTAATTTCAGGATGCTGTATAAAAGGGAAGGAGTTCCATTTTATCCCGACGACTTCACGGATGAACTGTTTTTGACGATCCGGGGAAAGGAAAAGATCAGCATTATTACAGCCTGTTCACATCGGGGAATATCGAATATCTGTTCTGCCGCTGTCAATTGTTTCAAGCTGCCGGTAAAGATGATTATTGGGGGTTTTCATATGAAAGATTGTGAAATTGCCCAGTACAACCACATCGTAAAGTATTTGCGGAATTTGAAGCCTGAAATCATCGGGACATGTCATTGCACCGGTGTGGAAGGATATGCGCGGTTAAAAAATGATCTGGACGGCAAAGTCTTTTACAATTTTACCGGTAATGAAATTAATATAATGTGATAATGTGATGATGCAGTGATGTAGTGATTTGATAATGTGGTGATGTGCTTATGTGGTGAGTCCGTGAATTAATTCATTATTGGCTGATATGCTTACCAATAAAAAATCAGTATTAATCTTCTGTTACAATTGGACTGCTTATATTCTTTCATCATTTCATCAAATCACCACATCACCAAATTAGCAAATCAGCGCATCATCAAATCAGCACATCAACGTCATAGTTTAAAATACTGATCCTGGGAATACATCTTTCTCTTTTCCGAAGCAAAGAACAGGTAAACTCCATTTACCGTCCCTGATACTGCAGGAAGTTGTATCACTGCCGATTCCTGTTCCCGTAAAGCCCCTGTAGCCACCGGACCCGTAAAGTCCAGGTCATGGCCCACCATCATCATCAGCTCATCGTCTGACCATGCCAGAGAGCTTCCCGGATCATCCTGCCAGGCCACCTCCAGCCTTGAAGGATCATCCGCCGATCGTACTGCCTCAAATTTAGTGGGCAGGGGCAATTGTCCTGCCGTCAAATGCAGCCGCTCCGGGTCTGTCAGAGTGCCATCCGGGCCAAATGCCACCTTATTGGTCCTGAGAAAATAGTTATCTCCCCGAACATTTTCTTCAGCCACCTTCCATATCTCCTGGATAAGTGAATGGTCAAACCTTCCCCAAAACGACTTCAGCGCAGCGAAACGTTTTTGAGCCAATAACTGCCGCTCGCTCCAGGAATTCTTCGCTCTTTTCCTCGGCCGCGACCTTACGTAAGTTTCCCCCTTGTAGCTGAAAAAAACCACATTGCCGACTAACCCCGAAAGGCCTTCGCCGGACTTAGACCGTACCTTGCCCATATCAAAACTGAATTAAAACTAATATTAAAACTGTATAAAGATACTATTTAAATACTAATTAGTATTCAAATAGTACTTAAATAGTATATAAATAGTATTTAAACTTTTGATTTGGTACGGGGATGACTGGGGTTTGCAATGATTTTCAGGTTGGGAGATCACGGTATGGCAGGTCCGGACAGGGGATTAAAGGCTTTTAGGTTAAAAGGTAAAATATAAAGATTGCAGGCCCCGGGCTAAAAAGTTGTTATAGATTTTATAGCTTTCGGTGTCGGATGAGAGGTAATACTTAATATTTGGTTCAACATCTGCCTGAGAGAATAGTTTCGTATCGTTGGGGATGATCATTCTTTCCTTTGTTTACGATTCCGTTTTTTACATCCAGAGTTTTAATCTTTTTTCTATTTCAGCCATCAATTGCTTATTATTCCGGAAAATAAAATTTATGCTGATCAGATATTTAAGTTTTCCCGCAGCTTCTTTTTTCGAGAGTAGTGATGTTTCAATCAGCTTGTCCAGAATCCATAACATACCCAATAATTAAAGCATCATCTGATGTTCTTTTCTAAATTCCGCGAGTGATTTGTTGTTCAAAGAAGCCGCTTTGGACATGGAGATCTGTTCCTCTACCAATGCCCTGAATAAAAGCTGCTCAAAACGGTTGGACTCTTCCACACCCTGGTATTCGACAGGTTCATCCACACTCCAGTTCATTTGCCGGATCATGAAGAAAAATTGTCTGGTATAATTGTCATTAATAATTCCGCAAGCTTTAGCTCTCATGACCACTGCCTGGATAGAAATACCATATTGTTTCTTAATGCTTCCTAATTCGTTAACAGAAAGTTTGTTGCGATGATCGCCCAACTCTCCTTTAATAGCGGCCTCAGGTAATAACATGGCACCGGCAAACTGATGACAAAACGTTTCCTTTTGTTTATCGGAGGCATTGCCAAAGTCTAACAATAAATGGCCTAATTCGTGCAGCAAAGTAAAACGTATCCTGTCGGGCTTGTTTATTTTCCTGGCGTTGTAGGCTATTACCGGAATAGTATCGTTTACAAAAGTTTGCAAACCGTCAAAGGCATCGTCCACATCTAACCGGACGACTTTGATAAAATTATCTTCTAAAAGTTCTGCAATGTTGAATATAGGTCCTTTCCCTAAGTGCCACTCACTTCTTAATTTTTCAGCTGCTTTATTCACTCGTTCATAAGAAGTGATCTCACCAAAATGCTTTAAGGGGTTTTTAAATTCGTTAGATAAGCTTAAAATCTCTTCCAATTCCAGGTACCGTGAGAGGTATTCCCTTGTTTTTTCATTAATGATAGCAGCTTCTTTTTGCGGCATTTTATTGAGTTTTCTAAACTCGATAGTACCTAACTCTACTTCGGTTCTTCTGAAAAAGTAATCAGGAGTTACCTTTAAAGCTTTGCTTAGCCAGTTGATTTTTTCAGCATCCGGTACGACTTCCCCTTTTTCATAACGATGCAATGCCTGGCGTGATAATTTATTGCCCAGGGCATCAGCCAAATCCTGCAATGAAAATCCATTCATTAAACGGGCTGACTTAAAACGTTCAGCAAATAAAGTTTTCATTTCCGTTGTGTATTTGAATTTATAGTACAAAGTTATGAAGTTTGGTTGACAAACTCAATGATTTATTCATGTTTTGTAACTATAGCCCAATTTGCTGGCTTGTAATACAGATTGAAATATGGTCTTCAATTAATTCCCCTGAACAAAAGCTGTTCAAAACGACTAGACTCTTCCACTCCCTGATATTCAATAGGTTCATCTGTGCTCCAGTTCATTTGTCAGATCAGAAAGAAAAATTGTCTGGTATAATTGTCAATAAGTAATTGCAAACTGATGGTTAGAGATTGCCCATTCAATTCGGAATATTTATCCATAAATGATGTAAGGAAATATCTTGGCCTGATATTCGATGCGCGACAGAATTGAGATAGTTGTAATTTGCATCTTCTTCGTTTACTATTAACATTTCATCTTTATTCCAGGATTTATCCGATTCTGATAAATCCTCAATCCATTTATTTATATTAGACAGCCAATGTAAAGGAGTTTTTTCTTCAATGAAACCAAGCATTCCACATTCATTTAAACCTTTCCCGTGTTTTTCTGTTTTATATCTTTCTATTCCACCATTATTCTTTTCTCCAATAACATATTCTTTTTCTCTTATTTTCGTTGGAGAAGGTAATCGTTTACTTTCAACAGAAAATATTGGTGCTACGGAAATATCCTGCTCATTAGGATAAAAGTAGATATCTGAAAACCCTTTACTCAAATTGGTTATGTCTCTAAGCTGACCATTAACATTAAAAGGATAATCTTTTATTCTAATCAATATTTGAGCTTGCTGAATGAAAATCTGAGTAAAATCATCTTCATTCAATTTTCTTTTTTTATAAAAATCGGATGCAAGGTAGGACAAAAAATACGGTACTGTTTGTTTCATCAAACTGTTAATATGGAAAATAACAGTGAGATTAGAAATACTTATTTCGGGAGTTTCATCTATTGATAAATTTTCCTCTGCAATCATTCTTTTACGAGTTTTGAAAAATCAGAGAAACATTTATCTGCATCACGATAGGCAATGAGGGAAATCCAATATCTATATTGGTTTGGCTTAATAAATACAATCGTATCCTTCTGAGGAAATAATTTGATAATTCGATTTACCGAAAGATGTGACGAAATCTCATTGCTAGTAAGCCCATGTATGTTTAATTCGGAAAGATCTTTATGAAATTTCACTTCCTCATTAATTGAATCGTATTTGAAAATAGTCGCAATCAATAAATTTTCAAGTTCTACTACGTCGCTCAAGCGAAATTTTCGTTTTTTCTCGCCATAAATTAAATTTAATATCCTTGAGAATTCTTTACCATAATTTTTTATAATTGAATTTAGTTCATTTTGCCAAATCTTTTTTACTGCTTTTGATTTTTCTCCGTGAATAAAAAAATCTACCTGGAAACTAATGCATTCCTCTATAATTTTCAAATCAATATTTGAAAATATATGATCTTTGTCTTGTATAAAAGGAACATTTTTTAAGTCTTTTAAGAGGAACGTATTGTTTCGATTAATTAAGGTTTCAGAACTGGTTGCAAGAAAATAGAATTTGTAGAAAGAATAGTAATTCTCAAATGATTGATAAACGGACTTTAAAAAATCTATATTGTTATTATTCGATTTAATTGAAACTAATCTTCTTTTAAATGAAAAGGAAACATCGTTATAAAAAATGGGAAATCGTTTTTCACCGATGTTTTCCCATATAATCAGGTTCGGCGCTCGAAAAGAATTCTCTGGAGGCACTTTTGAAAATTTCAAATCCTTATTTAATTCAATAAGTGCCTCGTAATTAATTCTGTTTTCAAATATTGCACCAGTTGGAAGGAACGGAATTTGATAAATGTGGCTGGGATTTAGATTTTGTTTACTGCCTATTTCTAAACCTTCTTCTATAATGGAATTATTTTGAGCTAAGACATGTTTTAATGAAGATAAGTCTTGTACTTTCTCAACTATATTTTTTATTCTGCCTCCCCCTAACAAATTGTTCTTCCATATAAACTCATTGCTAATCGCTGTTTGCCTGCTAACAAAATGTAAATCATAATCATCTATCTCAAAGACTATTCTTTCTTTAGTAGCTTTTGTCCTTCTAAAGGTTAAATGAAGAATATTTTTACTATAATCCGGCTTCTCGTTTCTTATGAATATAGCAGCAGTAGCAACGTCAGCACCATTATCCCATAATGATTTGTTCCTTGCTAATGCTGTAAAATCAAGAATTTGTACTGCATTAAAATTTGAAAGCAATGCTTTTTTGTAGGCTGTTGAAGTACTATTGTAGAGTAATCCGGATGATTTGATAATGAGGCATACAAGTCCTTTGTCTTTTAAAAAAGACAGCGATTCGGAAAGAAATTTTAAAGCAATCTGACCTTGAGGAATTGTCACCTGTTTGTCTTTTAATTTCCAGAGATTTGAATAATTTGAAATTGCCCCTCTTACAAACGGTGGATTCCCAATAATTAAATCGAATTTTTTATCTTTAACTTCCCAACATTCAAAAAAATCAGATTGGATAAGATTCTCTTCTCTTAAATCATCGAAGGTTAATTCATTAATAATCTTGAGAGGATTTAACTCATTACACAAGGCTAAACTTAAGCTGAATGAAGCTAATCTGACAGCTTGTTCTTCTTTATCTACTCCGTAAATATTTTTAAGAAGAGGTTTCAAATCATTGATATCTGGTAACCTCATTTCATTTTGAAGCCTCCAAATCTGAACTAATCTTTTAAAAACCACAACTAGGAAAATACCTGAGCCACATGCAGGGTCAAGTACCTTAAAATCTTTTAAATTTATCTCCTGAAATTTTTTCAGAGGAATACTTTCATCTACTAACAATTTAACTAAATGTGATGGAGTATAGAATAACCCTTCGTCACTTTTATTTTCTCCTAAAAACTCTTCATAAAGACGGCTTATTAACTCTACAGGAATAAACTTAAATTCAAAATATCTCCAATCGGGAAAACCCAATTCAAGTTGATCTGAATTTAAATATACTTTTTCGGTGGCTAATAAGTCAGCAACTATTGATAAGTTTAACGTTTTGAGCTGTTTTTGTTCTTCTGTAGTCCATTTAAAAACATTTCCATTGAAGTCTTTGTTCAGATCAATTAACAGTTCAACAAAGTTTCCATGCCTTAAAACGTCATTAAAGGTACTGGCAGCATTATATTTTTGGAAATACTTCTCAGACAATAACTTATTCCCCTCATTATCAATTCTTTCTTCTAAGTATTTTATTAAGATTGCTTGAATAATAATTTTGTTGACTATTTCCTCTGAAGTTTCTTTTAATTCCCCTACTAATTTTCTTACAACAAATCTTATGTTTTCGATAAGTTTATCATAGGCCGAATTCTGAAACTTAAATTTACTTTTTAGTTCTTCTTGTTCCCAAAATATCCCGCTTTTAATTTTTACGGCGAATTGTTCATTATACAAGTCGTGAACTTTTCCAACTAATTTAAGGCTCTTTACTAAATATTCTGGTTTGAAATCTTTTGTTAAATGCCTAGTGCAATCTAAAATCTTTATTTCTGTATTGTAAAAAATACAGGCTAAAGGAACTTCTCCACTGCTCCAGATTTTCCTTTGAATTTCACTGATTTCGTTTTCATTTTGCACATCAAACCCCTTGTATGTTAAATCATATAAATATACTTGAGGTTTATAACTACCATTAAGTTGTTTTCTTAGATAAACCGCTGAAGTTTTGAATTCCTTTGCGTTCTCTAAATGAAACTTTATTTGGGGATCGGGAAAATTATCTTTTTGATCGACTAAGAACAAACAATCATCTTCATCAAAGCCTAATTTACTTAAGCCCCGTCTAAAAGAATCATTTATGTCTTTCTTCTTGTCCATAATGTATTCAAAAATATGAAAATAATATGTATTCCAACAGAGATTGGACTAATTCCTGCATACAAATATTTCAATCTAAACTTGAGATCACAAATTGTGATCTCAAGTTGGGGAGGCCAACGGTACCTTCCTTTTGCATTTACCGAACATGGTGTTTTACAACTTGCCAATGTCTTGCGAAGCAAAAGGGCAAGAATTATGAGCATTAGAATTATTGAAGTTTTCATAAAAATTCGGGAAATGCTTTCGATAAATAAAGAAATTCTCGGGAAAGTAATTCAACTTGAAAAGAATGATAAGAAGCAGGACAAAGAAATAACATTAATTTTTGGATATCTGGAACAACTTGAAAAAATCAGGCAGAAAGAATCAGCACAAAAGAACAGAACACGTATTGGCTTTAAGTCTGAGAAATAATTAAGACAGCTCCCCCTTAAATGCCCGGTCAAGAATGCTGGATTTTAAAGCTTTGAGATAAGTGAGTTTGGATTGCTGCTCACCAATTAATTTATTTAATGCGTTAGTTAAGGCTCTTATTTTATTGACCACTACTTTTTGAACAGAAAGAGGTGGAATAGCAATTTCATACATTTCAAGTGCTTTCTTATTGACCCCGGATTGTCCGGCTGACCGTTGAGATATTGATATAATATAATTCTGAATCTTACTGTTTTGTAGGAAATAATAAAGATAATCTTTAGTTATTTTTTCTTCATTTGGAACTGCTTTCATGAGCGCAACGTTATATGCGCCATTTAATCCTCTTAGAATTTGGAATACTGGCGGCCCATATCTTCCAATCATCACATCGTCTTCTTTACAAAATTTGTTTGTTGATTTTTCGTCAATATAAACAACATAATTGTCTGATTTGTAATCTCTGATTTGAATTAAGCGTACAAAGCCATTTTTTGCTTCATTTGAGAATTTACTTTTAGGAGGTTGTGAACCACCAATGAAATCTACATATTTTAATAGAGGGCTGCTTTCATATCTATTTGATAATTGATCAAATATTCCAGAAATCGACGAATCTATCAAAGCCTGCGTCTGTTTGAGATTTTCCTCGAGCAGGGTAATGCTTTTGTCGATTCGGGAAAAAAGGGAATCAAGTTTGGAAACAATGCGGGTCTGCATGGGAAGAGGGGGGAGCGGAATTTGTAAAGATTTAATAAAATCAAGTTTTACCCCTTTAACAGTAGCTCCGATACCTGCATATTCAATTGTTTTTGCCATGTTCTTAAACCAATAGAAGAGAAACATTGTATTGATTTTCGAATTTGGAATTATTCCTTTCAAATCCTGATTAATTGCTGTATCATTGGCTAGTATACACACTTTCCCGAGACCAACACGCGTGGCTATTACTAATGAACCTTTAGGTACAATATTTGAGCTGCTTTGATTTAGTCCTTCTTCTGTTATTCTAAATTCCGTTTTATCTAATAATTCTACATTCATATCCCTAACAGAAGCCCATGGTATTTTACCTCCGTAATAACTTACGTCTTGTTTGCTTGGAGTTCCACCTCCTAAGATCTGTGATACTTCTCCTAATGTAGAAGAAATCCATCCTTTTGGTAATTTATCCATTGTACCCTTCCTCCAGAATTTGTTCCACCTCAGTCATTAATTTCGAGATTTCTTTATCATTCTTTTTAATCCGGGCAATGATTTCCCGGGGCGGCCTGTGGTCTATGCAGGTTTGGGCATTTGGATTTTTTGCCGAAAGATCGGTATCTATAATATCGTTTACCTTTACAAGCCATGAATTTGGCGATAAGGGCCTTTGGGCGGAGAGTTCAACAAACTCCTGCAGATGTTCGTACTGGATGGGTTTGTTTTTGGTCAGCTTTTGATCAGGATTACATTCGTAGTACCAGATTTCGGTGGTAGCGCCCGTGCGGTCAAAAAACAACACGTTGGTTTTTACGCCGCTGTAGGGCAGAAAGACCCCGGCCGGCAGGCTTAAAATGGTGTGCACGTTGAAATTGGACAATAACTCTTCCTTGACACTTCGGAAGGCATTGCCCGTCTGGAACAAGACGCCTTCGGGAACCACGATGGCGGCTTTCCCTCCTTTTTTCAGGCTCTTCATAAAATGCTGGAGGAACAGCAGCTCCGTGGCATTGCTCTGCACCGGGAAGTTCTGCTGTATCTGGGATTTCTCTTTTCCGCCGAAGGGAGGATTGGCCACGATGATATCGTAACGGTCCTTTTCCTGGATATCGCGGATGTTGTTGGTGAGGGTGTTTTGCTTCAGGATATTGGGGCTTTCGATACCGTGCAGGATCATGTTCATGACCCCCATCGTGTAGGCAAGAGGAGTTTTTTCGTTCCCAAAGAAAGTATCCTCGTGCAGGAATCTCCATTGCTCCGTGGAGAGTTTGTTCCGGTAGTTGTTGATGATGTAATCGAAGGCCTCGATCAGGAAACCGCAGCTTCCGGCCGCTCCATCGTACACGGTCTGTCCGGGCCGGGGCTGTACGACTGCAATCACGGCTTTGATCACCGCCCTGGGGGTGTAGAACTCGCCTGAGTTGCCGCCGTCGTTGCCCATTCCCTGCAACAGGTTCTCGTACACGTGCGACAGTTCAAACAGTTCATCCTGCGACTGGAAATTCAGGGTGTCGATAATGTCCAGCACCTCCCGCAGGGTGTGGCCGCTTGCAATGCGGTTGTCGAGGAATTCAAAGATGTTCCCGATTTTGTACCGGACCGATTTAAGATCGGCGGCACTGTTACGAAACCCTTTCAGGTAGGGAAATAATTTCCCGTTTACAAATTGGGTGAGATCACTGCCGGTTTTGGAAGATTTGTGATCAATAATCGGGAGAGACGCATTGTTGTGAGACGCACCGTCGTTTAGAGACGCACGGCCGTTTAGAGACGCATCGCCATGTAGAGACGCACGGCCGTGCGTCTCTACATGGGGGCAGGCCCATCGATCCCAGCGGAATTCACCGGTGATGATCCTTTCGTATTTGGTGTTGTTGAGCAGCGCCTCGCCTTCCTTTTCCTCCTCGAAATCATTGAGAAATTTGAGAAACAGGATCCATGAGATTTGCTCGGTATAGTGCATGGCCCCGCTGATGCCATCATCGCGGCGGAGAATATCGGTAATGCGGTCTATCTTTTGTTGAAGTTCCATTTAATTTTTCGTTGCGATAAAAAAATTGTAAGAAGATATTTTAGTTATGGTAGAGTAGATCATTAAAAAAACATGTTATTTTTTGATCCTTGTTTTAAAATACTCTTCAAATCTTTCTTTTAAACATTTATACAGATGTTTTTGAAGCGAAAATTTGTCATATAAAAAATCTATGACACCCCCTGAACTTAAAATAAGTTTGTATTTTGTCTGCCCAATTTCAACTTCTGTATTAAAATATTCCCAGATTTTTTTTCTATCTAAGGGACAATTATCTGAATTCAAATAAATTCTAGTGCTGGGTTCACTTGTTTCTGTTGCTTTAAGATAAAAAATCTCTATGCTAGGCGAATCCGAGAATGATTTAAATTCGACCCCATAATTAATATTGACAATAACTAAATCAAAATTTGAATAATATTTTAATGCATTATAGAGATTGGGGAAATATGATTCAATGAATAAATCGTAAACTTTTGGTAATTCAGTATAAATAAAATTCAATTTTTCAAATGCAGTTTCAGGAGTATACCAACTCCAAACAAATTGAGAGGATCCACTATATATTTTCGATTGGAAAGGCCTTTTAAAATTAAATACACCTTGATTTATTAATAAATTTAAAGATTCATTAACATAGTCAATCGAAAATTCAGGATTAATATATAAAACTTTATTTAAACACCATTTCTGCTCCTTAAATCTTAAAATTGCTTTGTCTGTTATATTTTTTTTATCCTCGTTAGAAATTTGCCAAAATACTTTTTCAATGTCAAAATAAATAATGTTGTCTTCTATAGGATAATGTCGGAATGAATAAAATTCTTCTACCCAAATGGGAAGGTATATGTTTACTAATTTGGAAAGCTCTTTAACATCAACGTATTCAACTATATCAATTGGTAAAATTTTATTCGCATAATCATAAAAATCAATTATATATTCAAACGCCAGTTGATTGCAAATGAGTTGTAAATATTTATTTTTTATTACTTCAATAGTTTCTTTTTCAACCAAACTTAAAGCATATTCAATGGGTTCTTTTTTTATTGGATTGGCCGTATAATGTGAAATAACATTCCTAGCCATTCTGTCTCTAATCATCGGAGTCATTGAGCTCATTTCTCTCAATAGTAAGTCATTGTCACCATATTTTATTGGAATTATAGCGAATGTCAAGGAATTATCTGTAAATTCTGTATAAGTGATGCTTATTTTCCAATAAGAATGGAATATTACTTCCTTTATTGATTTGAAATCACCATCATAGGCATTATTTAATGTATCGATAAAAATATTTAATAATTTTATATTATCTGATCCAATAGTATGAAAAGGTTTTGGATAATTTTTTATAATTTCTTGTAATTCCTTATATTTCTTTTCATAATCTTCTTGAACCTCTGAATTTATTTTCTTTTTTATGTAGGTTTGAACTATTTGTTCCCAATTATTTAAATAAGAATTGTCAGTTCTTGATATTACATTTATTAATGGAAATTCTAACGAAATTGATTGTCCAGTAATTCTTTCCCCTAAATCCGACAATGTGGCTCTATTCATATGTTTCCAAAATGCTTTTTCGCTTTTTGCATTTACAGCTATTAATATTACCGGCAATAAACTTGTCTCACAATAGCTTAAAAAAGTTACATCACATTGATATTTGGGTTTTTCAATTTCTGAATCAGGTAATGTTTTAATCTGAATCTCGCATTTACCAATAGGAAATTGATCTTGATCAACTATTGTAATTTCCCCATCAGTATTTGGAAATTTATCAATTAACTTAGGATCTGGTTTAATTCTATTTTTGTCCAGAAGATCAAGCAATTTAAATACAGAATTGTATTCTTCTGTTGTATTATTTGGAAACCTAGACGGTTTTGAATTAAATATTTTATTCATAAAATAGTTTAATGCGAATCGATAAAATTAACCATAAAATCAACTTACATATAGTTTTTCTTGCAACTTATAGAATGCGTCCACCAAATTGTGGGTGCTGCCGAAAACCTGGGCAGCTTCTTTTGTTGTGCCAAGATTGTTGAGCTCAACCAGCGAAGAAAGGCGTTCGCGTTTTAACTCCCGGATGCCGTCGGTTTCGTAGCGTTCGAGAATGAAGCGCAGGAATTCTTTAGCTTTACGATTCGTGTATGAGTTGAAAAATGCATTGTCCTCTTTTACAAGGGCAGCCCGCTGGGTTCGGGTAATCAGGTTGCTTTCATAGGAGATGTGCAGCAGGATATCAAAGATATCGCTTCGTTCGGCCTCAAAGATTTTTTTCAATAGGCCGAGCTGTTCTTCATCAATTCCTGAATCAGCCATTTTTTGCAATAACTCTTCACGGGTTTCGGGTTTTGACCACAGTTTCCGCAATTCCTCTTCACTGTGGTACAAATCAGGTATAAATCCGATCATTTTTTCGAGGAATTGCAGCGTGGTCAGCGGTTTCCCGGTTTCATGATCAATGTAACGGGTTTCGATATCGAGCACCTTCAGTTTGCGCCCGTTAGATAGTTGAACCACTATTTTAACGGGCTCTGGCCTTGGAGGTGTAGGCGGCGGTGTTTCACCTCCCCCGGTATTCCTGCCTCCACTGCCTGTTTGTCCTCCGGTTCCCGTTCTCCCTCCTTCGGTTTCCCCTTCTTCCGGTAAACCGTCCCAGTCGGGATCGTAGAAATGGTCGGTCGCTTCATTGGAGAAATCAATGATGGTAAAGAAATCTTTCCCTTCAAACAGACGTGTGCCACGCCCAACGATCTGTTTAAACTCTACCATGGAGTCAATTTCACGAACGATGATGATGTTTCTGACGTTCCGTGCATCAACTCCGGTAGTGAGCATCTGGGAGGAGGTAAGGATTACCGGAATGTCTTTGTCATTATCCTGGAACCGTTCCAGCAGATCGCGTCCCCCCTTTCCTTCATCGCTTGTAATGCGGACACAGTAATTGGGATCGGTTACTTTTTTGAATTTATTGATGGCATCGCGCATGTTCAGGGCATGGGCCTGATCCACGCAGAAGACGATGGATTTGTCCATCGGATTGATCAGATCAACAATCGCCTGTGCAATCAGTTCAATCTGTTTTGGAATGATGATGATGCGGTTGAATTCCGGTTTCCGGTAAATTCTGCGGTCTTCAATGACTCCTTCGATTACTTTGTCTGCATCGGTATAAATGTAGGTGTCAATGTTGGTCCGGATCTTTTTCACCTTGTAGGGGCTCAGGTAACCATCATTGATCCCGTCCTTGAGGGAATACTCATAGACAGGTTTCCCAAAATATTCATAGGTGTCGACATTGTCATCCCGCTTTGGCGTTGCCGTTAAACCTAAATGAACTGCTGACCCGAAGTGATCGAGAATTTCACGCCAGGAGCCTTCCTCTTTGGCGCTGCCGCGGTGACATTCGTCGATGATCACCAGATCGAAGAAGTCCTTTGGATACTGCTTGTAATATCCGCCGATGTTCTCTTTTTCGCTGATGGCCTGGTAAATGGCAAAGAAGATGAACGCGTTGGTGGGGACCATTCCGTTTCGTGCCTTGATTTCGGAACCATCGATTTTGATCAGATCCTTTTCGTACGGATCGTTAAAAGTGTTGATGGCCTGATCGGCCAGAATATTCCGGTCAGCGAGAAACAAGATTTTCGGCTTTCGGTCGGCTTTGTCCGGATTCCACTTTACGGATAACAATTTGTGTACAATCTGGAATGCAATGAAAGTTTTTCCGGTTCCGGTGGCAAGGGTCAGTAAAATACGTTTTTTATCATCTGCAATGGCTTCAACCGCTTTATTCACCGCAATCTCCTGATAATATCTCGGAGTTTTGTCACCTGCCAAATAAAACGGTATACTGAGAAGCTGTTTTTTCTGTGAAGTAAGATTATCAAATGACTCAAGAAAGAGGGTTTCGGGAGTTGGAAAGTTGTCGATATAATTTCCGGTTCCTGTTTTCATATCGAACCGGTAAATCTTTTCACCATTGGTGGCAAAGACAAAGTTCACTTTAAGCTTTGCCGCGTATCCGATTGCCTGCTGTAAACCCTCGGTTGGGTGTTTGCCCAGCTTCTTTGCTTCAATAATAGCAAGATTCGTATTCTTATAGCGAAGAAGGTAATCTGCGAAAAGACGTTTTCCACGTTTGCCTCCGGGCAGCTTTCTCCCGTCGGTGAAGTAATATTCCCTGACTACAAAATCTTCCCAACCGCTCTCTTTCAGCCTGGGATCGATGTATTTCGCACGGGTATCTGATTCAGTAATACACATGAGGTTAGTTAAAATAATCTGCTTTATTTAACTTTTGCTCAAAGCTACTTTAAAAAAATGAATTATAGATGTCGTTGATAATAAAATTAAAATTATATCCTATTCTTGATAGTTGTATCATTATCTATTATTATATTTACTTTTTACTTTTTTATGCCTGAACTTGTGGAATTTAAACTTAGATATTATGGTAAAATCCAGTCATCAGGTGAACCTTCTCACCTTTACGCATCCTGAGCCGGTAAAGTTATTTGGATTTAAAACGATTAAGCTGAATGGAGCATCGCCGCTGAGGAAAGGGGAGTACCCCAAAGAGTTGTGGGAAGCGCACCGGAAGGAATTGCAGGAGACCGGTTGCCTCTATACTGATTTTGAGTCTACCCAAAATTGTAAATATACCGCAGAGGTAGATCTGACCCAAAGCCTCCATTTTGCAAAGCATTACTATAATTATCAGATATATAGCTATTTTAAAAATGTGGCTGACCTGGTATTCCCGAATTTCGTCAGGCAGACCGAGATCTGGTTCCAGGATCAACAACAATCAACGGATGAATACCGGCAGTACAATAAATTCACCCTTACTGTTCAATTGGCCTTGATCACCAATCAGCCGGAACTGGTGGTGGCTTATAACGGCACCTCGAGAGTTCTGAATAGAAACGTGCTGGAACTGGTCAGCGACAACGTGGATACCCGTTGTTTTAACTGGATGGTTTACCGGGGTGAACTGATACGCTATGAGGATCTTCCGGCAGATGCCAATAATTGGCTTAGCGAGATTTATCCGGTTTTAAATTCTGATCTGGCTGATGCCCTTCACTGGCCCCCATCCAAACCACAGCGAAACGGGAAAAAGTATAGATTTTATTTTGAACAGATTGATCAATTGTTAAAAAATATCCTGAATCGCGAGGATTTCAGGGCCCTTATTCCCCATTCCGGGGTATGGTACACCGTGAAAGAGGAAGATGTCCGGATTACCTCCAACGGATCGAATTTGCTTAAATTCGGAACCGGATATGAAACAGATCCCTACGAAGGACTGAAAAAATTCAAGCCCTGCATTCCCGTTCCTCCCGGTCATTATAAATTTTTCTTCATCTGTCATGAGTCTGACCAGGAAACAGCCAATACGTTCCATAAGTATTCACAAAGGCGGCTCGGTTTTATCAATTTCAGTGAGTTTCTTTCCCTGCCGGTTACTTACGATAAGGATAAACACGTCATCTTCAGGGATCTGGAAAATCCATTGCCTGAAATAAAGGAAAAACTTGAAAATACAGAATTTGATCCCGGCATTAAATGGCTGGCCATTTACATCAGTCCTTACAATAAATATGATCCGGATCCGGTAAAGCGTAATCTCTATTACCAGGTTAAGCATGTTCTTCTGAAATACCGGGTTACTTCGCAGGTGATCTTCAATAAAAATATTCTGGACGAGAGTTTTAAATTCAGTGTGGCCAATATCGCGATTGCGGTGCTTGCCAAACTGGGCGGGATTCCGTGGCGTCTTGACCGGGAGATCAGCAGCGAACTCATCGTCGGTATTGGAGCTTTTAAGACGAAAAAATATAACATCCGGTATCTGGGCAGCACCTTTTGTTTTGCCAATGACGGGACCTTCCAGCGGTTTGATTCCTTTCCGGCAGAGGACCTTCTTTCTCTCGCCGGCTCCATCCGGGAAGCAGTGATAAACTATCGCAATACCAACCGTGAAGCGGAACGGCTGGTCATCCATTTCTACAAACGGATGAGCAATAAGGAGATTGCCCCGATTATCCGACAACTTCGTTCCCTGCAATTGGATATTCCGGTGGTTATTGTTTCGGTCAACAAAAATGAATCGGAAGATCTTATACTCTTTGATACAGATTATGAAAATAAGATGCCTTTGAGCGGTACCTACCTTGCAATTGGCCGTGACAGTTACATCCTTTGCAATAACTGCAGGTATCCTTTTGTTGCAGATGAAACGGATGATGAATTGACGTTAGAGGCAAAAAAGTCAGAATTGAAGAAACGGCTGAAATCATATCCACTGCCTGTAAAGGTTCATCTTCAGTCAACCGATGAAACTATTCTCGAGGATCCGGAGAAGGTAAAGGAATTGATCGACCAGGTTTACCAGTTCAGCAGGATGTACTGGGAATCGGTATCACAGCAGAATCTCCCGGTAACGGTCAAATATCCGGCAATGATCGCCGAGATGTTCCCTCATCTGCCGGGAAATGACCTTTGGGATTTTGGAAAAACTAATTTGTGGATTTTATAACGAATTGTACGAATTATTGACGAATTCACACGAAATCATTAATGGTCATTGGTCATTTGGCTTTGCCGTCATTGGTCATTTGTAATTGGATTGTAAGATTATTGTGATATTATCTGCTTTAAGATTTGCCGTCATTGATTTGGTGAAATTTGTTTTTTGTGATTTGCCAGCTTGTTTTTTTCCCTCATAATTCCACATGCACACTTCATCCTCATCACATCTGCCAACGTCATTATGTCAGGGTATAAAGCAGTATAAACGGGTTCATTCAGTTCATAATTCCTGGCATGGTTTAATTATTGGATAATCTGTTCTGAAACCGGCAAAGGAAGATTCCAGGGATAGATCGGCCGACTGAACAGGATGATTTCCGGGTACCGGTAAGTTTTTTTAATCCATTAAATTTCATAACAATGGGTATTATAAAACAAGGTATCACAGGCGGATTCTCCGGAATGGTAGGAAATGTAGTCGGAGGATCCTGGAAGGGCATCGCTTATATGCGCATTCGCCCTGTAAGTGTTGCAAATCCGCAGACAGTAGGTCAGCAGGATCAGCGAACTAAATTTGCGATAACCGCTCAATTTCTTGAGCCGATCACAGAATTTCTGAGAACAGGCTTCATGAATTTTGCGGTGAAGATGTCTGCTGTTAACAGTGCGATGTCGTACAACATTCGTCATGCGATTCAGGGTACTTATCCGAATTACACGATCGATTATCCCAATGCTTTATTGTCACGAGGCAAGCTTCCTCCGGCTCTTAATCAGACCGCTGCATCTACTGTTGCAGGAACAGTAGTCTTTACCTGGGATAACAATTCAGGTGAGCTAAAAGCTGCGGCTAAGGACAAGACCCTTTTGGTGGTGTATAATCCGGCAAAGCAACAGGCTGTCAGTATCGAAGGATTGGCAGAGCGTGCCGATGGTACGCAAACAGTGACAGTGCCCGATTCATTTTCCGGTGATCTGGTACAATGCTACATTTCTTTCAGAGATGCTAAAGGAGAACTGATCTCCAACAGTGGTTATGCAGGTGCTGTAACGGTTGCCTGATTCCCTGCCCGACAAGTTTTGCAACTTCTCAGATTTGGAAATGAATCCCCTCTTAAGTAATAAATCCTTTTGAGGGGATCTTTTTTGCAAACTCAATGATTCATATAACCACTATCTTTAGACCTTCAGGTTATCATTCAACTGCTCACCTTAGGATTTTTGTAAATTGGTTAAAATCATTGATCCGTTTCGTAAACCGTACCGCTTAATATAGTATTTTGACCTTCTTCCCGGGACCGAAAGCTTGTATTTTTTTTCCCTTCCTCCTTTTAAAAGATATGTTGAAGGTTGGAAATTTAATTTAATTCATCCAGCCTGTTTCTTGAACCCATTAATTTTACATCCCAGTCTTTCATATCAATTTCCCTGAAGAAGGATTCCCATAGATCATTTTTTTCAACGGAATCAAGTTTTTGAATCAGTTTTTTAGTGTGTAAGGGAAGGTATAATGATTAATCGATGAAATCTATTTCAGGAAGGCAGATCCTGAGTTTCCAGCTCATTTATATTGACCGGCTCTGGTTCTCTGCGAAAGGGAGGAAAAAAGACCCAATACATTCCGCCCAAAGAAAGAAGAGCAGATAAAATAAAAAACATCAGGCTAAGAGAGACGGCCACTTCGTAATCCAGGGAAAGATATTTGGCCCCCAGGAGAAACACCATTTCACGGGCTCCAACCCCTCCAATGGTGATAGGAAGGGCAGTGGCAATGGCCGAAATGAAAAAGAGAAAGAGATAATCGGCAACATCGGTACTCTGATGAAATGCTTTCAAGATGAAGTAAGCTGATATCAGCTGCATCAGTTGAAGGATCATGGACCACCAGAAAAGACCTGCATGAATTTTTATAAAACTTCGGAAGAAATATCTCATCACCACCAGGTAGAATGCGTAAAGCAATGGAGCAAGTATCCAGGAGAATCCTCCGTAAGGGATTTTTATTCCTGCAAAATAATACAGGGCGATGGTAATCATCCCGATTGCCACCAGACCGCTAATGCGGTTGACCAGCATAGCTCCTATGTTTTTCCTGATTCCGTTTTTCCTGTATTTGTTGACAAGATATACTTTATAACCGTCACCCCCGATACCTCCCGGAAGAAAAAGATTATAAAACATTCCAAGCCAGAAAAGCTTCATGTTTAGCTTCTGCGTAATATGTGCCCCGGTGATTTTAAAAGAAAGGTTCTGGCGAACGGCAGAAAATATGAAAGATAAAGTTAAAAAAAATAATGCCAGGATGAGCAAGAAAATATTGGAAGTAGTGAATACTTTAACGACTTCCTGAAAAGATATTTTGGATATTACCCACCAAAGAGCTGAGACAGAAAAACCTAATTTTAAAAGGTTTATTGAAATTGTTTTTATTCTACTTTTCACAAATACTTACCTTTTTAACCTGATAAGGACTTTTATGCTGCGATTCGTAATAAGTCCTCATTTGATAATCCAGGATTATTCCGATTGTTACGATCTGGAAACCCATGATAAAGAGTAATATCCCCAATAAAAGAACCGGACGACCCCAGATATCATGCCCCATTATCTTAATAATGAATAAATAGAAAAGAATAATGGCACCCGCCAAAGATATTAAAATCCCAGTAGTCCCGAAAAAATGCATTGGTTTTTGAATGTATTTTCTGAAAAATACCAGCAGGATCAGATCACTCATTACGCGGAAAGTCCTTGAAAGACCGTATTTGGAGACCCCATGAATCCTGGGATGATGGTGAACTTTTACCTGTTTTATTGACGCTCCCTCAAAATGGGCCAGGACAGAAATAAACCGGTGTAATTCTCCGTAGAGCGGGATGCTTTTAGCCATGTCTGCCTTGAATACTTTTAGAGCGCATCCATTGTCCATAATTTTGGCATCGGTTATTTTCCGTATGATCCAATTGGCAATTTTTGAAGGAAGTTTTCTAAGAAAGAAGCCATCTTTTCTTTTGTCTCTTATTCCAGCCACAAGATCGAAGTCTCCTTCTTCAGCTTCCCGGATCATCATGGGTATATCAGCAGGATCGTTTTGTAAATCCCCATCCATGGTAACAATAAAATCTCCGGAGGCATAATCGATACCTGCCTTTAAAGCAGGACATTGACCGTAATTTTTCCTCAATTCGACCAATTTTATATGCGAATCCTTTATATCTTTTATCTTCTGAACCGTTTTGTCCGTTGAGCCGTCATCAACATAAACAATCTCGTAATCAAAGTCCTTTAAGGTCTCTGTAATCTGGCTTACGAGTGGGTGGATATTTGATTCTTCGTTATAAACAGTTATAACTACCGATATTTTGGCCATACTCCTAAGATAAGGGTTCCTTAACAAAAATAAGATTTATTATTCTATCCTGCTAACTTGTTTTAGAGATATGAGTTATGAAATATGAGTTATGAGACGTGAGAGATGAGAAGGAAGGTGAAATATGGCAAAGGGAGCTGGAGATATTTCAGGTGAGAATAGAAGTTAAATTACTGAAATTTAATTCAATAAAAATATTGCTATATTTGATAGTTATAACTCATCTCTCACATCTCATAACTCATATCTTGATAAAGATCTTTCTTTTATAGAGCGAATAGCAGATCAGCCAAAGCAAGGCCCAAACTGTCAGTGTGACTGCAAATTCTTTCCCAAAATCGCTGCTCCAGCTGAAAAGTGCGTTGGTAAAGGGCTTCGCCATGTTGCGAAGTAAAATATTACCTCCTACGTGAGCAAATATGTAGATAAATAAGGGGTTCATTCCCACAATAGCAAAGAAAAAGGGAACTTTTCTGAAGTTCAGAACATCAATCAGCCAATAAGATAAGGCAAGAGCGATGAAACACCATCCCCCGCTGACTATGACAAAGGAGGAGGTACAGATATGTTTTATGATAGGAATTACCGGATTTAATAAATATCCTGCGAGTACTCCAATAATACCTGCCAGTAAAAAGATTTTAATTTTGCGGTTAGGCTCCCATTTATCCATCAATATTTTTCCGGCAATTACGCCCCAGATGGTATGTGCTGAGGTGGGAATGGCATTGAATGAAACCCAGCGACCCGGACTTAAACTTCCCAGCAAAGTTACATCAAACCAGGAGCCGAAATTATGGTCGGGGACAAAGGGTTGATTGAAACCATCGACGGGCCATATCTGGTAAAGCAAATCAGACAGAAGAAGTATAGCAAATGAGATCACCACCTGCCATTTAAGGCCTTTTCGCATTATTAAAAAGGCAATCAGGTAAGTTACTGCTAACTGAGCCAGAACATTTGTAAAATTGAAGGTGATTTTACCGGGACTGATGCAATACAGTGCCCAGCCGAACAGTAAAAGAATGAATGAGCGTTTTAAAACGTGGTGAAATGTTTTATTCCAGGAATCGCCTTTAGCCCATCTCCTCGAAAAAGAAAAGGGCATTGCTACTCCTACAATGAACATAAAAAAAGGCTGGATCAGGTCCCAGAAATGAAGCCCGATCCAGTCCACATGATGCAATTGCTTTCCGATGGCTGAAACCATTGTTCCATCCATGGAAGGATGTACCAAAACATCGAAAAAACCTGAGAATTCACCAATCAGCATAAACATTGTGAATCCGCGAAAAAAATCTATTGAAAGAACTCTGTTCTGTTCCTGGTTTAAAGTTGTACTCATGGTTTTGGTTCTGATTAAGTTATATTCTCAGATTCATTCTTTTTTTAATTCTTCGATTATAGTTCTTTAATTCTGATATTCCTGAATTTCACCACTGAATCATGTCCGAGAAATCCAATATGGCCCTTTTCATTAAACAGCCCTGGATGTTCCTTGTGATCTGGAGTGCCGTTTTGGGTCGCTTCTTTAATATCTCCGTCAAGAATAACAGTTCCGTTCAGTGTAATCTTGATGTGATTGCCCTGGGCGATAACTTCCTCGTAATTCCATTCTCCTGTTGGTTTCAGAAATCCTCTTTTAGCAGGAATAATGCCATAAACAGAACCATGGTATTGGTATGGTTTCAGTTGTGCATAAATTGGTGCATCATTGTCAAGTATCTGGAGTTCCATCCCGACATAGGCTGCATCTCCTGTGAGAGGAGTCCTGATGCCCAATCCGTTATTTGCACCTGGAGTCAACTGAAATTCGAACCGGTAAATAAAATCTTTATATTCTCCTTCTGTATAAAGATTTCCATGAGAAGAACCATTATTAATATCGAGCACTATTTCTCCGTTTTCAACCTGGTAACCAACCGTGTTACCGGTCCATCCCTCAAAGTTTTTGCCATTAAACAAAGGTTTGAAACCTTCTGTTTTCTCTTCAGGAGAAACAGTATATTCAACATTGTTCATTTCTTTTACATAGATGTCGCGGAATGCAAGGTCGGTTCCATGAGCCTGGAGTTCAATAGAGCCTTCCGGGAAAATAGGAATGCTTCTATCCCAGTAATTTTCAAGAGGCACATTGTTTACGACTAACTCACCATTCAGCCAAACAGTAACTTTTTCTCCAATCATCTTGATCCGGAAAGTATTCCATTCACCGACAGGATTATCAGCTACTTTCAAAGGTTTGTCCTGGAATTTCTGGTTGTTGTAAAGACCTCCTGATCCAACCTGTGCCCCTTCTTCTACGCGCGAAGTATCCCATATCTGAACCTGGGGAGAACCTCTCAGGTAAATTCCGCTGTCACCTTTTTTGGTAATTTTCCAGTCGACAACCAATTCAAAATCGCCGTATTGCTTTATGGAGCAAAGATTATCTCCTTCGCCATTAAATACGATGCAACCATCCTTTACACCCCAGAGTTTAAAAGCTTTCTGGTTAGCTTCAACTTGTTTTTTTGCTAATTCCTGGGGTTTCATCTTAGCCCTGGTGATAGGATTGCCTACAAGACCCTGCCATCCTGCAAGATCAGTGCCATTGAACATGGAGACAAAACCTTCGCCTTTCTGCATTTCTGCAAGATAATTTTTAATCCGTTCTCTCTCGTACTGACTTTCAGATCCGGAAAGTTTATCTGCCGATTTGGTCAGTATATCCTTAACCAATGTTCCACTGAAACCTCCAAAATCCTGTGAAGGCAGCGCTATTGCCATAGCGGCCTGGGCAGCTTCCGCAGATAATTCAGGCGCATCAAGGTATTTTGAAACAGTGATAAGAGAAAGGAAGGTCTTGAGTTCTCCAATCGATTGAATTACAAGAGTCTTGTCGTTATTGGTTGTTGCAAAAGACATTATTTTCCTGTATTGAAGAAGCTTCTGGTCATCCGGTAAAGCTGAACTGCTAATCTGACGAACAAAACCTTTCAATGCTGCTGATTGGGATTCTCCCTGTGAATTCTGGCAATATTGATATAAAGATGCAGAAGCAGAATAATCTTTCCAGTTGATCAATGAATTTAAGGCTGCCACTTTTTCTGTTTCAACCGAAGAATTCATGTAGCCAGTCACGGTTTCCAAGGCTTTAGAACCTCCTAATCTCGGAAGTATTTCAATAATCCTTTCTTTTTTGCTGACCTGTGACAATTGCTTTATTAAAGGAAGAATTCTCGCATTTTCATCCTTTTCTTTGGATAAAGCATTTACTATCCCATTTTGAATATTGTTGATAGCTGATTTTTCGTCTGTGCTGTATAATAATTTAATCAGCTGGTCAATATCAGATGCGGAAGCAACATTCTCCATAGCAGCATAAGAGGCGCTCTTAATTGCTGCGTTCGGGTCGCCTGTATATTTGTAAATCTGGTTAAAGAATCTCTTTCCTGCTTTGGCTCCGGCTATATCAATGATGGCTACCTTAGCTTCGGTTGGGGCATTATCAAGTTGATTGACAAGAATATCCAGATTCTTTTCATCAATAACACTTAGAAGTGTCTTTTCAATAAATTGGGCGTCAGATCCTGACTTTAAAAGACTTGCCAGCTCAGGAAGCGAATCTTTGCCTTTCATTTTGATAAGAGCTGCTATAGCTGCTTCACTTACTTCGGAAGAAGAATTTTTCATTTCACTTCTGATATAACTTTCAGCAGTTAAATCACCCTTTTTACCAAGCATGGTAATGATTTCAGCTTTTTGTTCAGGTTTTGACTTTTTAGCCTTTGCCATCCATGTTTTTGTTGAAGCAGCGTCTTTATTTTGTTCTGCCAGGTTCAAAACGGCGACTCTGTAAGCTTTGTCTGTATTTTCAAAGTTTTTCAGAAGAAGAGAACCAATTGCTTTGCTGAAATATTTTGAATAAATGGAAAGAGCAGCAGCATTGTTGTGTAAAAGCTCAGGAGTGGTGCATGATTTCATGATTTCATCGCAGGCTTTTTTGCACAAGGAAAGATTCCCTGTTTCACCAAGACGGCTGGCATAGGTCAGAAACTGCATCGTGGCATCGGTGGCTTCGTATTTGAAGGCACTGTTCTTTGCTTCTGCCAGTAGAAATTGGTAAGATTCCGGTGCCGCAATTTCAGCCAGGGCAGCAAGAGAGACCTTTTTTAGATTTTTATCGCTGGTATTGGCTTTCTTTAATATTTCAGCATTGGCCTCAGTAACCTGTAAATCGCCAAGAGCCTTTATAATCGAAATACTTGCTTTGCTGTTTGCTTTTGCTAAGGCATTTTTTAATTCAGTTTTTGCAGACTGGCCTTTAACAGAAAAAAGTACCGCAGCTGCCGGGTCAACTAAATTCTCATCCGTCAGGTAAGGCTCAACAGCTTTCACTGCATTTTCTTTCCCAACCAATTTTAACTGGCGCATGAAGAACGATTTTACTTCAACAGATTTTGCAGCATTTAAGGCCGTGATGAAATTTCTCTCTGCGAATTCCCGTTTATCTTCCATGCCATTCTGGCTCGCATAACGGGTAAGTCCATTGAGCAAAAATACAGCAGCACTGTGATCACCTTCACCAGAAGGAGTTATCTGATTTGCCACAATCTGGAAACCCTGGTCACCCAAGCCAATAAACTCTTCCATCAGTTTATTGCGCAGTTCGAGATTCCTGGTTGGCATTTGCATCAGCAAATCGACAGTTTTAGTCTCAAGAGTCCTCTTATCCTGGGCTGTAGCAAACTGTGCAAAGACACAGAAGACCAGGAGAGAAATTAATAGGATATATCTATTTTTCATTTTGAATTTTTTGTCAGAGTTTAAGACAGTAAATTATCAGATCATTGACCACGGTGCCCTCATTGGCTGGTCAATCAAACGGTTTGCAGATTCATCATTTATAAATTCCTGTTTCTCAGGATCAAAATTTAGCGTTCTGCCGAGTCTTACAGCAATGATTCCCATATTAACGAGGGTGCAGGAACGATGCCCGTTCATCTCATTGAGGGCAAATTTCTTCCTGGTCTTTACCGATTCGGTAAATGTTTCAATTCTGGGTGCAGGATCCGGAAGTGTCTTGATGAATTCCTGCAAATTAGGAATATCTGACTTAAATCCTTTGAAGATCTTACCATTAGGACCTTCAATGTAGGCTGCATTTTTATCCCTGTTCTCTCCGTCGAGAATGATCTTGCATCCGTCCGCATAGGTATATTCGATTCTTCTCCAGGTGCCGACTGCATACTCATCCTGTTGGGGTGCATCCACTTCTACCTTGATTGGGCTGGTGTCGTCCTTGCCTAACAAATATTGAACAGGATCGAGATAATGCTGTCCCATATCGCCCAGGCCACCGCCGTCATAATCCCAATAACCGCGGAATTTCAAATGAACGTGTTCAGGATTGTAAGGCCGGTAAGGAGCTGGTCCCAGCCAGAAGTCGTAATTCAGTTCTTCCGGAACAGGCATAGGTTTCAGATTGGTTTCTCCTTTCCAGTAAAATTTCCAGTCAAAGCCGGTAATTCCGCTGACGGTAACCTTTAAGGGCCATCCCAGGACGCCGCTTTCGATTACCTTTTTCAGGGGCTTTACCTCTGTATCCAGTCCGTAGAAAACGTCTTTGAAGCGAAACCATGTATTCAAACGGAACATTCTTCCGTGTTTGTTCACTTCTTCTACCACTCTTTTACCTTCACCGATTGTACGGGTCATTGGCTTTTCGCACCAGATATCTTTGCCTGCACGGGCAGCTTCCATGGCGATTAAACCGTGCCAGTGAGGCGGGGTAGCAATGTGAACAATATCAATATCAGGTTGAAGCAATAATTCCCTGTAATCCTGATACATTTTTACAGGATAACCGATTTGCTTCTGGGCAAGTTGCAGATGTTTGGAATCCACGTCGCAGATAGCGACTACGCGTGTCCCTTCGTACGGAATATGGCCTCTTCCCATGCCACCTGTGCCGATAATTGCCTTAGTTAACTGATCACTTGGAGCTGTAAATCCAGGACCCCCTAAAACATGACGAGGAATGATCATTATTCCTGCCATCGATACAAGCGAAGTCTTGAGAAAGTTCCTTCGGTTGCCGGACAATTTTTTCATTGTTTTATGATTAATCGATTAATATTGTTTATAGGAAACAAATATAACTTTTACGTAGAAAAAGAGCTATAAAATGTTGAAAATCTTTTATCCTCAAATGTGATTAAAACTGGAGCCTCTTTATTCTCTGAAGGGATTGAGATTACAATCAGTGATTTTTCCTTATTTTCCTAATTAATAATTAAAAAGAAGAAGCAAAATGACACCTTTTAATAACCTGAGTTCGAAATAAGAGGTGTACAATTGAGCATGTTTAAAATGTAACACAATCAGTCTCCCTTATTTAACTTTCACCGATACTTCGATCATTTTCCGGAACCGGATAGTGTGTCGCTACTTCCTATTTGAGTGAAACCATCATCTTATCAAATCAGCACCAACAACCTACCTTAAACGTACTTTCTGCGATGTTACTGCGATATTACTGCGATAATTATCGCAGTAACTATGTTCAAACTACGTTGAAATATGCTTTTAGATATGGACCTGAAATGGGTAAGAACAGGCGAAGAATCCACTGAACCAGTTTAAAATCAAGGAGAATTTTATTTCGAACCCAAGTTAAAACAAAAATCGATGCGCATTAAAAGAGCATGTCTAAAAAATGAATTATGACCGACGTCAAGAAAATAGGTCAACAATTTCAGAAAGCCTCATCAATTGCCGTCGATTAAAAACAATGGCAATTGATATAGAATAACCTTTTGGGGCACTCTCCTGTATCGTCGAAAGGTCCTGATTTTGTAGGAAAATGGGAATCCTGAAATACTTCTGCCACTGAACGGTTAAGTTATTGTGGAAAGCAGTAAAATCATTCCTAAAATTTTGATAAAATTCATACAAACAATATATTTTTAATCATTTTGTCCGATTTATCATTATTATTCGTATCATTGCATCCCAAAATGAATAAAATCCTTGACACATGAAACTTATTTTTCCCGAAAATTATAAATCAAGACTTGATTTAAAACAGACAGAAAAAGCAATTAAACTTATTAAAGATTTTTTCCAGGAGAATCTTGCTGCCGAATTACGGTTGCGCCGTGTAACAGCTCCTTTATTCGTCTTAAAAGGGACTGGTATAAACGATGATTTGAATGGTGTTGAACGGCCTGTAACTTTTGCCGTAAAGGAAATGAACGATGCTAAAGCAGAAGTAGTTCATTCACTGGCAAAATGGAAAAGGATGATGCTGGCTCACCTGGGAATCCCTGCCGGTTACGGAATTTATACTGATATGAATGCTATTCGCGCTGATGAAGAGCTTTCCAATATTCATTCCCTCTATGTTGACCAATGGGACTGGGAGAAGGTTATGATTCCGCAGCAGAGGAATCTTGATTTTCTAAAGAAAACCGTAAGGCAGATTTATTCTGTATTGTTAAGAACAGAATTTTTGGTTTATGAAAATTATCCTTCCATCAAACCTTTGCTTCCCGACGAGATTGTTTTTGTCCATGCACAGCATATGGCTGAAGAATATCCTGCATTAACTCCTAAAGAGAGAGAATACGAGGTTGTTAAGAAATATGGAGCAGTATTCATTATTGGTATCGGCGGCGATTTTCCGAACGCTGAAAAACATGACGGAAGAGCTCCTGATTATGATGACTGGACTACTCCTAACTCTGAAGGAACCAAAGGTCTCAATGGCGATATCGTGATCTGGAATCCTGTTTTGCAGCAGCCTTTCGAAATATCTTCCATGGGGATCCGTGTTGATAAAAAGGCATTGCTTTTACAATTAGGCATTGCCGATGCCATGGATCGAAAGACTCTGATGTTTCATAAGAAACTTCTTAACGATGAACTTCCTCAGTCAATAGGCGGAGGAATTGGTCAGTCAAGGTTATGCATGTATTTTCTGAGAAAGGCTCACATCGGAGAGGTGCAGTCAAGCCTTTGGCCGGATGAAATGCTCCGGCAATGTGAAGAACATAACATTGCAATGTTTTAGAGCATCAGGGGTTTCAAAAAGTTTCAATAGGTTTCAGGGTTTCAATAGGTTTCGGCTTTTGAAACATTGAAACATTGAAACATGTGAAACTCTATAACACGAAATTCAGCAAAAAATCCTCGTATCCTTTACAACAGGTATGGGGATTTTTTTTAATTTTGCACCACAAAAATGGCCCAGTGGCTCAATGGATAGAGCAACAGCCTTCTAAGCTGTAGGTTACTGGTTCGAGTCCAGTCTGGGTCACGAGACCTGATAGGTTTTCAAAACCTGTCAGGTCTTTTTGTTTTCGGGAGGAGAAAGTCTCAGAGTTTCAGAGTTTCAAGGTTTCAAAGTGTCAAGGTTTCAACGTTTCAGAGTTGAAAGGTTTTTCGGGATCACTTTTAATATTGAGTGGAGAATTTCATTAAGCAATAATTTTAGTGGCCGGGAAAGGGAAAAGTCTGTTTCTGTCATTTGCAACTGACGAGAAAGACACTAATGCGTAGCATTAGTGGTATTTGTTCGCTTCCATGACATGGAAAACAACCCAACTCTGGACCGAACCTGGTACGAGGTTGGTACGGAGCAGGCATGGAGCAGGTATGGAGTTTTCCAGATCGATGTAAAGGTAAGAAGAAGGGTTATGCTGATTCAAATAATGAATGCTTATGATTCATTATGACACGTTATGATATTTTTTATTCAAGTTTTTTGATTTTGAAAAATTCAGGTCAGTATTGCGGGATTGGCTGAAGCTACAAAACTCGATCTCTTCCTTCGTATTTAAATATGATCTTTTTTCAGAACCAGTTGGCCTTTTAGTTGTGAAAACTTCACAAAAAAGGTGTGCATCCCCAAATTGCACACCTTTTTGCTGAAATAGAATCGATTCGATGGTTTGAAACAGGCAATTTCTTCAGGCCTGGACACGATAAGGTTTTGACAGCTATTCGTGTCCGCTTATGCTTTCAGTTCAGTTGACTGATCTTTAGTCCCAGGGTTTGGATTTTCTTTATTTTCTGAAGTCTCAGAAGCTGAAATTTCTTTCGGTTCCTCTTTTTTTACTTCTTTTGCTTCCTTCTCAGGTTCGTCTTCTTTTATGGCATTTTTAAATTCCTTCATTCCTTTTCCAATTCCACCCATCAGTTCTGGAATTTTCTTGCCTCCGAAAAGGAAAACAATCGCTGCAATAATCAGGATAAGATGCTCGCCTGAAAAAAGTGTTGAAATGATGTACAAGTTCATTATCTATATGTTTTTAAAAATTACTCTTTTGTTTCTTTTTTAGATTCTGTAGGTTCGTCTTCCTTCATGGATTTTTTAAATTCTTTCATCCCCTTTCCAAGGCCTCCCATGAGTTCCGGAATTTTTTTGCCTCCGAAGAGCAGAAGCATCACCAGAATCAGAACTACTACATGACCTCCGGAAAAGAGTGTGACAATTATTTGTGCTGCCATAATGTGTGATTTACTTTAATTTGTTTGAGATTTGATTCTATTCGGATTATTAAATTTTATATTAAAAGAAGTGATTCAATCATAAGGGGAGTGTCAACAAAGTGGAGAGGAACCGGACAATAAATGCCCGGTTTCTCAGCCAGCATGACAACAAGTTATTATTCATCGTCTTATAATCTGTTTTTTAATGGCCAGATGGAACTTCCCAATAATCATGCTCCTTTGTGAGAAAGATTTTCTCTTGGTCGTTTCATTTTATGAAGTGGATGTACTTTCTCTTAACTTTTTTTATTCTTTTCAGAAATCCATGAATTTGAAATTTCCTTCCATTTTTCGGCTACCTGAAGTTCTCCTTGGACGACAGGGCTGTCATAGTTGCAATCATAGAAATTTAAAACCATCTCCGGCCTGGTGGTCCGGAAAGTAAAGTTCAGGTCAATTTTATCAACGGTTACATACTTATCGCCAGCGGTGTTTATAATTCTTTCTCCCTTCAGCACACGGGCATGCTGTACTTGCGAAAGATCCACCTCACTGGCTGATTCGTGAGCCTGGGTGTTCCTGATAAAAAAGAGTTTGCCGGCATCCTGATCAATGCCAATCTGGAGATCTTTCCAGTGCTGATAATTGGAAATCTTACAATTGCTTTTTTCTGCAAATTCATTCATACGATCAAGCAGAAGTTTTTCTTTTTTCTTATTCTTCCTGTTCGTATTAAATACTGGAATGGCAATTGCTAAAAACAGTATTGTTACAATAATGATTGTTCCTGTTCCCATTTTCTTATTTTATTGATGAATAAAGTTTTCGGAATTAACAGGGTATGTTTAAATTCGATTTCCGGAAGAAACTTCTTCAAAGCGATTATATTTTAAACGCCTTTGGAAGTTCTCAAAGAAAATTAAATTGTATAACCCTCAAAACACGAGAGCTTTACTACCAATGATAATGAAATGGGAAAATCAAATCGGTTGTTTGGATCCGCACAATCAGGCATGATGCATAAAAAATGTAACGGGTGAAATAGTTATACTTAGGTAATGCAGATGCGATTAAACTACAGGCGGATTCTTTTTGACTTTTTTGAAGAGGATCGGGGAGGGCAGAAAATGAAGTGGTTAAATTCCTGGATTCAATAGCCTGATTTTCTTCATTCAAAGGAGCTACCGACAGAGAACTTTCCTGTGTATTTTTTACAGGAATTGTCTGGGACGGGTTTTTAATGCCTGCGTTTACAATGTTGCAGCATAGGGCTGTTATAAAAAGAAAAGCTACTATTTTCATGGCATTTCTCATCATACTGCAAAGTAAGTTTTATTTCGCGGATCCTATTAAAGATTTTTCAAAAATACAAAGAATTTGCAGATAACCTACAGGGAGAGATTTAGTTTAGTGGTCCGAAGTCAATTGTTCTTAAAAAACATTGAGCTTATTTCTCTTACACTATAAAGTCTCCGGATGAGGTTTTTTAATATTGTTTTAAAAATCCAGGGGTGTTTTTTTGACATCATCATGATGGAGCCCCCATGTTCCTATGAATTAATTTAATCCAATGTTCATTATCGTTGCGGATACCACTTTTGAAAAAATTGTACCTTGCAGCTTTGATTTTCCGTAAGATGATAGGATGGGAACGATGAAGGAGAAAAAAGATCTGGTAGCGAATGAAAGAAAATTTTTCGGGTTCAAAAGAAATATCCTTTTTACCGGGATTTCGAGTTTTTTGACCGATACGTCGGTAAAGATGGTTTATTCGGTGATGCCGATGTTCCTTTTGTCAATAGGCGCTACCAAAACAAGCCTGGCATTGATTGAAGGGATTGCCGAAAGTACGGCTTCTCTGATCAAGGCATTTTCTGGATTCTGGAGTGATAAGATCGGTAAAAACAAGCCTTTCATGCTGATCGGGTACGGCCTCTCGGCGATTATCATTCCCATATATGCCCTTGTGGTTAATCCTTTACAGGTTCTTTTCCTGAGGTTTGCAGAACGATTCGGGAAAGGGATCCGGACTTCTCCTCGTGACAGCCTTATCGCTGCTTCCATAACAAACGGAGACAGTGGGAAGGGGTTTGGTCTTCAGAAAGCGATGGATAACAGTGGTGCTATTGCGGGACCATTGATTGCCTTCCTGATATTGTCATTTTTACCGGAGAATTACCATCTTGTTTTCCTTGTCGCGGGGATTCCTGCATTTCTTACTATTTTCGTCATTCTTTTCGGGATTAAAGAGGCCAGGAAAAGCAAGGAGGAACTGCTGGTTAAATTTCATCTCAGGGATTTCCCAAAAAAGTATTACCTCTTTTTATTCGTCGTTTTTATCTTTACTCTTGGCAATTCGACCGACGCACTTTTGCTGGTCAAAGCAAACGAAGTAGGTCTCAAGGTGGCTTTAATCCCCCTGGTTTTCCTGCTTACCAACGTAGTTTCCGTGCTTGCGGCCATCCCGTTTGGCGCCTGGGCCGATAGAGCGGGTAAAGAAAAAATCATGATTATCGGGTTTCTGATCTATTGTGTTGTTTACTTTGGTTTTGGTTTTACCGGAGACACTAAAGTTATTATCGCCCTCTTTGCGCTATATGGGCTTTATTCTGCCGCCACCGACGGAATACAAAAAGCTTTTATCGCTGATCTGATCGATACGAATAAAAAAGGCACAGCCCTTGGAATATATAATACAGTACTCGGACTTACTCTTTTACCGGCCAGCCTGATTGCAGGTATTCTGTATGATAAAATTAATTCCAGTATTCCGTTTTACCTGGGTGCCACTACTGCTTTTATTTCGGCGGTTCTGATGCTGTTGCTCTTTGGTTTTCGCGGAAGAAAGGCCGAAGACGTTAAAGGTTTCCAAAACCTTTAACGTCTTCATACCTATAAAAAAGGGCGACATAATATCGCCCTTTTCCGGAAATAAAATTAGACAATTATCTGGTAAACAGCAATTCCCTGTATTTTGGAAGAGGCCATAAATCATTGTCAACGACCAGTTCCAGTTTGTCGATGTGATCACGAATAGAGTCGAAATAAGGTTTTACCGTATTTTCGTAAGCGTAAGCTTTTTCTTTCGTGTCTTCAATCACATTGGCAACTTTGCGGGCTTCGATCATGTCGTTAACCTGCGTCTTTATTTCAGTGACATGTTCTGAGATATTCCTGATGAGATTCAAAGGCGCTTCAGCCAATTCTTTGAATTCTTTTTCAGAGAACAACTGTTTCAATCCCTTCACATTTTCAATTAAAGAAGTCTGATAAGCTACTGCAATCGGAACAATGTGATTAATAGCAATATCTCCTAAAACACGTGCTTCAATCTGAACTTTCTTGGTGTATTTTTCCAGTTCTACCTCAACACGAGCTTCCAGTTCAACAGGGGTAAATACTCCGAGATTTTCAAAAACCTTCCTGGATTTCAAGGTAAGATAAGCTTCGAGAGCCTGCGGAATACTTTTGACGTTTGTCAAACCACGCTGGATGGCTTCCATGGCCCATTCTTCGCTGTAACCATTTCCATCGAAACGGATGGCTTTGCAACTCTTGATGTATTTCTTCAGGATCTGGAAGATAGCTTCATCCTTTTTAACTCCCTTGTTAATCAGCTTATCCACATCCTTCTTGAATTGTACCAGCTGGTCAGCTACCACTGAGTTCAGTGCAATCATAGCAGAAGCACAGTTTGCCGAAGACCCGACGGCACGAAATTCAAACCTGTTGCCGGTAAAAGCAAAGGGGGAGGTTCTGTTACGGTCGGTATTGTCCAGCAGGATTTCAGGAATACGGCCAATATCCAGTTTGAGCGCTGTTTTTTCATCGGGGGTCATTTTGCTCTCGCCAACGCTCTCTTCCAGGAGATCCAGCATCCTGTTTACTTCGCTGCCAAGGAAGGTAGAGATAATAGCGGGTGGTGCTTCATTGGCTCCCAGCCTGTGGGAATTGCTTGCAGATACAATGGCTGCACGCATTAAATCCTGGTTGTCAAAAACAGCCTTGATCGTATTTACAATGAAGGTGAGGAACTGAAGGTTCGATTTCGGGTTCTTCCCGGGAGAATAAAGATTAACCCCGGTATCGGTGGACAGTGACCAGTTGTTATGCTTCCCTGAACCATTGATCCCTGCAAAGGGCTTTTCATGCAACAATACATGAAATCCGTGATGGGTGGATACCTTGTTCATCAGGGAAATAATCAGCTGATTGTGGTCGTTGGCAAGATTGACCTCTTCATAAATTGGTGCAACTTCAAATTGGTTGGGGGCCACCTCATTATGACGGGTCTTGATCGGGATGCCCAATTTGTAGGCTTCATTTTCCAGATCCTGCATAAACATGGCAACCCTCTCCGGTATGGAGCCGAAATAATGGTCTTCCAGCTGCTGATCCTTGGCCGAGGAATGTCCCATCAGGGTTCTTCCCGTCAATACAAGGTCAGGCCTTGCCTGATAGAGAGCCTCGTCAACAAGGAAATATTCCTGTTCCCAGCCAAGATTTGCCTGCACACTGGTAACATTCTTATCAAAATACTGGCAAACGTCCACTGCAGCCTTGTCGATGGCGGCAAGAGCTTTCAACAATGGAGCCTTGTAGTCGAGTGATTCCCCGGTATAGGATATAAAAATGGTGGGGATACAAAGAGTAGTTCCAACGATAAATGCAGGCGAAGTTACGTCCCAGGCTGTATAACCTCTGGCTTCAAAGGTATTGCGGATACCGCCGCTTGGGAAAGAAGAAGCATCGGGTTCCTGCTGTACGAGCAATTTACCGGAAAAGCTTTCCACAACGCCGCCGAGTTCGGACAAGTCGATAAATGCATCGTGTTTTTCTGCAGTCCCGTCGGTCAGGGGATGAAACCAGTGAGTATAATGGGTTGCACCGTTCTCCATGGCCCAGGCTTTCATCCCGATGGCTACCTGGTCGGCAATTTTACGATCGATGGTGGTACCGTTATCGATTGCATCGCAAATTCCTTTGTACGATTCTTTCGAAAGGTATTTTTTCATTTTTGGGCGGTCGAAAACCAGCATTCCAAAATAATCTGAGGTCAGATTTTCTTCTCTTTTTACATAAATAGGTTTCCTGGACATGAGTACTTCCAGGGCTTTGAATCTTAATTTGGCCATATATTTTAAATAAGACTTGATTTTGGGCTCAAAAATACAATTATTTTATTACCACCCTAATAAAAATGCATATATTTGAAATTAAAATTTATTTTTATTTAATGTTCGACAAAAAATACATATATAAAATCAAAGAAACCCCATAAAAAATGGGGGTAAATGTTTTTTAAATGCAGTATAATGATTGAAATATTTAAATAATGGAATTTTTCCCATTATTTAAATAATATTCTCTTAAAATTGGGGGTATTGCTGAAATATTTTCAAAATGATGATTTGGGATGCCAAAATTAGGGGGGAGAATGAAAATTATGGGAATTTCCAATAAAAAACCCAATTCATTTCTGATTGGGTTATGCGTTTCGAAAAAAAGTATTTGCCTGATAACTTTGGGAAAGCTGATATTCTTTTTCCAGTTATTTGCTTTTAGCTTTTAATATTTTGATTTCGTTCGATAAAGCCTGTATCGTTTCCTCCAGTTCTAACAGGTCCTGAACTTGCTGATGGTATGCATTCAGTTGATTAATGATTATTTCATTTAAATCTTTGTTTTTGTAACCTGCTATTTCAAAACTATCCCGGAGGCCTTGAATAAAATTTTCGTGAGCAGAAGATGCCATGACATTTAATTTTAGGTTGATAATAAGACAAAGGTAATCTTTTCTTTTCCCGGAAATAAAAAACCCAGCCACTTATGACCGGGTTTTTTATTTGGGTACCCCCCCAATCGGAGACTTTAAAACATACTGGTGAATCAGCTTATACAGTCGGGGTGGCCGGATTTGAACCGACGACCTCGTCGTCCCGAACGACGCGCGCTACCAAGCTGCGCTACACCCCGCTTTTTGCGTGGCAAATGTAATGGAATTTTCAAAAACTAACAAAGACAAGGGGAAAAATAGTTTTACCCAAACGATACGTAGGATATATTACCGGAAAATGTGCGATATTTCAATTCTATATTTTATTATCAATGACCTTCAATCCCTTAAATAGAAAAATCACTATTTTTATACTTGTTTAATAATGATTCCTATGAAAAAAGCATTCCTTTGTGTCTCACTTTCGTTGTTGATTGTTTTTGCATCCTATTCCCAGGATGATAATAGTTTTAACGGAGTACAGAATAACCTTGGGAATTTGTTCCTGTTATCCCAGGCAAAGACCCGTTCCATCAGCCCGGAGAATTTTACCGGCGAGAAAGGGAAGGGGGGAATGGCTAAAATCGGGGAAGGTTCAGCCTCTAATGCTGCACGGGACCTTGGACAGGGCTGGAAAGTGAATCCTTTTATTGTCATCGGGAAAGGCCAGACATTTACTCTTGCTGAAATCGATGGCCCGGGAGCTTTGCAGCACATCTGGATGACACCGACAGGAAACTGGCGTTTCTCGATTATCCGTATCTACTGGGATGAGGAGAAGGAGTCATCAGTGGAATGTCCAGTTGGAGATTTTTTCTGTATGGGATGGGGGCAATATGCTCCTCTTGTCTCCCTGCCGGTTTGCGTAAATCCCGGCAGTGCTTTTAACTGCTACTGGCAGATGCCCTTCCGCAAAAAGTGCCGGATCACTATGGAAAATCTCGATGAAAAGGATATGCGTCTCTATTACCAGATAGATTATGCTCTCACCAATATTCCTAAGGATGCTGCCTATTTTCACGCAAAGTTCAACAGAGTCAATCCTCTTCCTTTTAAGGAAGTATATACCATTGTGGACAATATTAAAGGAAAGGGACAATATGTGGGTACCTATCTTGCCTGGCAGGTAAACAACAACGGCTGGTGGGGTGAAGGAGAGATTAAGTTTTATATGGATGGGGATAAGGATTTCCCTACAATCTGCGGCACCGGCACTGAAGATTATTTCTGTGGTTCGTACAATTTTGACCGTGGAGGAAAGTATATTGAATTCTGTACCCCTTATTCCGGACTCGCTCAGGTAATCCGTCCTGACGGGACCTATCAGGCTAACCAGCGTTTCGGGTTATATCGTTGGCACATTGCTGATCCTATCCGCTTTGAAAAAGACCTTAAAGTAACTATCCAGGCATTGGGATGGCGCAGTGACGGCAGATATCTGCCACTTAAGGATGATATCTCTTCAGTAGCCTTCTGGTATCAGACCGAGCCTCATGCTAAATTCCAAAAATTGCCGGGAAAAGATGATCTCGAAGTACGATAAACGTCCCGGAATAAAATGTTCTGATTACCGTAAAAGAAATTCTCCCCGGCTTGGGGGGATATTTTTATAGTTTCCTTAAATTGCTCAGATCTTCTGTAACCGTGAGACTGAAGTAAGGTGAATAATTTTTGATGGATCGGCTCACTATCAGGTTCTTGCCGCTTAACCTCGAAAAAGAAAATTCCGGTGAATTTACGCGCATCAGCGAATTTTCACTTACAAATATCAGTTTTGACAAAGGAAATTTCTTATTGAAATCCTCGGTCAGTTTCTTTTCCATCGATATGTATTCCTTGTTATTGACAAATTCCCGCATTGGGGTTACCTCTGCCAAATGAAGATTCCCTTCACGGAAGTATTGATATTTGATATTGATGTTTTTTATGGATTTATAAATTCTGAAGAGACGTTCTTTCAGAAATTCCTTCGATCTTTTTTCTGTCATCACTGGTGTTTTATAATTAGTAATAAACCTGACTGAAGGTGTCAATAGAATTTTCAATTTAAGATTTATACCATTAGAAAGCAACAGCAGTAAAAGTTAAACTTTTTTAAATTGTTTTTAGTGATCTGAATTAATGAGAAACGAGTTTAATTCAAAGCTCTTCTAATTGTATAATAGTCATTTTAATAACAGCATATTATGACATTTATCAATTCATTGTTCCCTTTTTAGGATCTTCACGGAAATGCGTACCTGTTTATAATGGACGGTGAACAAGGTGCGTCTAATACCTTATTTACCTTTAAATTATTTCCAAAATACTTGAATATCACTGATAATAATTTAATATTTGTTGAGAAAATCCGAAATTAGGATAAAAGAAACAACCTACAATTACTTATTAAATCTAAAATATCCAAAATGACAAAAAGAAGAGAGTTCATCAGGGACAGTATGATCGGGACTGGTGGTATCGCTATTGGTGCCATGGGGTTCAGTGCCAAATCATACGGCTCCATCATTGGAGCTAACGATCGTATCAACCTGGCAGTTATCGGAGTCCGCAACCAGGGTACTGTACATATCAATAACTATTGCGGTTTAAAAGACAGTCATAATGTTCGGATAAAGACCATCTGCGATACGGATGAGGCTCTTTGGGGCCCCGCAGTCAAGATCATTCGCGAAAAAACTGGCGTAACCCCTTTGACCGAATGGGATATGCATAAAGTTTTTGATGATAAGGAGATCGATGCTGTTTCTATTGTTGTTCCGAATCACTGGCATGCCCTTGCAACCATTTGGGCACTCCAGGCTGGTAAACATGTTTATGTTGAAAAACCTTGTTCTCATAACATCTGGGAAGGTAGAAAAATGGTAGAAGCAGCCCGTAAATACGATAAAATAGTTCAATGCGGATTGAATAACCGATCATCAAAGAACATACGAGAAGCCATTCAGTTCCTTCACGATGGAGGTATAGGAGAAGTATTTATGGCTCGGGCCCTTTGTTTTAAAGCCCGAGATTCGTATGGTTATGCAAAGGATAGTTTACCACCGGCAACTTTCCATTATGATCGTTGGTTAGGTCCGGCACCATATCGTCCTTATAATGAAAAAAGAAGTCATTATGTATGGCATTGGTATTGGGATACGGGTAATGGTGATTGCGGTAATACCGGTCCTCATCAGCTTGATCTGGCACGCTGGGGAATGAGTAAAAACGAACATCCTGTGTCTGTCTATGCTACAGGTGGAATTTATGGATTAAAACAGGTTCCCAGTGAGGCAGATAACAAACCTTACAAAGTTTATGGTGATGTAATGGCTTACGGCGATGGTAAAACTACCCAGGAGACACCAAATACGCTGACTGTAGCATATAAATATGCAGATGATAAAATGCTCGAATTTGAGGTCCGGGGGCGTTATACTAATCATGAAGGCAGTGATGGTAAAGAAGTAGGCAATCTTTTCTATGGAACAGAAGGATGGCTCGAAATCACAGGAGATACCTGGAGAGCTTTCCGTCAAAGAGAGACGACTCCTTTTGCAGGTTCAAAAAACAATGGACACAGGGAGGGCAATCATTGGGCCAATTTCATCGAAGCGCTGCGTTCAGGAAAAAGAGAGGATCTGAATGGTGAAATAAATGAAGGATTTTATTCTACCTGCCTTCCTCATCTTGCCAATATCTCCTACCGCCTTGGACGTGAATTACACTTTATGAATGATTATGAGAAGTTTGTCAACGATCCGGAAGCAGATACCCTATTAAAGCGTGTTTACAGGTATCCTTACATCGTGCCTGAAAACGTTTAGGCTAATAAAAAACTGAAAGATAATAAGGTGAATATTCCGTTGGGATTATTCACCTTTTGCTTTATAGGTGCATTGCTCATAAAATACTCGCGGACAACTTTAAGCCTGAAATCGTCAGTGTAACTTTCATCCAGACGACAATATTGGCCTATACCTAATCCAAGGTTTCTGCGATGTTTGTACGATCTTTGTGCGATGTTTATTCGTATAAAGTCGCACAAAGATCGCAGAAGATATATACAAGATACGAATGAACACCGAAGATGGTACGAGCCGGCTATGGGGAAGAGAGCGGGAGGAACCTGTGTAATCAAGATCGCTATGCGGGAAAGTTATCAGAGAGTATAATGAAAAAGGCTGACAATTGAGGTCAGCCTTTCACGTTGGAAACTTTGGTGTTAATTCTATTAAAAAGTAATCGAATATTATAAATAACAGGATTTGCACCTGATTAACCCTTGCTATCTACTCCTTCCGTCAGCCTGAAAAATCCCGGCTGAAAGATGCTTTCCGATATTCTCTATTTCAGAAATTTTTCACGGCTTTGAAGATTGGTAAGTCCTCCAAGAAGAAAAACTATACTGAATGAAGCAAGAATAAGCCTGTTTTTCTGGGATATACCTGACCATACCATCTCGTTCATCTGATTTGGAATGGAGTAGGGGTTGTGGAAAACATTCCAAGAACTTCTTGATAGTGAATCGCTCAACATTAGTAAACCAATCCCAATGATGATCATTACTACTGCAGTTCCATTTCCATTTTTTACAATTGTGGATACAAAAAAGGCAAGGCAGCCAAGAAAAGCCATGGGAAACATCAACTGCCAGGACATTTCGAATACCGGGAACTGTATTAATCCCACATAAGCCAACCAGCAGAACATATAAAGGAAAATCCAGGTAAGAATCAGAATTACTACCAATCTGACCATCCATACCTTATAACGATAATTTGGAATGCCGAAAAGAATTTCCAGAATGCGAGAATCGGCATCACTCTGAATACCGAAGACAGTAGGGTAGAAGATGAGAAGAATTCCCGGAAAAAACAGAATGGTGTAAACGGATGAGGAATTAAATCCCGGTTCATTCAGCGCCAGATTGATGGAAAGGAGAATAAAAAACGCAAGGGCTGCAAGAACAAACCAGATAAACCTGCCGGCGAAAATAATCTTCAGGTTGTAGCGGAACATTTTTCCGACAAGGTCTACCCAAAAACGGAACTTGCTATCCTTAGATAAATTTTTTGCAATTATATTCATATTACTGATGTGTTAAATGTCGATGCGTTGATGTGTCGATGTGTTGATGTGCTGATGTGCTGATGCGCTAATCAGCACATCAGCTAATCGGTACATCAGTTTTAATTCCCTTGAGCAAACATAAATAGGCTTCTTCGAGAACGGGTCTTACCTGAATAGCATCCTCAGAAGGTTTTGTAGCAGAAAGAAATCTCAATTTAATGTTTTCACCTTCACGCATATGATGAACCACACGATCTTTAGCAGGGAAAGAATCAAATTCACTGGCAGGAATAGTAAATTGCCATACAAAACCATCTGCCAGTTTGACCATATCACCGGGATTGCCAGCATAACGCAGTTGTCCGCGATTAATTACCACTACCTGGTTACAGGAACTGGAAATATCCTCAATAATATGAGTAGAAAAGATAACCACTCTTTCGCGGCTTAATTCTACCAGGAGATTTCTGAACCTGATTCTCTCACGCGGATCCAACCCTGCGGTAGGTTCATCCACTACAAGAATTCTTGGAAGATGAAGAAGAATCTGGGCAATTCCCATCCTTTGTTTCATCCCTCCTGAGTATCCGCCGATTTTGTCATCTTTGCGGTCCCATAGATGAACAGAAGAAAGAACGTATTCAATTCTGGAGGCACGCTCTGCGGGGTTGGATAATCCCTTTAATATCCCCTGATAGTCCAGAAATTCGTACGCGGTCATGTTTTCATAAGTACCAAACTCCTGGGGAAGATAACCGATCAGCCCCTGAAGTTCCTCTCTTTTTTCCTGGGTATCGATTCCATTGATCCAGACTTTACCATAGCTTTGCTCATAAATACCGCAGATGATTCTTATCATGGTTGATTTGCCGGCTCCGTTTGGACCAAGAAGACCAATCATTCCTGTTTTTATTCCAATGGATACGCCTTTGAGAGCTTTAAATGCATCCCGTTTCCGTCCAATCACAGGAATTTGTTCGACAAGTTTGAAGAACATTCTCCTGATCCCGGCAAACCTGCCTTTTAACCTTTCGATATTTACATTCTTACGATATAACATGTCAGCCGTTATCCTAACCGTTAAAGCAAAATACCAGAGAATCGCAATGGTAATTACTGCTCCTACATTTTCCCATTTGAAATAGAAAATTACCAGGAATACGAGGGATAATCCCCAGTAAAGCAATGAATAAACTGTTTTTACCAGGTTGCTGAACCATTTTTTACCTCTCTTTATTGAAAGGTTATTCAATCCCTTACTGGCCATCTCCCACAAACCTAATGCCATAAAGAAAACAAGGTGAGAGAAGACAAAAATATAGAAAGAGTTTTTCAGGTATATGAAGGTGAAATATACCAGGTATCCAAAGAGTGGAATTAACCAGACGAAATCGTCAAAATCTTTAAGTTTGTCGTAAGCTTTTAACTGACCAGCTCTTTCTCTGATGTTACGGTTCCCGATCCATTCTCTTTGGAACCTGCTGCCCCAATTGTAAATCTTTACAAGGTTTTCTATCCGGATGTTAATTTGTTGTCCCGGATCAATCACTGTTTCCTGTGCCTTACGAAGGCTGTTCAAAATAAACCATGTAGTACCCGGGATGATGACAGATATGGCTACGAGGACGATAAGCCTCCAAAGAAATTCGTCCACCTGGGTAAAGATGAGATAGATACCCGCGATGTAAAGCACTCCCTGAGTGATTTTCAGCCTGAGCGAAAGAGATTTAAGCCAGGTGACCGCATTGGCCATCCCGAAATAGAATGTAGGAATAAAAATCAGGGTCAGCAGGGAACTCATGCTTAAACCCCCAATGACGGTTATGGCAAATGGCGCTCCGATAGCTCCCACATATTCCTCATCTCCCATAGCAAGAGGTATCATGGCAACAATGGTAACAATAGCCGTAATTAAAATGGGCCGGATTCTTGACATACCAGCCATAATCAATGAACGATCAATCCTGAAACCACGTTTCCGCAAAATATTGGTATAGTCAATCAATATGATGCCATTATTCACCACTACGCCCAACAGAATTAAAAATCCTATTATTGTATTGGTATTCAAAAGACTGTTATTGGTCAGGATGAGGGCAACAAAGGATCCGATGGCTGCGAGAGGTATCGAGAACATCAGGACGATTGGAGTAGTCACTGATTCAAATACAGATGCAAGTATCATGAAAATCAGAATAAAGGCGGCGAGTATGAGAAAATAGAAATCCTGCATATCGTCTTCCTTATGTAACACCTGTACCGCAATTCCTGCCGGGAGGTTGTAATTTTCCACAATTTTATCGATATCGTCCCTGTAGGATTGTAATAATTCCTTGGAATCCTGAGCTGAATTTATAAAGGAATAAGTAACTTCAATCTGTTTTTCCTGGTTTACCCTTGCGATATTTGAATATCCCGAGGAGTAAACAATATCGCTTAAGGTCTGAAGTTCGTGGGTACCGCCATTAGCATCGGTAATCGGGAGTGTTTTGAGATGATAAATGGACTGTCCTTTTTTCTGTTCCTCTTCTGTAGTGCCAGCCTTCGGCATTTCCTTAATGATAATATCGTACTGATCTGTTCCCTGCAGGAAAGGAATGTTGGTATTTATTTCGGTACTGAATGAATTTAATTCACTGGAAATATTGGAAAGTGAGGTGTTATTTTCGCTCATCAATAAAGGATGAAAACGGAGGTGTACTTCCGGTCTGTTATCAGAAGAACTTACTCTTACCCGGTTTATAGATTCAAGACTTTCCAGAAAATATTGCAGATCGCTCGCCACATTTTTCATTACGTCAAAATCCTGGCCTTTGATCAAAATCCTTTCCTGATTAGTTCCGACACCCATTACCCGGAGCATATTTGATGCTCCGCTACGGCCAATTCCAGAGCTGCCGCTTGTCGTTGGACCCGAGGTTATCGAAGCATCAGTCAGATCAAACTGGGCTCCGACGATCGAGTTGATTCTTTTAGTGACGTCATCCCTGATCTGAGAGATAGTCCTTTTACTGGTCTTTCGGAAGTCATCCTTTAAACGAACTGTTACAGTGGCTGATTCTACCTGAATATTGCTTGAAACATCCTGTTTCTCTGCCAGGGTATCCACCCGGCTTTCTATTTGGGAAACTATTTTATCCGTACTCTCTATTGTTGAACCAGACGGCATGGTAACGCTTATCCTGAAAGCATTGGTTTCAATCTGTTTAAGGGATTCTTTACTAAGTGCAAGACAAATAAAAATAGAAATGAAAAAGAATATTACTACGGTAATGATCGTCTGGGCAGGTTTCCTTAATGAATATTTGAGCAGCATTACGTAAGCCTGCACTAGTTTGTTCCTTGTGGATACAACAGTGAATTTGAGATTTCCCCCTTCGGTTCTTTTCAAAAATGAATAGGCCAGCATCGGGACCAGGAGTAAAGCAACAAGAAGCGATACAGAAAGTGTCGAAATGATGGAAATACCCACATTCTTGCCAATAAGGGTAATCAGAATATTATCTGAAAAAAGAAAAGGAAGAAAAACTGTCAGGGTTACCATAGTGGCGGCAACCACAGACCGCCAAACTTCTTTGGTCCCTTGTATAACGGCTTCACGTGGCGGTTTCCCCATACCCCGCAACCGGTAAATATTTTCCAACACCACAACGCTGTTATCCAGGAGCATTCCCACCGCAAGAGCCATTCCCACCATCGTAAGGCTGTTGATGGATACATCTGCAGCATAGAAGAAATTGAAGGCGGTGAATATGGAAATCGGGATTGCCAATGCAATAATGGAAACAAGCTGGAAATTCTTCAGAAAGATCCAAAGGACAAATATGGCCAGTAAACCACCCACAATCGCCAATTCTCCAATCTGATGAAGATTTTTTTCCATGGTATCGGCGGCATTGCTTTGTACTGTGATCTGGATATCTTTATCAGCAAGTGTTTTGTTTAATTTATCGATTACCGCTAATGTTTTATGCGAGAGATCGATCAGGTTAGCCTGTGCATCGTTGACCAGGGTGATTGAAACGGCATCTTTCCCATTCACACGGGAATAGGAGGTCTGTTCCTTGGTGCCGAAATAGACTTTTGCCACATCTTTTAACAGGACAGGCCCTTTGGCAATAACAAGATTTTCCAAATCCTTAAGATCGGCAAATTCCGAATTTACCTGGACAAAATATTTAAGGTTCGAATCGTAAGCGTAACCGGCAAAGGCCCTGCTCTTGTAATTCTGAGATATTTTATTCCGGATAGTTGCCGGTGTTATATTATATGCCTGGCAAACATCCATATCCAGTTGGATTTCTATGGATTTTTGGCGTCCTCCGTAAACATTCACACCAGCGATCCCATCAATATTCTGGAGATCAGGCTGAATATTCAAGTCTGCAATGTTCCTGACACGATCGACGCCTCCGCTGCCTCTAACCTGAAGAGTCATGAACTGATTGCTCATCTGGTTAAGATCAACCTTTTGCACCGAAACCTTGAACTGGGTTGGAATAGTGGCTTTTAGTTCATTAATCTTTTCCTGTAATTTAAGGTAGGTATATTTGAAGTTCACATTTTTGTTGAACTGGACCATGATGGATCCACGTTTTGATTGTGCCGTCGATTCCATATCCTCAATTCCCTCAAGAGTACCGACTGCACCTTCCAAAGGTATAATAGCCTGATTCTCCATGTATTTAGGATCGACATCCTGCTGACACGATATCTGGACATACAACACCGGGAGTTCAGCATTAGGCAACAATTCCACGGGCAGATTACGCCATGAAAAGTAGCCCATCATACTTAATCCGATGAAAAGCATGCTGATTAATACCTTCCTGTTGATAATAAAATTCATATATATTCCGTTTTTACGGTTTGGAATTTCTATTAATCCTGATTTAATGACTCATTTAAGGAATTAATCCTCATTAACTGATATTTTATTTCCTGTCATGATATCATATACACATGGAATCACGATCAGTGTAAGCAAAGTGCTGGTAATCATGCCGCCGATTACTGCAAGAGCCATTGGGGAACGCAATGAAGCGCTTTCTCCAAATCCGAAGGTCAAAGGTAAAAGGGCTATCACTGTGATAATACTCATCATCAGAATAGGCCTCAATCTCTGCTGACTTCCCAAGGCTATCGCGGCATGTTTTTCCATGCCGGATCGTCTTAACTGGTTAATCCGGTCTACCAGTATAATGGCATCGTTTACGGCAATTCCCCCTAACATGATAATTCCAATCAGTGCCATCATGTTGAAAGTCTGGTTCATCAGGAAAAACAGGATGATGGTTCCCACAATAGCAAAAGGTATCGTCAGCAATATTATCAACGGGTGAACTAAAGATTCAAACTGACAGGCCATCACCATATAGACCAATACGATGGAGAGGAGTAAGGCAAATTTGAGGTTCCCCATCGATTCCTGTCTTTTTTGTTCTTCCCCTGCAACTTTTATGGAATATGCTTGTGGAAGAGCTATTTTTGAGGTTTTAGCCTGTATAGCTTCCACCACTTTATCAAGAGAAGAATTCTTGCCTATTTGAGCCATCACTTTACCTATCCGGTTTTGATTTCTATGGTAGATTTCTTTTGGCGCTATGGATTTATCAAGTTTAGCAACTTCATAAAGATGAACTTCCGAAGTGTCGTTCTTTATGATCATATCACCCAATTCTGTCACGCCAATCTTGGGAAGATATATTGATATGTCTTTCAATTCTCCTTCTTTGTCAATCTGGCCTACAGTTTCACCTTTGAGCTTGGCGGTAACCTGATTGACTATTTCAGTGACAGTGAGATTGTAAGAGCCGGCTTTAAAACGGTCGACCAGGACATTCACTTCCGGGTGACCTTCTTCCATGTTGGTTTGAATATTGAAGAGTCCGGAAACATTCTTGATAGAATCTTTAACGACAGAGGTAATTTTCTCTATTTCTTTAAGATCATCTCCTCTTACTTCAACAACAACAGGGGCATCTTCGGTACCAAGAATACTTTGAAGTGCCGTCTCATTTTGTTTGAAGGTGACCTCGAACTGGGGATTTTCTGCGTACCAGGAAGAAATTGCTGAAACGACCTGTGAAGATTGGTATTTTGCATCGGGCTTCATTACCACTTTAATTTCGGCGGTGTTTTCACCTTCGAACACGGAAGTTTCAGTGGTTGAAAGGCCGGAAGAGGGACCAATTCTGGAATAGATTGATTGGACATTATCTTCCAGCAATTGTTTTATCATGGATTCGATAGAAGCTATTGCTGAGGATGTCCGTTCAAGGGGTGTCCCCTCGGGCATTTTCACTTCAATGGAGAACTGCCTGCTTTCAGAACTTGGCATAAACTCGCTCCCAATACGGGGTACAAGGAGAAATGCCAAAGCCATCAGAACAAGTGAAGCAATGGTAATTTTCCATCTGTGAGGAAGAAGCTTGGATACAAAATTATGGTAATTGGAGAATTTGATTCCTTTCATTTCTTTCATCGGTTTGTTCATAAAAAACCGGTGATAAAGCATTGGAACAAGAAAAATAGCAACAAAAAGTGATGACAACAATGAAAAAGCTACGGTCCAGGCCTGATCTTTGAACAATTCCCCGGAGACTCCGTGGATGTAAACAATGGGAAGGAATACCACGATTGTTGTAAGAGTGGATGAGGTGATGGCTCCACCGACTTCAGCAGTTCCGATAATAGCTGCGTCTTTAGCCGACATGCCGCTTTCATGATTTCTGAAAATATTTTCCATGACCACGATAGCATCATCAACAAGTCTTCCAGCTCCAAGAGCCAAGCCTCCAAGGGTCATTATGTTTAAAGTAAGTCCATTGAAATACATCAGGTTGAATGCTGCCACAATCGAAATCGGGATCGATAGACTTACAATCAGAGTGGTGCCTATTCTCCGGAGGAATACATACAAAACTATTACGGCCAGCAGGATGCCAATAAGCAAGGTGTCTTTTACTTCATCCACCGCATTTTTGATAAAGGTCCCCTGGTCAGAAACTATGGTGAATTTATATCCCGGAAGGGCTTTCTCTATTTTTTCAAGTGATTTCTTTATATCCTCAACAGCTTTAACTGTATTGAATTTAGTTTCTTTATAAATGGATAATCCGATACTGCGCTCTCCATTGATCCTGACAATATTGGTTGGTTCTTTGTTGGAAAGGGTTATAGTGGCAACATCACGTAGGTAGGTTGCCGATTTTTCTGCTGTTTTGCTTCCTGGAACTGTGGAGGTATATCCGATTAACAGATTTTCAAAATCTTCTTTTTGCTGAAGGAGACTTACTCCTTTTACAACATATTGTAATCCGGTTTCGGTGATGGTACCTCCCGAAATACTTTGATTAAATGCCTGAATTTTCTGGGAAAGCTGTGCTACAGTCAGCCCAAAGGATTCCAATTTATAGGGATCTGTATCTATTCTGACTTCATTTTCTTCGACACCTTCCAGTTCTACTTCGGCGACGCCTTCCAAACGAACCAATTCGTTGCGGATATAATTTTGAGCGACTTTCCGCAATTCGTTCATATCTTTGATCGTTTCATGAGAAAGCCCCACGATCATCACAGGATCTGTATTCGGATCGTGCTGTGTAATCGTGAGTTCATCGATCTGGGTATTCTGGGAATAACTTGTAAGAGCCTTTTGCAGATCAAGGAAGGCCTCATCCATGTCTTTATTCCAGGCATACTCAACCGTAATCTGGGCAGATCCGGTTCTGGAAACCGAAGATACTTCAAGAACCCCGCTTTGACGAATGGCTACTGCTTCCATTTTTTCGACAAACAGTTTTTCCATTTCTTCAGGAGGTCTTTCACCGGATTTGATTTCTACAAATACCCTTGGAGAGTTTAGGTTTGGAAAAAGATCAATGCCCAGTTTCTGATAAGAAATTATTCCCAACAGCAAAATAGCCAAGACTGCCATTAATACTGTAACAGGGTAATTGACTGCAAAATTGGTCAGTTTTTTCATCTTATAAATTTCACGAATTGAAACTAATTACACGAAATGTTTTGAGCATTTCAAGGTCATAGGACATTGAAACGCTTGAATTAAAACACCGGGACATTATTGATTGATGATCTTGACTTTTGCATGGTCGCGGAGGGTTTCATACCCTTTTGTAACGATCCGGTCCTGATCTCTTAATCCTTCGATAACCTCCACCATTTTCTCATTTTCAAGTCCGGTCTTGATAATCCTGGCCTGGGCATTGTTTCTTTCTACAACATATACTGTTTTGCCACGTGCCCCTGCAACAATTATCTCCTTTGGTATTACAATTGCATTGTCCCGCCTGTCAACTTCAATGTCGGCTTTAACAAACATACCGGGACGAAGTTTGAAGTCAGGATTGTTGATAACAATTTTCCCTTTAAAGGTGCGTGTCTCAGTATTTACAACAGGTGAGAGTTCATTAATCTGAGCCTTTAAAGTATCTTTAGGGAAGGTATAGTTGGTAATAGAAACTTCCTGTCCGATTTTGATGGTTGACATTGATTTTTCCGGCAAGTTAACTTCCATCGACAACTGGCTGTAATCCATTAGGGTGACCACTGCAGCATTTGCATTTATTTTTGTTCCGTTTGTGACAGTTGGCAGATCTACTATTACGCCCCGGAATGGTGATCTTACCAGTTTTTTGGCGAGCTGTATTTTTGCATTTTCATAATCCGTCTTTGTCTGAGCCAACGACACCTCTGAATTTTTTAGTTCCCTGAGAGTAACGCCACCCTTCTCATAGAGAGATTTTTGTTTTTGATTTTCCAATTCCGAAATCTCAAGATTCAGCTTCTTGGTGTCAATAGCAATATTGTTTTCGGTTTCAGGATTTTCGATGCGGACCAGTGCTTCCCCTTTCTCTACAATATCCCCTAATTTAAAGGCTCTTCCTGTTTTAGGATTTTTTTCAAGATAATAATTGCCTGCCATTTCGGAATAAAGTACTACCTGACTCGCTGCACTGGCTGTTCCTGTTGTGTTGATATATTGAATGATTCCACCCTTTTTAATATCCATTACGGAAACTGGTTGTGCAAGATCTGTATTTATCTGACTTTGTTGATTTGCACAGGAAGCTAAAACAGGTATCAAAGCCCAAAATATCCATTTACTATTGTTTTTCATCTGTTTGTATTTTGTTTTTTATTGATTTATTTCGTTTTAAGGGTCGAGCGATATTCCTGTATATACTTTTCAGGAAGAACGGATTCATTGGTGGAAAAATCGTACAGAGATTGAATCTTCAGGTTCAGCAGCTCAATTTTATAATTGATTAATGACTGTGCATAATTCATTTTACTGGAAGAAAGCTGTTGCTGAAAAAGATTGAGATCCATACTGGTTAAATCACCATTCTTGTATTTTTCAAGGTTTATATCATAAGTTAATTGTGAATTCTTCTGGTTTTCAAGCGCAATGGTAATCTGATTCTTTAGATTTTCCAAATTCCTAACCACCTCCCTGATATCGACCTTAATCTGGGTTTCCTGGTTTGTTAAATTTAATTTCTGGGTGTTTATGACAGCTTCCTGTGATTTTATTTTTGCTTTTCTCGCTCCCCAGTCAAAAACGGGAATATTAAAACCAAGACTTACCACGGGGCTTTTTGTCGGTTTATCATAAAGATTGGCAAGATTTGGATTATCTCCAGTAAGTCCAATTGAAAGTTTCATATCCCCCTTGAATTCATTTTGAGCTTTGATTGGAAGCATATCAAGCTCAGAATTTTCGACACTGATCTGTCGCTGTCTTAATTCCATCCTTGAAGCCAACCCGTGTTCAATGGCTTTTTTGCCATCAATCGGAACCGGTGTTACAACCACATCTGCCGTAACGGTGATATCTTCGAAAATATCCATCCCGATGAGTTGTTTAAGAAGATCTTTTGCATTTTCCAGGGAAACCCTGGCAGATTCGACTCCCGATTTTGCAGTGGCTAAACTTACTTCAGCCTGGTATAGTTCACCAAGAGCCGAAAGTCCGGCATCTGCTTTATTTTTAATAATATCAAAGCTCTTCTGAGTGTTAGTCAGTTCTTCCTGTTTAATGGTGAGGCTCATCTGAGCCATATAGACATTGAAAAAGTATTGTGCCACATTTTTTTCAAGACTCAATCGCTGAATGGCATAATTCAGCATCGCATTTTCCTGATCCAGTTCAACTCCTTTAATATTTGCTTTTGTCCTGTTATAAGTAAATAATGGTTGAGTTAATCCCAGATTCAGGTTATTTACGAATGATCGGTTTTCCTTTTGTCCTCCGTAGGAGGAAGTGTTCGATCTCCAGGAAAAATTGTTGCTTAATGAAAGAACACCATCAGTAGCTAAAACAGGTTGGTTAATTGTGAATGTCCCTCCTGTAGAGAAATTATTACTGGTATACCAAGTCGAATTCAAATTATCAAATTGACGGGTGTTACTATAAGTCACAGGATTTAAATCGAACGAAAAATTGGATTTAAGTGCTGCTCTTTGTGCAATAAGTGATTCCCTTGTACGCTCCAGGTTAAATAGTGCGCCCTGGAGACTTGGGCTGTTTTTTTCGGCAATGCTCATTGCCTTTTCCATTGTCATGATAGTTTGTGCTTTGCCTTGGAAAAAACACATTAGAACTAAGAGCAGTAGGGAAATTTGATGTTTCATATAATCTTTAAATTTCTTTTTATGTTCAGGTTTAATTTTCTCTTACAACTTTGACTGCATCGGCAAAAACAGCTTTTGATTTGGATAGGTTGGATAATTCTACTTTTGCAGAACCTTTTGAAAAATGATAAGAACCTATTTCAGTCCAGCCACCGTCTATATTTTTTAGATTTATCGCCTGTTGATCTTTTCCATCATCATTGTATATCGTATAGTTATACTCATCATTGGATTCTTCGCTACGACGTCCGAATCTTATTTTAGGAATATAGATGTACAGTTTGTAATATCCGGACTCCTTTAAGGGTAGATTCCATATTGCCTTACAACCACCGGTGCCGCCTTTCATGTAATATGCAGATCTGATTTGTTTGCCATAAAACAGTTCGTTGGTTATCAGGGTCCATTCAACAGGAGGATTCCAGATATTGAGTCCTTTGTATTTCATCTCATCTTCAGATTTATCTGAATTTTCTAACAACTTCTTAATCAGGCTTTGATTACCGGGTTGTATTAGTTTAAATTCTTTATCTTCGTTATCGACAATAATTTCAGTGGGTTCTGATCCTTCTGTATATTCTACGATTTCTTCGCCTTCAGTACCTGAAATTTTCTCATTCACTTCAATCTTTTCAAATTGCTGTGATATAGTCGAAGGTATATTATGGGAGGCATAGGTGTCAATTGTCATCACCCTGGGATCTCTGTTCAATAGATAACTGACTTTCTTGGATTGTTTGGCACCAATCTGGATCGTTTTTTCTACGGAATTATCACTTCCGCCAAAACCGCCAGGTCCACCGAAGCCCCCGCCTCTCATGCCGCCCCCTCTGCCGCCGCGTCCGCCAAGCCGGAAGGTAATTGTAATGGCTCCCGGAGCATCTTCTGTGTTAGTTGCTATAAATGAGACCATTGTTTTAATCTCGTCTTCTTTTTTTATTTTTACTGCCTCTACCTTTGAGATGATATATCCCGGCAATGTGTTTGAGTTGTACCAGGAAGGAAGGTAATGATCTAAATCAAGATTATAAAAACTTTTAAATTCATCATTGATTTCTTTAATCGGTACTTCCCTGAATCTTTTGTTCTCAATGAGTTTATGGAAGTATTCATCAAATTTTTCTGTACCGATGGCTCCTTTCATTAAAGCGAACAGAAAGCCGCTTTTAGTCTGAATCACATTGTTTATGACTTCAGGATCATTTTGCTCACTTATAATTTTGGCAAAGGAATTTTCCTGAAGTGCAATATTCCCTTTTTCATTGGAAGACATACCGGTAATGTTTCTCATGAAAGGATTATTGCTTTGAGTGGCAGCTTTTGAAAGATAGGATTCAAAAACCCGGTTTGTAATAGGATAAGTATCTGATTTGATATAGGTGGCATAATTGTAATAGAGCGGAAAGATAAAATAAGGATTGGTCTCCTCCGTAAAATTGGGATTGTTTTGCCCAACCTGAACCCTTACTCCGGTTCCCATGTCACCTCCTGGCCTTCCGGGACCTCCGCTGAATTGACTGGTTTTATTGCTGAAGAAAGTCTGATTGGCAAATCTTCTTAAATAAGTCTCTTCTTTTTCCCTGGGACTTGTATTTTCATCGTCTTGTTGACTTCTTCGCTGTTCAAACTTCTGGGAAAGGGCAAAATTTGCACTGCTTAATTTGAATCCTCCTTCGGGCAAATAAATCGTTTCCGGCTGTACCTGTTCACTCACCCCGCTCCAGATATGGCCGTAGGAACAAAATTGTGCCGGAATCTCTACAAGACTCAATCTGTTATATGGATAAACGAACTGAATTCTTGCTTCCCACGATCTCCTGATCTCTCTGATCACGGGAGCTATTGAATCGGACAATTCTTTGAAATATTTATCAAAGAAATTATGCCCGGCAAGATAATTTAAAGAATAATCCACATCGTCAACGGTAACTTTTCGTACTTTATAATTTCCGATTGCCAGAGAAATTTGGGTAAGTTTTGTTTCTGGTTTGAAATCAAACGTGCCTTCACCATGAATGGTGGCTTTGCCCTGTGAAATTGCGGTTAATCCATTCCGGGTCTTTACCCTTAAAGAATACTCGGTAAATTGTGTGGCCAGCCAGTTCAAACCTTTGGATGAATAACTAATCCCGGCAGTAGGATACCACCGGGTCTCCGGAGTCAGAAGAAGATAATCCGGTGTAATAAATGCATGATTTTGATCAGATATTTTATTCCCGCGGTTCATTAGTATCTCCAGTCGTTTTTTTGTCATATCCAGATAGCAGAAAGATTCATCTATCTTGCCTTTGTAGGCTATGGAGATATTCATTGAATCCTCCGACTGAAGAGTATTGTCGGGTGTTATTTTTAACAATTGAAGTTCACGGGAATATTTGGCTCCTTTTACTTCAGTTACCTGTAAGCCTGGATTTAAAGTGAGAACGAACTCTTTGATAGGTTGCTGAGTCCTGTTTTTAATCTGAAGATCAGCTTTAGCCGAAATCTCATATCCTTCATGTTCAAGTTCCAGGTTACAACTTTTAACTGAAACAACCGGCAACGCGGCATATTTATTATTAAGAGCCAGCATTTCAGTCCGGCGCTCATCTTTTAGATTTATGTTGTGGATATAAACGTAAGCCAATCCAAAACCAAGAATTAGAAAGAATATGGTCGATACAAGCGTTGTTTTGCGAATGATATTTGACTGCGGGAGTCTTTTCAATATCATGATGGTCAATCCTATAAAACCTAAACCCAGAGAAAGATAAATTCCCCTGTGAAGTACAATCTCCTTCAGTGAGGCAAATCCTACAAAATCAGAGTAGGTCAATGGCAAATGGAATGCCATGTAATCAAAAAGATAGTAATAGATCTTTTGAAGGTAAAATAATGTGGCGGCAATATAACCCAGCAATACCACAAAAGTAACAGCCTGATTGTGAATTACAGACATCAGAAAAAACGAAAATCCCAGGATGAAAATCAACGTCGGTAAACTTATTATCAGGAAGTAATAGATGTATGGCATCAATTTAAAAGTAGTGTAGGGAGAAGCCAGATTAAAAACGGCCACCATTCCTAACGCAATCACATTAAGAAAGAGGAATACCCAAACATTGCCAAGTGTCTTGCCGATCACATAATCTGCATTGGTCATCGACCGGATGTAGATTACCTCTGTAGTATCGAGTTTCTTGTCGCGTTTAAGAAAGTCTGAGGCCAGAAAAACAGCAATGATTGCCTGTGCAACATTGATAATATACAGGTTGGTAAAGGGAATCATTGAGGGCAGTGCAATCATGTCACCGTTTGGAAATCCGATGGATGTCTGCGAGCCTACATTGAAAAAGAATACAAAAATGAGTGACAACACGGAAAAAATCCGGAAGAACCAACTTCTGAAAAGAGTTTTGGCTTCGTATTTTGAAACAGTCAGGATATTAAAAATTGCTTTCATTGGGTTGGTTTTATTGTTTCGTTAAATCCGGACTCTAAATTTCATGCCAGTGCTCATTCAGTTCATTTTCCATGAAATCCACGTAGGCATGTTCCAGATTGGGTTCAATGGGCTCACCGTCATAACCGTTCAGATTTTTTGAGACTACCTGAACTTCCCAGCCTTTTTCGGTCGGGATGGAAGAGATTATCGGATATTTATCCTGTATCTCGCGATATTCCGATTCTGTAGCTGAAATTTTCCAGACGTGGGATTTGGCCATTTCGATCAGTTCATCCGGGGCTCCCTTGAAGGCAAGCGTTCCTTTATTCAGCAAAGCCATATCGGTACAGGTACTCGAAATATCGCCCACGATATGAGTGGAAAGGATAATAATGACATCCCTGTCTGTAATGCGGGTAAGTAGGTTGCGAAAACGGATGCGTTCTTCCGGATCCAATCCTGTGGTCGGTTCATCGACAATGATCACTTTTGGATCGCCGATAATGGCTTGGGCGATGCCAAGCCTTCTTTTCATACCCCCTGAAAGATTGTTGGCAAAACGGTTCCGGGCTTCATAAAGGCCAACTTCCTCGAGCATTCTTTCAACGGCTTCTTTTCTTTTGGAAGAGTTGGTCATACCGGCTAATCGTGCGATATAATCGAGAAATTCATAAGTTCTTAATTGGGCAAAAAATCTAAAATCCTGAGGAAGGTATCCCAGCATTTTTCTGACTTCCTTCCTGTTCTTTTGAAGGTCCAGACCATTGAATAAAACCTGTCCTGAGGAAGGTTTCATTAAAGTGACAAGAATCCTCATCAGACTTGATTTACCTGCCCCGTTCGGTCCCAGCAATCCGAACAATCCGTTTTCAATAGTCATGTTCACATCTTTCAGTGCATGCTTCCCATTGGGATAAATTTTATTCAGTCCTTTGATTTCAATTTTCATTTCATAATAATTTTAAAGGACAGATGTAATCTGCACAAAAGAGAACAAATAAGGGAAATTTTATTTTCACTGGATTAGAGCTTTATCGTTATGTAGTTTGACCAACTAAATTGATAAAGGTTTAATTTATTACAACTAAATTTAACCCGAATCCAACTTAATAAGTTCTAATCCTTAGAGGTTTTCTGTTTCAGAAAGGTTGCGATACTAAAGAAAACTATTTGCTGAAAACTGCTGATCTATTCGGTTTTATATCTTACCGATATTAAAATCTGAAATTCTGACAACTTAAAAATATTTCAGTTTTCAAAAGATGTAGCATTATTACTTTTGAAAAACTATTTTTGTCTAAAATATTAAACCTTATTTATGAATACATGGTTCGAGTGTACTGCAAAGTACAATAAAATGGACGAAAACGGCTATGAGAAAAAAGTAAGTGAGACCTATTTGCTGGACGCAGTGTCTTTCACTGAAGCTGAAAGCCGTATTTATAAGGAGCTCCAGACTATGGTAAGCGGAGAATTTACCGTAAGTAAGATAGCAAAGACAAGAATTTCCGAAATAATACCTTCAGAAAATGGCGATCGCTGGTACAAAGCCAAAGTCACTTTTATTACGGTAAATGAAGAGAGTGGGAAAGAGAAAAGATCTTCTCAGAACGTTCTGGTTTGTTCCTGTAACATTAAGGAGGCTTTTGATCAGGTGATTGAAGCTATGCAGGGAATGATGGCCGACTTCGAAATCGGAGGAATCAACGAAAGTAGCATAATGGACGTTTTCCCTTATGAAGTTGATAAAATTCCGGATAATCTTAAACCTGTTGATATTGAATCCATTGCCCCGGCGGATGATGAGCTGTACGAGGCCGATCAGGATCCTGATCTGGAGCATGAAGAAGCAGAAGATCTGGAGCATGAAGAAACAGAAGAAGATTAGGCTGTCGTATTACAGATCTCCTTTTCGGCAAGGGTTTCTTTATCAACGGCTTCCATTTTATTTCTGCAAAAGGCACAAACACCTTTTATAGAATACTGGAATTCATCGATTTTAAATCCAGACAGAGGAAGTCTTGGCAATTCTTCTTTCTTCAAATCAAAATCAAAGATCTTCCCACAGTTTTTACATTTAAAATGTCCGTGTGAAGAGGTGTCTGCATCATACCTGAGTTCATTATTTTCGATATTAAGGGCAACTACCAATCCTTCCTGAACAAAGAGATTCAGCACGTTGTAAACTGTTGTCTTTGATAATTTGTCGATTTTCTTGACGAGATCATTGTAAATAATGTCAACTGTGGGATGGTTGCGATTGGAGATGAGATAATTCATTATTTTCACTCTTTTCTTGAGTGGTCTTACCCCATTTTTCGATAAATAACTTTTGATATGAAGCTCTTGCATGGTTAGGAGTTAAATAGATGACAAAAATAAATTTTATTTCAAAAAAAAGATAAGTAAATAACTAATTATTTATTTTATTGGGAAATAATGCGGCTGTCTTGTCGGAAATGTGTAATGGTTATAAAAAGTGATTTTAATATGCAGGTTTAACGTTAATTAACTTTACTTAGAGTAAGTTAATCCTTTCTCTATATATATTTGTATCGTTGCTGAAGAGCAAGTTTTTTCATAGGATTTAGGTTAGTTAGGTTAGGTAGAAAGGGGGCGTCGCTAGATGCCCCCTTTTGATTTATTGATGTGCTGATGTGTTGATGTGCTAATTTATTGATTTATTGATTTATTGATGTGCTGATGTACATCATCACTTATATCTTATATCTCATATCTTATATCTCATATCTCATACTTCCTACTTATTCAAAAAGCCCTTCCTCCCGTACGATCATCAGAATAGCAGAATGGGGAATGATGAAATATTTTTCTTTCTTGAATTCGATCTCGAACCCCGATTTGCTTAAATAGACTGCCAGATCGCCTTCTTTGGCCTGCAAAGGGATGTATTTGGCGCCTTTATGCTGTTCTTTCCAGGGCTCGTCTTCTTCCGACATGTTGGGAAAAGGAAATCCGGGTCCGATTTTAATAACATATCCGGCCTGGATGCTCTCTTTATCCACCGCTGAAGGGGGCAAATAGAGCCCGGAGGTCGTCTGAAAATTCTGATTCTTTGGTTTGATCAATACCCGATCGCCAACCATTTCAATTTTTGCAATATCTTTTTCGTCGAGATTCAATGCCATAATGTTGTATCTAAAATTCAGCCGTCAACTGAAGGTTATTATTTGTGATGTGAAAATACCCAGGGTAACAATTCCGTGGTGGTGAAAGTGCTGTCCCAACTGTTATGATTTGCCTCCGGAAATTCTGTGTATTTTACCTCTGCTCCCAGTTCCTTGAGTTTTGCGTAAAGATTGCGCGAAAGATCCGGTGAAACTACCTGGTCTTTGGCTCCGTGAAACAGCCATACCGGCACCCTCTTTGCATACTCCCCTGCGAGTTCGGGCGCATGTCCTCCGCAAATGGGAACGGCAGCCGCAAAGGTTTTGGGGTAGAGATACACCATATCTAGCGTTCCGAAGCCTCCCATGGATAATCCCATGATATATATTCTTTTGGTATCGGCTTTTTCTGTCTTTTCAAGCTCTTTCAGCAATCCTTTCAGCATCCGTTCCATCTCTCCCGGTTTCTTTCCGGTGGGGCGGGAACAGGTCCTTTTTGCACCTTCATATTTGAAGGATAACGATGCCCAGCTCTTATCCTGGGGACACTGGGGAAATACCACGATGGCGGGGAATTTTTCCATGTTGGCAGGATTCAGAAAAAGATCTCCGCCATGGAGCAATTGCTTTTCATTATCATTTCCTCTTTCTCCTGATCCGTGCAGAAACAGCAAAACGGGATATTTTCTTCCCTGACCGTAATCTTTGGGATAAAGAATCCTATAATTTAACGTTTCCCCGTTTTTTGCAGTGTAAACTCTTTTTTGGTAAAAGGATAAATCCTGTGCCATAGAGAACTGGGATAGGAAAACAAGAACAGGGATCAGTAAATATTTTGTCATAGGACGCAGATTTTTGATTTCATAAGAAAAAGTAAAAGAGGCTATCCTTGGTCTGAACAGCCTCTCCTGTTATCAATGCGAAATTAAAAAATGCTTTGATATCATTTAATTAATTCCACGCTGCGTTTGACAAAATTATTCAGGGCTTCTCCACGCAGCATGTTGTTGGCCAGCAAAGCAAGATCGACAAGTTCTTTGGCCAGGTTATTCTGCGTTCCAAAAGCTTCGAGTTTTTGTCTTTTGGCTTCTTCCAGTTTCTGGATCTTTTCTTCGGTCTCGTTCAAAAGATCTTTTTCTTCCTGGGGTATTTCTTCATCCTTCTTGCCTTCTTTCATCTTTTTCAAAGAGTCGCTTTCGGCCTTTAATTTTGCCAGATCGGGAGCCATTGCGTTGAGCTCTGAAGAAAGCTTTTCCTGTTTTTCATTGAGCACCCGTTTAATTAAAGGATGGGAGATGTTCACCACCAGGTTGTAGCTGTCTGGTAAATCGCCATAAAAACTCATGCCGTTCTGTATTTTTGACATATCCTTCATTCTGCGCATGAACTCATTTTGAGTAATCACCATCGGTGATCCATCTTCGCCCAAATCCTGGAAATCAACAATGAAATTGCCTTTATCTTTTGGAACGATAGCCTGGAAGATCGGGCTCAGCTCATTCTTTTCCTCCAGTGAAAGCTTTGTCTCTGTTTTTTCATCTTTCTCGATCAGACGTTCCACCACATCGGCATCGACTCTTACGAAATGTTTCTTGGGGAATTTCTGCTCAAAATGATTCATCAGAGGGGTGGCCAGCACATCGTTCAGCAGCAGTACGTCATAACCTTTTGATTTGGCGGCTTCGATAAAGCTGAACTGTTCCTCTTTGTCGGTAGCATAGATATAAACCAGTTTTTTGTCTTTATCGGTCTGGGTGGCTTCAATTAATTTCTCATATTCTTCCCAGGTAAAGCTCTTGCCGTCGGTATTGGTGAACAGGAAAAATTTAATGGCTTTTTCATAGAACTTTTCGTCGGTCAGCATTCCGTATTCGATGAACAACTTCAGATCGTTCCATTTTTCCTCAAACTCGGTTCTCTTTTCTTTGAAGATGTCCTGCAGGCGGTCAGCTACTTTTTTGGTAATGTGACTGCTGATCTTTTTTACGTTTGAATCGCTTTGAAGATAGGAGCGGGACACGTTCAAAGGAATATCCGGTGAATCAAGTACTCCGTGCAAAAGTGTTAAAAACTCGGGAACAATGCCCTCTACAGAATCCGTTACAAAAACTTGGTTAGAGTAAAGCTGAATTTTGTTTTTCTGCACCTCGAAATTGTTCTTGATCTTGGGAAAATACAAAATCCCGGTCAGATTAAAGGGATAATCCACGTTAAGATGAATGTTGAACAGCGGATCATCGGCCATCGGGTAAAGCTTGTGGTAAAATTCCTTGTAATCTTCCTCCTTCAGATCGACCGGTTTGCGGGTCCAGGCTGGTGTGGTGTCATTGATCTGGTTATCTTCTTCGGTGTCAACGTATTTGCCGTCTTTCCATTCCTTCTTCTTTCCGAAAATGACGGGGACGGGGAGGAATTTGCAATATTTGTTCAGCATGTCGGAAATCCGGTTCTCTTCGAGGAACTCCTCAGAATCGGAGTTGATGTGCATGACGATATCGGTCCCGACCTGGTCTTTTTCAATTTCTTCCAGCACGTATTCGGGCGATCCGTCGCATTCCCATCTGACCGGTTTGGCATCCTGCTGATAAGAACGGCTGATGATTTCCACTTTTTCAGAAACCATGAAAGAGGAATAAAATCCAAGCCCGAAATGGCCTATTATGGCATTGGCATCGTTTTTATATTTTTCGAGGAATTCGTTAGCTCCGGAAAAAGCGATCTGGTTGATGTAACGTTCCACCTCATCGGAAGTCATTCCGATTCCGTTGTCGGATACCGTGATTGTTTTTGCCTTTTTGTCAAACGAAACGCGGACCTTCAAATCCTGAACATCGCCCTGGTATTTGCCCGTCCTGGCAATGGTGTACAGTTTTTGGGTTGCATCAACAGCGTTGGATACTATTTCCCGAAGAAAAATGTCATGATCTGAATAAAGAAATTTTTTAATTATTGGAAACAGATTTTCACTGGTTACGCCGATTTTTCCTTTCATCTTATGTCTATAATTTTAAAATTAACTTTGTAAAACAGATTCAAAGGTTATGCCAAATTGGATAAACTGTCGATATGGCAGAAAAAACTGCATAAATATGACATCTTAATGTCAGGATGATTTACCAGTTGAAAAGATGATCAAGAAGACCAAGGCATTCTTAAAATGTTATTCGAAAGACACCATCCGTTTACCAGGAACGGCCATGAAACTAAATCGGATTCAAAATCCGGCTAACTGAATAACTTCTTTACCGGGAAGGGGAAAAATTCAGGAGTCTCTTTCCTGTATTTCAGGTAGGCTTCACCAAATGTTTTTTCGAGTTCCAGATATTCGCTTTTAATGCAAACTTTGAAAACCAGGTAACCAACCGGGGTTGTCGTCAGGACCAGCCAGGAATTCATCAGAAAGGCAACGGCTGGAATAATAAGGAGCAAGATAGAAGCATACAAGGGACTCTGACAGAAGAAAAAACCTCCGGTCGTGACCAGTTTGGCCTCTTTTAATCCTTTGAGCAAACTCCTGACAGTTATAAAATAGAATATCAGCCCTGCCCCCAGGAGAATCGCACCGGTCAGTCGAAGATAACCGTCAGGATTGGAGGAAAACACAAAAATATCTTTTTTGATCAGCGTCAGAACAATGGTCAGGGCTAACCAGGGAAGGGTTATTCTTCCAATCTTTGGCCCGGCTCCGAAGAAATTTGGTTTTTCCATGGAAAACGTTAAAAAAATTGATGTTATTATTTTCTCTTTCGAGCTGCAAGATCATGGTATAAAGGTAATAAAATATTTTATGGATAATAGTGCAGAGTCATCAGGCATTAGACTTTAAGGTTTGTAGTTCAGGGTTTAGGCGAAGGATATATTGTTCTTTGGGTATTAATTCATAATTCATATCCAGAGTTTTCTGTAAAACAGATGAAACGGGCCATGATACTGTTTATCAAACAGGTGAATGAATGTTCCGACGAGTTCCGGATTTTAAAGACAAATTATACTCATACCAAATGTAACCGGTCCGGACCAGATCCCTGATCTTTTCGTATCATCTCCGGGGTTTGTTTATGGTTACTGTATGGTTTGTGTATGGTTCCTGTATCAAATCATACTGGAAACTTACACAAACCATAGAGGATGATTACTCGAAGGAGGATGAAGGCAGGGATCGGGCCTTAAGCTACGATGAGGAAGTGTCGGCTTTTATTTTATTTAATCACAATTCCAAACAAGCACTATTAATTTCATCGGTTTTATCGATTATATTAAATATTCCAATTATGATTGTGAGTATGGTTCCTATTAATCCTATAATGATTGATAAAAACAAAGGGGAATTAAATATCAAATTAACGGTGAATCCCATTATAAATTCTGTTAAACCGGATAGATAATATAAAATATCAAGTTCAACAGACCAATTAATGTTCAATTTATCATGTTTATCATGTTGAATAAAGATTGAAACATGACCGTCACGAAACACTTTTAATGCTTCACCTCTGTATTGGTTCGTACGCGTAAAAAATACTTCTTCAGATCCTGGATTTGTCTTAAAACTCAACGAATTCATGTAATCCTCATATTTCAATCTTATTGTTTCAATCGAAACCGATTTATTGAAGTCGGTCTGCAGGGATCTTTCAAGTTTAAAAATATTCATTTGTTTAGGTTTTTCTTCAGATCAGCACTAATCAGCTAAACAAATATAGCTCAAAAATCTACAACTATGAAATAAATGAATTTTTGAAATTTGGCGGGATTATGAAATTAAAAAACCAATCTACCGAAGAGGATTGGTTTGAAATTTTTTCAGCACGGGAGGAGCGACTCGAACGCCCGACACCTGGTTTTGGAGACCAGTGCTCTACCAACTGAGCTACACCCGTGGGAGCGGAGAGAGAGGGATTCGAACCCCCGGTACCTCGCAGTACAACGGTTTTCAAGACCGCCGCGATCGACCACTCTGCCATCTCTCCGGAACGTGTGCAAAAGTAGGGGATTTTTCTTTTAGTGAAAAATTTGGAGCTGTTTTTTTTCCTTTTTGGCTTAAATATTTATAATAGCCAGTTTCCCAAACTGATACAATTGACTGATTCATGAAAAACGACGGGAAAATCAGTTTATAAAGGGAATTTAGCCATTTCCTGCTTCAATCTTTCTTCGTTGAAATCATCTAAATTCATCCGGATTCTCCATTCTTTGGGAAAAGCGCTGTTGAAACGGTTCCCAAGGTTTTTGACCCATCCCATGGGAATTCCACGGTAGGAGAGGAGATTCCATCCTTTGTTACCGGAAAATAATTTTATTTCGTCACGCTTGAGAAATTTCAAGGCTTCATTAAGAGTGATATCAATTTCAGGAAAAGCGTTTCTGTTGAGGATCGGGGAGAGCGCCAGTTCATGGGCCGGGGTTATTTTGTTGTCGATGATCTGGCCGACTTTTACCCCGGCATGCACAATTCTCAGCTGTTGCTTTACCGTCATCAGCCCGTCGATCAGATTGGCAGGAAAAGAGAGCAAAGAGTCTTCAAATTTCAATATTTCCTGGTTTTCATCTTTTATCAGTGATGCGGCCGTCAGCTTTTCCTGTTTCGAGGCCCGGAGCAGGTTTTTTTTGTCTGTTTTACCGTGGTATTGTTTTTTACCGCTTGTTTTACGAACCACCGCGATAAAAAAACCTTCGCCGTTTACTTTATGGGGATAAAACCGGTAGCATGGAAATTCACCGGCCCCGGTAACGGTGATGCCCCAGCTTCCTTGCAGTTCCAGTGCGACGGGACCAATTGAATTTGATTCATTCAGCCACTTAATATTATTCTCGTCTTCCTCCGGGTTGAAAGTACAGGTGCTGTAAACCAACAGGCCGCCTTCCTTTAAGGCCGGCCAGGCATCAGCAAGAATCCTTTTCTGTCTTTGAGCACAGAGCTGTGCATTCGAATCCGACCACTCTGCTACGGCTTTTTCATCCCGTCTGAACAACCCTTCCCCGGAGCAGGGAGCATCCACTACCAGAACATCAAAGAAACCTTCCAGTCTGGCAAAATCTCTCGGATCATTGTTGGTTACCACGGTATTGGGATTTCCCCATTTTTTCAGATTTTCGGAAAGCACCTGGGCCCTGGGTCGAATCACTTCGTTGCTGATTAACAGGCTATCCGGAGACAGGAGTGAAGCTAAATGGGTGGATTTACCGCCGGGTGAAGCGCATAAATCGAGAACTACCGGATGTGGATCGGGCAAAGCCTGCCTGATGGCCTGTTCAAGAAACATGGAACTGGATTCCTGGACGTAATAGACCCCTGAATGAAAAAAGGGATCGATGGTGAACAGGGGCCTTTGGGGCAGGAAATATCCGGTCCGGCAATATTCCACAGGTTTGAGGTCGGGTTTCCTATCAAATTTGGCCGGATTAATTCTTATAGATGTATTGGTCTCCTGTTCAAAAGATTGCAGAAAGGAATCAATTTCATTTCCTAAAATACAACTCATCCTTTGAACAAACGTATCGGGTAAATTCATCTTTAAATTTATTGAGATAAAGAAGTGAGCTTTAAATCAGCCTTCTGATCGTTAAATTTTACTCTTCCGATCTGATGTTGATGTCACCTCAGGCATTACTTTCTCAAAAGTAGTTAATAGATATAATTCTGCCATGGAGAAATAAAAATTAGATTTGCATGAAAATTATTTTACAATTTTCCATAGTTTTACATTGTTTAAAACTAACGTTGAAAAGTGTCGTAATTGGTTAATAAATAATATAACTGACTTAAACTTTAAATCATGTCAAAAATGTTTCGGTTAAAGTACATGTTGGGATTGATTCCTTCTGCAAAAAAAATCGATGCTGATTGGGCAGAACTTTTAAAAATTCGTGAAGAACTGAATGCATTGGAAAATTCCAGGGAAATTAAAAGATACGATGAATTAAACTCACTGACAAAATCTTATGATTTTCTAATTCAGAAGAAAGAAATCCAGAATCTCAGTTATAAAGGGAGTGACGAGAATCAGCTGATCGATGAGCTGAATAAACTTGAAAAATCCCAAATGATCAGGGAATATTTTCGACTTTTAAATTCTCCTCAGTTGCCAAGATTTCAGAAAATGGAAAACAGTCCTGAATTGAATCGGTATCTTCAGCTGAAGAAAAAGATCAGGGCTTATGAATCCAAGATCGATAAAAAGGCTCCTGAATATCAGGAATATATACAGCTTTCGAAGAATAAAGAGATTCTATTTTTAGAAAAATTCAAAAACTCTGATTCCTATAACAATTTTCTCAGCACAAAAAAATCCTATGAGCTTGAGCGTGTTGAGGAATTAAAGAAGAAAACTTCAGATCCGGAGTTTATAAAGGGGGTTGCCTGGCTGAAAAATAGAAACAGGTATGCTTCGACAGAATTGTACAGGCAAGAGGCAGAATTGAAAGCCCTTGAAAGAGGCGATGCAATGAAAAAATACCGGCAGCTGAAAAACTCTCCGAAACTCGATTTTTTCAAGGAATGGTCAGTTGTTTTTGAAGATGATTTCCGAAAAAACATTTTTGATAAATCAAGATGGCAGGCCGAAAATTACTGGGGCTTTAAAACCATCGGGAAAAGCTTTTCACAGGCAAATGAGGCCCAAGGTTACAACGGCGACAAGAACATACAGGTAAACGGCAATACCCTTTCTATCCTTACCAAAAAAGAACAGTTGAAGGGGCAGAGCTGGAATGCGGGGACAGGATTGGTTCCCAGGGAATTTAAGTACAGTTCCGGGATCATCAATTCGGCCGACAGTTTTCGGTTCAGTGAAGGAATCGTGGAAGCCAAAGTTAAATTTCTGGCTGAAGGATCGTTGACAAACGCCTTTTCATTGACCGGATCGATGCCGATGCCCCAGATCGATGTCTTCAGGAGCGGCAATAATTGTGTGGGACTCGGTTATACCTCTACCTCAGAAGGGGGAGTTACCAAAAGATACAAACAGATCCATGGTTTAAATTTTGACGAATACCATGTTTTCAGTCTTGAGAAAAAGGATCATACTCTGATCTGGAAAATCAACGGAGTTGAGGTCCACAATGAATATTACCAGGGCCCGGAAGAAAATTTATTCATGAATTTTGTTTCAAGTCTTCATGAACCGGTCGATAATCATTTAATTCCTCACCAGTTTCAAATAGATTGGGTAAGGTGCTATACGCGGAATCATCAGAACTGAGATAAAAAAAGTTTCAAAGTTTCAGGGTTTCAGGGTTTCAAGGTTTCAAGGTTTCAGAGTTTCAAGGTTTCAAGGTTTCAAAGTTTCATGGTTGCAAGGTTCTCATAATTAATAATTGATAAAGATGCGTTTCAATTTAGTACTGGTCACACTTTTCCTTGCATTTTTTGTGTCTTCCTGCAGTGTTACAAAAAAATATGCCCAGGAGTCAAAAAAATGGGAGAAAAACATTCAAAAATTTGAAGAACTCGATAAAACCGAACAATATCCTGACGATGCCGTTCTTTTCACGGGGAGCTCAAGCATCGTCCTGTGGTCGACGATCAAGGAAGATATGGCTCCCTATCATGTGATTCACCGCGGATTCGGAGGTTCCAAATTTTCGGATCTGGCCTGCTATATTGACAGGATCGTATATCCGCATCAGTTCCAGGCATTGGTAATGTACCTGGGTAATGATATAACCGGCGGTAAAGCTGATAAAACTCCCGAAGAAATAGCTCACCTGTTTAAATACATTGTCAAAGAAGTCAGAAAAAAGAATCCGGAGAAGCCTATATTTGTGATTGAGATTTCCCCGGCCAAGAGCCGGTGGGCAGCGTGGCCAAAGATCAAAGAGGCGAACAGCTTATTGGCCAAAAGCTGTGAAAAGCTTCACAAGGTTTATTTCATCCCCACTTCCTCGTATTATCTCAACGAAAAGGGTGAGCCAAGAACAGAACTCTTCCGTCCGGACATGCTGCACCAGAACAAGGAAGGATATGTGATCTGGACAAAGCTGATCAAGTCGAAACTGGACGAAGTGATGAAGTAATGATAATGATTTATTCAGGAGAGGCTGTCCAAAAAAACGGATTTGATTCAAATTTTTTTAAGGATTAAGCCAACTAAACAGCAATTTATGGGACATCCTCCCCTGAGTATAATTAATTTTTAGGCAGCAGTTTATCTTTAAGTTCGGGATAGTATCTGGCGATTTGTGAACCTTTCGTCAAATCCCAGATCGAGGTGTTCAATTCGCGAAGCGCCAAAATTGTCGTAATCCAGCCTTGTGTCCAGCCTGTTTCAATGGCCCAGGCGCCCCAGCCATGATCAGCGTTGGAGCCCCAATGTTCAAATCTTTTATAATCGAAAGCCCTCATCCATCCACCGTCCAGCTCGGGATGCTCTTTGGAAGCCACCTGTATCCGGCAAAGGAATTCGGCCAGTTTGTCAACGGCCTTTTGTATTTTGGGGTCTTTGGTGGCAAATGCGGCTTCGTGCAATCCAAGGAAAGCGAAATTGGTGGTGTAAAGAAGATCGCTCACGGAATCTCCGTTTCGTGCAATCAGTGAAGCTTCCGTCGTGCCATAAGCCTCATTGGATTGAGGGGGCGGGTATTTTCCCATCTTCAGTGAACCGAGTTCTTCCCGGATGGCGCCACATTCGTCTTGGAGCTGAAGTAGATCATTAACGACGGTCATCAGCATTTTCCTGTTTTCGGGAGTATCGTTTGTTCTCACGAGCCATGCCAGAGGAAGGATCATCCGCGCTTTTTCCTGGGCGAGTCCATTGGTCCAGCGCCAGCCGTTAGGGTAGAGGTCCATCATGGTTTGAATTCCTTTTCTTGCCCGGTCAAGAAAGAGCGTGTCGCTGGTTTTGTCGTAAGCCCATAAGTAGCATGCCCAAAGATAGCATTCAAAATGTGGTGAAGGGTTAATTATTTCACTGTCATAATAATATCTCCAGCCGTTTTTCCCAAGACCGGATAAATCAAGCCGGTTCCCCCTGAACCCGCTCTTCCCGGTGGTGCGTAGAAGGGCGAGTAATGATTTCATCATGGTTTCATCCCAACGGTTTGTACCGGTCAGCGCAGCTGCTGTTGAGGCTGCCAGTAAAAAACGAGCGTTGTCGTCGCCATAATTTACCCGGTACCAGATATTATTGCTAATACCCCAGGGAATGAGGCCGTAAGCCCCATGGTCCGGATTGGCGTATTCGTTTTTTGTCGCGATTGATTTCAACAGGTAATAATCCAGCAGATTTTGTGAGGTGGACAAATATCTTTTGTCATCCAATACGCGTCCCGCCGCTGCGAAAGCCATGGAAGTTTCACTGACACAGTCTCCCCGTTCCATAATCCCAATGGGTTGACTCCCTTTTTCATCAATTTTTGAAAAAATACATTCAAAGACCCCATTGGATCCATCCCCTGAAGGAATATCCGGACTCCATTGCAGACGCTCTGTTCCTGACGCAACAAGCCGATGAAGGGTATCCGTATAATTACCCGGGATTAACATCCTGGCATTTTTATACCATTCAATTCCCCGGGAAAGACTCTTTCTCTGGAAATCTACGGGTAAATTTTCTTTTTGAGAATAGGTGGTTTCCAAGGCCTGGTTCCATTTCAATTCACGAACTTTCACCCCGGGCAGAACATATTTCAATATCCGTGTCCATACTGCCCCCCAATCTTTTACCGGGGCATATCTTCCCGACGCGAACCGGCTAAAATTTGTCGTGGAGACCAAAACAGGATAATCACTGAGCTCAAATAAAAGGGGTTCCCGTTTTTCAGGTAATCCATATATGGCTGAATCAAAACCGGCAACTTTTGCTGCCACAATGTGTTCTTTTTCCCCTTGGGGAGTCATGCTGATGTAATGCAGTCCATTGATGCCCAAAATGCCCAGACTATCCGGAATTCCCCTGAAAAATCCGGAACTGACTACTGCCCGCTCCAGGTTGGCTTTTTCAATTCCTCCCATTTTAATGCCGGGGACATTCGATGGAAATTCCACGTAAGCCCTTAATCTTTTTCCCCGGAGGCGTTCCCAAAAAACACTGTCCACCTTAACCTGCCTGGTTGGATATGTGTCAGCAAGGATCAAAATACCATCGCCCCTTTGGGCGCTTTCAACCGCTTCAGTCGCGTTGTCGTGCAATACGGCTGCAATATTTTTTTGTTTCTGTACAATTTTGACCAGGTCATTATCTTTGTTGCCGGCTATATGTATCGTTTCCTTCGGACCGGTACATCCCGATAAAATCAGGATAAAAAATGCACAATATTTTGTTATGATTCTTTTCATTTAATTGTTTTAGAAAAAACTTAAAGCAAATATTTATCAATTAGCTAAAAGAGGATTAGATGTTTTTAAATAATTTTTAATATCGATGCAATATAAAAATTTAATTATTTCAAATCAACTTAAAACCAATTAACCAACTAAACAGAATTGGATAATTAATTCACCTGAGATTCGATATAAGAAATATGGAATTTAAAGATTCGGAGTAGTAATCCAATCTTCTCAATCCCTTTGGAGTCATGGCTTCCGGGATTTTTTACTACTTTTTCTACCATTATACTTTTACTTTTACAAGACTCACAGTGGATCAGTTCATATTTACAAAGAATTGTAATTCATCTCTTTAAGAAAGTGGTGTTAATGTTGTGTGGGTTTAAATTTTTATCTGCCCTTGCAATAATATTACGAAAACCAGGTTGTTTGTCTCTGAACTTCTTATATCGAACCCGGGTTGTTAAATTTTTTGTCTACCATATCGTAACTCGTATCTGTTGATTTCTATTCCAGCTTATAACGATTGTCCAATCTTTCGATGATTTGATATTGGAAATACCCGTTGTACGAAGCCTGCGGTGGATTTTGCTGTTCAATGATTAAAAATCCCTTCAGATCCCCATTGTCGTTGATGATTTGCTGAACAGCGTAAGGATGCATGTTCCCGGTGTAGTTTGGAAAATTGTAATTCGGAGAGACGCACAGATTGGCACACCATTGGTTGATAAGCATGGAACGGCTGTGATTGCTGCCAAAATGATAAACTATTCCTTTTCGTTCCGTTGTATTATTGGGATTATCACAGGGGGCGGCGGTAGGTTGCCTGTAAAATAAGAGGGTGTCCTGAGAAAACTCCAAAGAAAAATTAGCCAGATTCCAGTCGGAATTGACCCAGACTGAATTAGACCTTCCGTCTGCAGCATACCTGGCAATAACACTTTTGCCATGATAGTAGATTCTCGGTATCTCTGTGATTTTCTTATAAACTGACCAGTCGCTGTTACTCCCGTATCCTACACCATGAGTTATGCCATAGGAGGAGGAGACAAAATCCAGTTTTGCCAGGCCGGCATTGACGACCGTATAGAGTTTCCATTTTTCTGTTTTGCCATCCGGCCAGGTCATCGTAACGGTGTTGTCAGAATCATCAAAAGCATAAGTGCCCGTTTTTGAATATTGGCCGGATGTTCCACCCCAGCCTGTAACATTATAAATGTTGACATCTCCGGTTACTCCATCAACGGTACAGGTATGATTACAGATCGGACAAACTGTTTTGCCTTTCATCAGATCAGAGGCCCAGTGCCAATAATTTTCAGTGAAAGTACCTGCAGTCCCGTCAAAACAAATAGTGGCCAGCCGGCTCCATACAACGGGATCGGCGTCAGTATTGGTCATGTGCCCGTACACAACGGTAAAATATCGTTTCCCTCCAGGAATCAGCTGATTTTGGTTTTTGGGGGAATTGGATTCCGGCTCTTTATTGGAACAGGAAATCAGCAAAGCAAAGATTATTAAAATCCAGATATTCTTTTTTGTGGCAATAAAAGCAGCAGCACTATCCATATCAAAAATCCTGAAATTTTATGAAAAGTTTAATAAGTGTCTCAACTCTGCCGAAAAGGTTCACCCTCTTACGTTAGAGGGTTTGAAGATATAAAAAATTCCCCTATCCGATTATTAGAAACTGTTTAAATTTTATTTTTTAATTCTATTAAGCATTAATTTAATCATCGCAAATTGGATCATAGCCTCGCTTGTATCAGTTAGATATTCAAAGTCTTTACTAAGTCTTCGATAACTTTCAAACCAAGCAAACGTTCTTTCCACCACCCATCTTTTGGGTATCACGACAAATTTGCTTGAATGGTCTGAGCGTAAGACAATTTCAAGTATCCAGCCGAATGCGGTTTTGGTCTTCTCGATGAGTTCACCACGATAACCTCCATCAGCAACGATCTTGACTAATCTTTCGAACCTACCTTTCAACAGGGCAATCACATCAGTGGCTCCTTTGCTATCATGGACGTTTGCTGCATGTACAACAACAGCAAGCAGCAAACCCATTGTATCAGTAATGATGTGGCGTTTGCGTCCATTGATCTTTTTGCCTCCGTCAACACCCCGGTTCTCACCTCCTAGTCTTGTTGTTTTAACTGATTGACTATCAATGAGGGCCAGGCTTGGAGAGATTTCTCTCCCTGCTTTCTTGCGTATTTTGTCACGTAACATTTCATGTATTTGTTCGATGACCCCGGTGTTCTTCCATTTGGTGAAATAGTAATAAACCAATTCCCATTTTGGAAAACAGCCTGGTAACATACGCCATTGGCAGCCAGTTTTAAGCAAATAAAAGATGGCATTGAAAATATCTCGCAAAGAATGCTTTCTTTTGCGAACGTCTTTTAAAATGCCTTGCAATAGCATCCATTGGCTATCGGTAATGTTTGATGAGTAGTGTTTCATATGATCTTAACAGTTTGGAAACCATTAAGATAGTAAATTTTACTCAACCAAACAACTGGTAGTCAATGTTTTATATTATTATTTCCTAAATTTAAACAGTCTCTTACAATAAAGGAATAGGGGAGTTTTCTATATGAATCTGAACTCTAACTGCCGATAAGTTTAGGTCTTCAGCGTTTCTGTAGATTGATGGAGTGATTCCTGCTTAACTTTTGCTGCCGGATTACTGTAATCTTATAACAGATTGAGGCAAGGATAAAGTAAAGAATCATCTGGCCTAAAAGGAAGGCAAGTTCAGGCCGGACATCGTTGATGGAAACCCCCATGGTCCGGATTCTCAGGAAAGCCGGGATCATCGAGGTACTCGGAAACACGTGTGCCAATTGGTACAATAAAGGCGGAATAGAGGTGGAGGGCCAGGATAATCCGCTGACAAACAGAACTGTCGGCGATATGAAAACCATAGTCATGATGGAATGCTCCCTGCGTTGAAAAATCATCGATATGGTTAACCCAAGGAAAACGACTGCGAAAATATAAGGAACGAGCAGGATGCAGACATCCGCAAAATTTCCTTTATCCGGAAAACCGAAAAATTTGGACAGATAGACCAGCGTATAGGCGAGATTGGCAAGATAAATTAAAAAATAAGCAGCTCCCTTACCGAAAACGACTGAAAACATTCCCTGTCTGACTTCTATTCCCGGACTGACCCGTTGTTTGTTTCGCCTTTCTTTTCCTGCTCCGCCGATCATTCCAATCCCGATAAGGAGTGTCTGCTGGAGGATGACCAGGATCAATCCGGGCATCAGGTAGGACCCATAGGCACCTGAAGGATTGTACAAATTGAAAAACATGGAAGGCATCGGGTCACGTTGCTGCATGGCCTGTTCTTCATTGCTTCCCGAAGCCATCAGCCTTTTGATTTCAACTCCGGCTGATAAAGTTCCGACCGACTGAATGGTGCCGGTCAGAGATTCTTTGTAAAGAAGAAAATAACTGGCATCACAATAAACACTCACCGAAGCCTGGTAACCTCTGAGAATATTTTTTTCATAACCTTCGGGAATCAGGATGATCCCCTTTGATTGCCCATCCCAGAAAAGCTGCTTGGCTTCATGAAGACTTCCGGCTTTTTGTGCAACAGACAATTCTTTGGTAGCTCCTATCATCCGGATTGTCTGTCTGCTGGTAGTGGTATTGTCGAGATCTACCATCGTAACGGGAATATCCCTGACCACATTATTCATGTATGCAATCGAATAGGCCAGGGGGTAAGTCAAAACCGCCACAAAGAAAATAAGCATAGCCCCGTCATCTTTGAAGATGGTTTTTAACTCATCGATAAACGAGAACCAGGTCAACTGCAACCCTGATGAAATGTTTTTCCGAATATTTACTAACCCCATTATTGGCTTTTTATAAACATTATTTCTCATTCCTTTCGATCTGTATTGATCATTCACGATACCAGTATTTTGGATAAGAAAGTTTCCGCTTTATTCCCGGGAAGGCCAAGACTCCCAATATGATAAAAGGCAGGAAGGCCAGAAAAGGAATAATAATTTCAGTCAGAGGCTCACCTCTCATCGTCTGGCTCAGAAAAATCCGAAGCCAGAACGTATAGGGAAAGATCAGCGAAAAGATCTTTGCCAGTAATGGCATGGCCATCGTCGGGAAGGTAAGACCTGAAAAGGAGAGTGCCATCATCGTATAGGCGCTTCCCAGGGATAATGACAGCCTCAGATTGGCGGTCAATTTTAAAAATACGATCGCCATCATCTGATAGGTGATGATCAGGAATATCTCTGACAAGAGAATAACCGTCAGACTTCCGCGTACCGGGGTTCCCAGGTTCTTCATCAAAATGATGTTCATGACCATCAGATCGATAAAGAAAAGGAATGTATAAGGCAGCATTTTCCCGGCTAGGGCTGTCGTTACATTGTTCTTGGCCAATGAGATTAGCTCACCGGCGGTTCCTTCCTTAAATTCTATCCCCAGGGCATACACGGATCCAAGAAAAATAAAGACAACGGCTATGAGAGGTAGGAGGGCCAATGCCAGGAAATAAGCATAATTCCCGAAAGGATTAAAAAGAAGGTGAGTATTTACTTTTACAGGCCTTGCTTTTTCGATGGCCTGCTCCGGAGTATCTCCTTTTTTAATGGCGATTTGTACTTTTACACCGGCTGAAATGGTGGAAAGCGTGGTATACAGACCCGATTTTAAGACTCCACCCTTGACCACATTGGTGTTATTGAGATAAACTGCAATTGCAGGAGCCTCGTTCTTCATTACTTTTCGTTCCAGATCAGTTGGTAAAACAACAATGGCATCAATTTTACCTCTATCCATCAATTGTTTGGCTTCATCGGCTGAATTGGGTCGGTACACTACATTGCAAACAGGTGCTGCGTCTACCATCCTGGTAACCTGAGAGGAGAAGGATGTATGATCCATGTCAACAACAGCAATTGGCAGATCTCTGACAACTCCGGCGGAAAAAAGCCAGATAATGACCAGGAAAGTCAACACCGGAGCTACCGTGGTTGAAAAGATCAACACCCAGCTGTTGGCGATTCGATTGGTTTCCCGCCTCATCACCTTGAAAAGGACCGTATTTACTAGTTTATTCAGCATCTTTATTTTTGAGCCTGCTTCCTTACCTCATCCCAATTTACCAGTGCACTCATTCCGGGCCTTAATCCTTCGACTTTTTCGACCGGGACAGCATGAACTTCGAAGGTCTTCATGTCGAAGTCACCTGAAGTTTTTGTGGCATTCCAGGTGGCAAATTCCCCCAGAGAATTGATATAGCTGACTTTCAGCATCACTTCTTTCATTCCCAGCGCAGGGAATCTGGCCTTGAATGTAGATCCTTTTTGAATTGCAGCAAGAAGGTCTTCCCGGAGATTGAAGGTTACCCATACATCGTCCAGGTCAACAAGGGTGATAATCGGATAACCGGCTGGAACCAGCTCCCCGCGTTCGGCAATTATATTGGCAATTTCACCTTTGATGGGAGCAAAAATCTTTGTTTCACTCAGGTAGGAATTCACTTCGGTTAAGACCCCTTCGGCTTGCAATACAAGGGCCCCGGCTGATTCCTTATCTTCATAACGGGCGCCTTTCTTTGCTTTCTCGTACAGGGATCTGGCCGCCTTTTCGGTTTCCATGGCCGCCTTCATGCGTGTTTCAGCTTCATCTTTCTGTTGTTCGGCAACTACTCCTTCCTTAAAAAGGTTTTCTACGCGTTGGCAGGTCTTTTGTGCAAATTCTGAAGCAGCCAATGCTGTCTGCCAGGAATTGAAGGCAGCCTGGATATCTTCCTTCTGTGCCCCGTTGTAAGCTTTTTCTTTTTGAGCGCTGGCAGCCTTTTTAACAGCAGAAGCTTGCTGGTATTTGGCATCCAGTTCCGGACTCCTAACGGTGAACAGGAGTTTTCCACACTGTACTTCATCTCCTTTGTGAACCAGAAGGCTGTCGATCCTCCCGATCAGTTTTGAAGCAACCTTAACCTGGGTGGCCTCAACTTCACCCTGAACCTCAAGCGGGATAGGTCTGGCAACAACCCAGATAGCATATCCGATAAATATAATCAGTGCGATAATCGCACCAGCTACAAGGTAACTTTTTTTCTTGCTCATAAATCTATTGTATCGTTGTTAATATCTTCCCTGTTTTGCTTCTGTGCTGTTCATGTATTTGACATACTCATCGCTCAATCCTGCATAATAGAGCAGTTTTGACAATGCAACGTCCCATGCATAAATTGCCTGAAGTTTTTCTATCTTTGCTTTTGCCACTGCCAGATTTGCATCCGATACCTGGGTGGTGGTGGCCATACCTTCTGAAAAAGCTTTTTCCCTGGCCCGCGAATATTCCATCGTGAATTCCATGGCAGCATCCAGTTCATTGATCTGTTCAAGATTCATGTGCAATTCCTGGTAATATTTACTGATGGCAGAATTAATGTCCGATTCCGCTTTTTCATAAAAATCATCGACCTGCATCTCCTGGTATTTTGCCCCTTTCAGCTTGCTGGCGCGTGATTTGCCGTCAAACAGACTCCATTGCAATCCTACTCCGACCATGTAATCAGGAAGATAGGGTGATAAGTCCTTGTTGACAATATCGTATGTCCCGGTAGCCGCTATCGTCGGCAGATAGGCCGAGCGTTCTGCTTTCACTCCCTGCCGTGCAAGTTCTTTTTTCTTGCTGACCTGCTTCAGCAAAGGACTGTTTTCCAATGCCTTTTGCTTGTAATAATCCATGGACTCTATTTTATCAAGGTAGAAGAGTGTTGTTAAAGGTATAATTTTGGTTTCCTTCCCCTCGGCGATCGTGTTCAATACCGCTTCGTTCAGTATTTCAACCTGGCGTTCGGATTTCTTCAGTTCACGGTCTGCATCGGCATAATAAACTTTGGCATTTAAAACTTCCACCTGGGGAATCATTCCCTGCTTTGACAGTTTTTCTGCATCCTCAAAATGCTTCTGCATGCCGGTTTTCACTTCATTGCGCACTTTGACAGCCTGGTTGGCAAGCGTCAGCCCAAAATAACGTTCCACCAGTTCGCTGGTCAATTCATGCGACTTTTCAACTACCTCAATGCCGGATTCTTCCAGTTTGATTTTAGCCGCATTGTTGGCTGCATTTATTTTCCCCCCGGTGTAGATGGGCACCACAAAGCCGGCATTTACGGTTCCGAATTTCTTGTTCTGGATGGTTTGAATCCATTGAGCATTGTTAACAGCATTCAGCCCTTCCAGCATTTTTCCCCGGATTACGGTGGTTGAAATATCATCCGGCAGATAAGGCATTACGCCGTTTGTGGCTGGATCAGGATTCGGCACTCCGCCAAATTTACCGTAATGTCCCAATGTATTGTAGAGCGGAGTTATGGCATCACGAACAGGCGTAAGGTCCAGTTCGAGATTATCCGACATGTAAACGTAGGAGGCGCTCAGGGAGAGTTTCGGCAGATGCAAACCTTTGGCTGCCTTCAGTTCCTGCTCCATCTGAAGTGATTTATTGTTGTACTGTTTGATCAGGTGATTGTTCTGAAGCGTGAGGTCAAGAGCTTCCTCAAAGGTCAGATTCCTGGAATCTGTCGGAGCGCTCTGTCCGAACAACACAACCCCTTTTATTAAAAAAATTGCAATCAATAAATTAGCTTTAGCTTTCATCTGTGACTATTTTTTATTTTAAAGCATTGATTGAAAATTCAATGACCCTTTTCTGCTCTTCCTCTGTCCAACCGGTTTTACCGAAAAATCCTTTTATCCGGAGATTAATGTATTCGATAGGGTAGATGATAACCATGCCGTAGGCCTCTTCCGGGGTAATATCGCTGTCCACTTCTCCGGTCCTGATGCCGAGCCTTATCACCTTTTCGCAGAGGGCTTTAATCAGATTCCGCTGTTCATCTGAAACAGGGAAATTATAGTCGTGCATCAATACGTAGATAAACTTGATTTCACCTGGAGTTTCAGTGGCGATTTGGAAAAGCACCCCGATCAATTGTCCGATCACTTCTTTAACGCTTTCGCAGGAACTCAGCAGGTACTCCAGTTTTTCAATAATCCGGTTTACCTTCGTATAAAGCAACTGAGTGACCAGTTCCTGCTTGCTGCTGTAAAAACGGTAAAGGTACCCTTCGGCAACACCGGCACGACGGGCTATTGTGGAAATGGCCGCTCCGCCATAGCCATTCTGAACCACCAACTCAATGGTGGCCTCCCTGATGCGCTTTATTTTTCCTTCGTCTACCAGCCGTGCCATAAAGAATAATAATTAATGAATGATTATTCATTCATAATTTGCTGCGAAAATAAATAATCCATTTTGATTAACAAAAAAAATTTCAAGTAAGGAGAAAATTATTTCAACCTGAATGCTTTACAGGTAATTTCAGAAGATGGTTTTTCTGCTGAAAGTTAGCTATGCGTTGTTTTAAATAACTGTAGTATAATAACATAGTTTTCTGATTCCAGCCTCTTTGTTTATGAGACCGGCTTGTTTTAAATAATTGTTAACCTTATTCTGAGCTCAGAGACTGTTTAAATTTCATTGCTTAATTCTACTATGACAGAGATTCCTCACTACGCTTCGCTCCATTCGGAATGACAACTAAATGAGCCTTTTGGGGGATGAGGGGGCGGCGGAGCCGCCCCCTCACCCCCGTCCTCCAAACAAAAGTGTCATTCCGACACGAAGTGAGGAATCTCTTGAAGAATATTTTTTAAAGGAATCTTACCGGGACAAGTTGAAATAGAAAATTTAAACAGTCTCTCAAACCATAAAAAAGCGGGTTAACCCTCAAAGTGTTCTGTTTCTAACCGTGTTTCCGCCGTATCATCTTCGGGGTTTGTGTAATGTTGCTGTAATGTTCGTGTATCCTGTATCAAATGATACAGAAAGCATACAGAAAGCATACAGAAACCATACAGAAACCATACAGAAACCATACAGGAACCATACACAAACCCCGGCCTTGTACCGACGTAAGAATAGTTTAAGAGAGAATCTGGTTAATCCTGGTTTTGAAGATGGGTATTGAAATGCGGCATTTGCCAGGTATGCTTTGCAGTTAGAAGGAAAAGGAAGAAAAATTTTTCTTAAAAATCTTCGACCTTATGTTTCAATGACTGGAACCCTTCCCCAAGAATTTCGCTGGCATTCATGATGGTGATAAAGGCCCTGGGATCGATTCGGTTGATGTTCTCTTCCAGAATGGCTACTTCACGGCGCGAGACCACAGTAAAAATGATGTTCTTTTCTTTATTGCTGAACATCCCTGTACCTTTCAGATAAGTACCGCCTCTTTCCAGGTCTGAAATGATTATTTTCTTGATCTCCTCATGCTTGTCTGAGATAATGATCAGGGCCTTGTTGTAGTTTTCCCCTTCCAGGATGAGGTCGACGGCCCTGCCGGTAATATAGATGACAATCATGCTGTAAAGGGGAACCTGCCAGTCCTTGAAAGCGATCAGTCCCACCAGTACGATGGCGGTATCCACCCAGATCAGCATCTGTCCAATCGGTATTCGGGTGTATTTGGTGATGATCATGGCAATGATATCGCTGCCGCCTGAAGTGGCTTTGGCCTTGAAAATAAATCCGAGGCCGATTCCGGACAACACACCGCCGAAAATGCTGGAGAGCAGGACGTCATCTACCAGGGGGGCGTCTCCAATTTCGCGCATCATGGTAATCACATCCATGAAAACCGAAGAGGATACAAAGCCATAAATTGTCTTAACTCCGAACCGGGGTCCGATAAGTTTAACCGCCAGATAGGTGAGGGGGATGTTGACAATCAGGTTGAACATACCAATCGGGAATCCTCCCGGCCAGATACCCGATTCCTTGGTAAAATAATAGAAAATAATTCCAAGACCATAAACGCCTCCCGGAACAATCTTATGAGGTGTGATAAAGAAGACGTAACCAATGGCCATCACCAGCGAGCCAATCGTGATTAGCCCGTAATCGATGAACCATTGTTTTGTGGTCAGTTTTTTTTGATACATCAACTCCATAACTCCCCGGAATTTTTTTTAAAAATATAAAAAAGTAGCGATTGGTGCACTAAGATGTGAGGTCAGAAATTGTCAATAAGTCAGAAATTGTCATTAGGTCATTAATAGTCAATGGGTCAGAAATTGTCTTAAAGTTATTAATTGTTATTAAGTCAGAAATAGTAATTGGGTCAGGGATTGTCAAATGTGTCATTTATGGTCATTCGATTGTCATTAATTGTTTCCTTACTGCCCAATGACTACTAATGACTATAAATGGCTATAAATGGCTACTAATGACTACTAATGACGCGGTCTATTAGCGTTATGCAAAATACCGGATACTCATTTTGTTTTTTAATGATCCTATGGAACTCCCCGATAATCATCCAACTGTGTGAGAAAGATTTTCTTCTGGTCGTTTCATCTGATCTTTTTTTAGTTTAACGTTTGAAAACCAGACATCTGATTATATTCCCGGCGTATAAACTTGCAAACAGTATGATAATTCAGTATCTTTTCGATTTCATCGTCCTTCATACGGTCGCTTTGTGCCACCCTTGATCTAAATGAATAATCATCCAGTTTTTTTAACGGACAATTAAGGGTCCGTTTATTGTACGGGCATGTGTGATTGTTTTTTCCATTTCTGCTTTCGTTTAAAGATTAAGTAATTAAATTAATTAAATGTCGTATTAGCAATTTCAATAATCATCCTAAAATAATGCCACCAAAACACCAACTCTCCAAAACCCACCAATGCTTAAATACTTGTCTTATAATTTGGTGTAACTTTGTGTTTTCGTGTTTTGGTGGCAGAAAT
>Ga0183095_10316_pt1 | contig 149814 bp, 150 predicted proteins | sample BioMet4_FD_130346 | JGI IMG/M metagenome (GOLD analysis project Ga0183095, IMG submission 130346) | Microbial communities from bioreactor (seeded with sewage sludge) at LBNL, California, USA - Biofuel metagenome 4 (v2) (version 3) | ecosystem: Engineered > Bioreactor > Anaerobic > Unclassified ...
AGTGGTGGTCTACGACGCCACGACCTTTGACGAAATTACTCAGTCGCCTTTGCCTAAGGACTAAGCGAGCTAAAAAAGAAGAGAGGATCTTTTATGGAAAAGGAATCACCCGAGAAGTTACTGACCAGTTGGCTGGGGGAACGTCTTCGAGAAAAGCTGATTGGTTTGGGCCAAGTCGATTCGGCTTGCTTTGCCTATCCTTTTAGCCAAGATAAAGAGGATCCTTCGCCCCTAGCCTCTTATCTCTACCAAAAGAATCTCCTCGACAACCTCTTTTTCGGTTCGACCCCCTCTTTTCGTCAAGAGATCGTTGACTATTTCTACACGGATGACAAGAAAATCCAAGGCATCTCGTCCAACTTTGCTCGCTCGCGAACGAATCGATATCGCTACAGTTCCGGTGACTTGCTTGGCCAAGAAACAATTCCAACCCCGAAATATCCTAAATTGCCCAAAATGTGTTCGGTGCAATCTTCGGCGGCGCTCATCTGCAACCTCTTGGCTAGGCCTCGCAAAACTGGGGAAGCGTTTATGAGCGTGCAGATGAAGCCGGGCATTTTTCCCGCTGGTCAGTACAAGACTTATTTGGAATATCCGTTACGGACGTTGAAGAATAGCAATGGAGCGCCAACCCACCCGGCTATGGCGGATGCTTTGCTTTATTGCGGCGACACCTTGATTGTCGTAGAAAGCAAGTTGAAGGAGTATCTCTCTGGGGAGCACGAAGTCCTGAGCTCGCCCGCTTATCTCGATCGGAAATGTTATTGGCTTTCTGGTGAGCCGGAAGCCCAAGCGCCTCAACGCTTCATCGACCTCTTTAAGCAGGTCAACGCTCAAATCGCCAATTTCGAAATCGGTTTTGATGGGCTGCAGCTCTTGCGACATGCTTTAGGCATCTGCAACGAGTTATCGATGGGCAATCCTGATTTTAAGGGCATCAAGCACATCTATTTAGTGAATTCCGTTTGGTCCGTCCCCCTCGATTCGTCCCTATGGAGGGGCCAAGACAAATGGAAGGCCCTTTACCAACCGCTCTGGGAGAAAGAAGCCGATCCTAAGCATCGGGATGTCCTTGGCGAGACGCTTACGGGTATCCTTACGGATTGCTATCCGGGGATCACGTTTCAATTCCTCTTTTTAACGGCTAAAGAGTTCGCGGATTGTCTTGATCTTGAGGATGTTAAGAACGAGAAAGGCCTTGGTCTAGGGGAGTACCTCCAACGTTACTGGCTCTGAAGTCTTGCTCAATCCATTCTTCAATCCCAAGAAGACAGGAAGAGAAACATTGTCTCTCCTGCCTTTTTTGACGCGTTGCGGTCCCCTTTAATTTTGGAGAACAAAAGCGGTGGTCTTATTGCTCTAAAAGGTCAGTTATAGGCCTTGTTGCTTCGGGAGGCTGTTTTATCATTTTTGAAGGAACAATCTTCCTTTTTTTGGCCTTGGCGAAGGGAATGCTTGAGCATCGTAAGAATCTCAGTTCTCAAGAAAAGCCAATGGGAAGATTGGGATAGGATACTTTATGACATTCCTTGGACAGAACCGATCTTTGAAGATGTTGCTTTTGGTCGCTACTTCGCTGTCTTTATCCTCTTGTGCTTTCTCTAACGAAAGCGGGGGAGGCAATGGCTTCATTTGGGAATTCGGCGGTGGTGGCACGTCTTCATCGTCTCACTCCTCGTCGTCTGCCTCTACGACCTCCTCAAAGACTTCTTCCTCGTCCTCTTCTTCGTCCCTCTATGAATGGACCAAGGAAGCCTTCGACTCGGATGTCTACTTTCAGAGCGACATGAAGAACGTCTGGTCGGACTATAGCAAAGACGACCTCGGCTATTGGGGGCTGTTCGGAAAAACCTACAAAGAGACCTTCGGGGACGTCAACAAATACAACGACCAATACTTCCTGAACTTCAACGCCACGCCGGCGATGGCCCTCAACCCCAACCCCGTCCGCACCGATTGGGACCTCTACTCTTGGTACCAAGGCGGCTGGAAGGCCCGTCCCTGCAATAGCGAGAACTATTGGGTCCTCCTGATCGACGGGAGGATCATGGAAGGCTCTTCCTTGGCCAAAGAAAACCTTGGGGTCCGGATGATCGACGATTACGTGATGGAGAGCCGCCGCTTCGCGAAGGGCTTAGGCCAAAGCATCGCCGCCCGGAGCGAATACACCTCCGGCGAGCTCGATACCTACCCCGACGGCACCCCGGCCATCTCGATCAACCGGATCGATCTTCACGCGCCGGGAACCCTGGCGGAGTGGTCCGACCAGATGGTCGACGAGTCCGAGTCCAAGGTCCGCGACTACAACATGGCGCTCGACTGGACTGACAAGGACGTCTACCAGAAGGTCAAATTGACCAAGGACAAGGTCCAGTTGTTCTGCCTCAAGAAGACGGACGGATGGACGGACGCGAACGCGAGACACTGGGAATTGGCTGAATATTGTTCCGGCAACAAAGCCATCATGAACGAAATCAGCAATGATGCCGAGTGGCTCGTCAGACAAGTCAAGAAAAGCGATGTCTATCAAGCATTGCCGAATGAACAAAAGGTTTACGACATGAACAACGTCATCAAAACTATCACCGATGGTGTTGTCTCATCGAAAACTGAATTGCCCGAAGCCGTTGGCCGTACGCTTCCGTGGGATTACGACGGAACCGTTTGATTTTCCACGCGATAAAAGAAAAAGGTCAAACCTTAGGACTTCCGTCCATCAGTTTGACCTCGACCCCGGCAAGATGCTGCAAGGCTCGTAGGTGCTCCCCAGAAGGCATCGAAGTACCGGCCATCCATTTGTAGAGGGATTTGCTGCTGGCACCGATCTTCTGGGCAATCGCCTCAATCCGACCATCATAGCCCGCCGCTGAGACTAAATAACGGATATACCCGCTCATGGGAAGAGAACACATGGTTAAGTGTCTCCTTTCTAGCAAGGGCACAATCTCATGTGCCATTACTAAAAGGAGCGGGAAACAGTTTATTGAGCGGTGGTGGGGACCGCTAAGGCCATAAGTTTGTTCACCGAATCGAAGTAAGCGTTAAAGATATCAGCCTGTTCAGGATGAGCTTTGGCGATTGCGCGAAGATGGTCCATGTCCTGAGCCAAAGCAATGTTGGTCATTGGAACCGGTTCCCGATACTGTTCTCCAAAATAGACGAGGTCCTTTTCGAAACGCAATTTCTCATTCCCTAGAATTGATGCAACCAGGTTGTTGTGCTTAGTTCCTACGGTTAAGAAGGGCATAATCGCCCGTAGTTGTTCCGTTTCAACCGCTAAATCAAAAGTCAATTTGAAGGCTCCATGAAGATAAGGCGTTTTCTCGAGATCGGGATTATCGAACCAACCATGAACAAAGGTAACGCTGTAGGTCCATTCTCCCGCTTTCTTTTGCTGATGTTCGCTCGCCACCTTCGCGATAAAGGCTGGCTGATCTAACAACGCGACAACATCTTCTTTGGCAAGCTTAATTCGGCAGGGGATGAAGCCATTGCCCTCCGACGTGTCTCCTTGAAGGATCCAACGGTTTCTAGGGTCATAGAATGCATCAAAAAGTTCCGGCAGAAATTCTCGTTGAAATAAGGGGAGCATTCGGCCAACGTAAATGGAAGAATTGTTAACATCCATGAGCATGTGAGTGGTATCGTAATCCTTTTCTTTCACGGCTTTGTCCATGACGTGGACCGCTTTGTACTCTACGATGTAATCAATGAACTGTTTGTCGAATTCGTCATAACCATCCGGGAAATTCCCACACTGGCTTTTTAAGGTGTCATAACGGGAAACATCGTCGTTCACTGCCACGCTGTAATAAGAAATAACATCAGCAGGGCTTTGCCCTTCTTGTCCGTGATAGAGATCATCGATACGAACGTTGAGGATATCGGCCATAGCAATCACTTGCTCAGGAATCCGCGGCAAGGTTTTGACCTCGGGGCTCAGCCATTTATGAACCCGGCAACGGAAGTCGACCTTGTCTTTGATGCTCGGGGTTTCACAGGTCTGCTCGTAAACCGCATCGGCCAAATCGGAGATCGGATCTTTGGCGTTAGGGAACCGTTCTTGGGCTTTCCGCCGAATCAAATTACGGTAACCTTCCGCATTGAACGTATAAGCCATAACTCTCGCCTCCTCGTGCTGATTCAATCCTAAACCAAAGTCCTATGTTATTAAATGCGAATTATAAAACGCAAACGATTACAAAAAAGCGTGGTAACGTACGAATCTTGTTAGGCATTGCTTGCGAATCATGAAACGCTATTATGAAGTCGGCCCGGGAAGAACCAGCCAGAAAGGAGACTTACCTATGAATCCTGACGATTATACCCAAGAGCAGTTAGACGATTACGCCAACCAAAATAACCCCAACAACGACGCCTACCAAGACGATCTCGATAACCACGCTGATCAATGCAATCCCAATAACGACGAATACGCTGGTCACTAGATGATCTTGCCTGCCCCGTCTCTTCCCTAAATACCTCCTAGGGGGACGGGGCTTTCTTATTTTCCGTGAACCAAACTGAACCTATTTTTGAAGGTAATAAATTCTTGATGGTTAAACGCTGTGACCGTTTGAAGAACCAAGGCAACTGAGTCAAAGCGGACCTGAGAGTCAGATTCAAGAAAAGGCAGCTTGAGTTTAGCCACGTGAAGAAACTCATAAAAAGAGAACTGCCGTTCTCAGCGTCCCCCCCTATAAACTCAAGGTGGCTAACAAAAAGTGCAGGCATCGGATATTCTTCACTTTTTTTCTTTTCGTCAATTCTCACTGGTAAAATATATATTTGTAAATGAAGTTTGAAGGATTTGATTGCGCAACTCTTCGCACTAAATTGATTCTTTTAGATCCGAAATCCGTTTTTGGTGAATGCATCAAGCCGCACACGAAAAAGAAAATCTTCTACGTTTCCCAATATGTGGATAATTGGCTTTATGTTGTCGATAACGTTTCCTCAGATATTTATTTTTTGGACGTCATGTGCAATGCGGGCATTTACCAAAATGGGAGTTTATCTAGTTCTATTGAGGTTCTTAATATTTTTATTAAGCACGCTCAGGTTCATCCGAGCAATACCTATCATCTTTGTTGTAACGACTTCGATTCATCGAAAGTGGCGACAATGCTCTTAATTAAAAAAATATATGAGGATGAATTGAAAAAAGATGAGATTTCAAATATACAGATAGAAATTGAAAGTTTAGATGCCTCTGAATATATCAACCAATGCGCTAAGAAATTCAGTTCCACCTTTGGCTCTTGTCCCCTAAAAAGAAGCATTCTTCTTTATGTTGATCCTTACAATTTTATTAGCTTTAACTTGGCCAAAGCGACTTATCTTTTTTGCAAAACAGTTTATTGCGAAGTTCTTCTCAATTATTACTTTAATGATTTCATACGGAATAGGCAAAACTCAAAATGTCCCCAAAAAGGAGAGGCAATAAAAAAAGTTATTGAGGATTTTTGCCTTATGGAATTTGATTCAGATCCAAAAGAAGTAATGCGCGCTTTTATAAAGGAATTAACTACAACAAAACTTAAATATTACTATTATTTTGAAATGCAAAACTCAACACGGAACACCTTATATTTTTTAATTTATCTAACTCCAAATTTACGAGGCTTGGAGAAAATCAAAGATTCTACGAACAAAGTTTTCGGATATCATAATTTTTATTGCGTCTCCGACCACATTGACGAAGAGTGGATTAACTTGTTTGGCGAAAGCCGACTCGATACTGCATTAATTGGCGCTCGCGAGGACTTTCAAAATTCAATGGTTCAGTCTGGCAGAAGCAAAATTACATTTGAAGAAATGGAAATAATGCTTTTGGAAGGCTCTTTTATCAAGAAAACGCAGATAATTGACCACATCATTAAGCCACTTATCGCTTCTGGCTTCCTTAAAAAAGCGGGCAAGACGAATCCAAGGAACTTTACCGAAGACGAATATGAGATAATAAACAATAATGAAAACTATAAGTAGAAAATCGCTTCTTTACAAAACGGGGGTTGAGTATGGTGACTATACAATCAATCACGTTCTTGGCTGCTTCCACGGTTGCATGTATCCATGCTATGCCTTTCAGATGGCGAAACGTTTTGGAAATGTGAAAACGTACAAACAGTGGATAGAACCGAAGTTAGTTTCCAACGCGTTATCGCTTCTCGACACTGAAATTCCTAAGTATAAAAAAGACATAAAGTCAGTTCAACTGTCCTTCACAACGGATCCTTTTATGGAAGGCTTCCCTGAAGTTACAGATCTTTCAATTCAAATCATTCAAAGATTAAACAAAGACAACATTAAGGCAATCACTCTTACAAAAGGAGTTATTCCGAATTCGGCATTAAAGACCGATCATATCAACGAATTTGGAATTACTTTAGTTTCGTTAGACGAACAATTTCGGAAAAAATACGAGCCACATTCGTCCAGTTACAAAGAAAGAATCGCCAGTTTAAGAAAAATGCACGATTCGGGCTATAAAACGTGGGTCAGCATTGAACCCTATCCGACTCCAAATGTTGTGGAGCAAGACTTAATGAGCCTCTTAAATGCTGTTTCGTTCGTTGATCGTATCGTTTTCGGGCGCTGGCACTACAATAAGGTTATTTCTGGATATAAAAAGGCCAAATCTTTTTATAATACTTGTGCTCAACAAGTCCTTGTGTTTTGCAAAGAGCACAATATCGCCTGCCATATTAAAACTGGCACTTTGACGGCAGAATAAAACCTTGTTTGTTATTTTTCTCACTTGCTTTGAAAATTAGTCTGATCGACTCGTTTTGAGGCAATTCTGAAAAACTCTTTGTCTTTTTCAATTCCCACGAATTTTCTCCCTAATCGTTTAGCGACGGCGCAGGTTGTTCCACTTCCCATAAAGGGATCCAAAACAACCTGGTTTGGTTGGGTAGAAGCCAAGATTATTCTTTCCAAAAGAGCCTCGGGTTTTTGAGTTGGATGGTAGCCAAAAGTCTTCTCTTGCATTTGGACAGCAGCCAAATTCCAGACATCATGCATTTCTTCTCCGACCGATTTAAACATCTCTTGGTAGTTGAAAGTGTGGTCTTTTGACTTCCCCATCCAAAGAATCATTTCGTAAGAGAACTTAAACTTGTTCTTGTAAATGAGCGGGGGAGGATCGACTTTGTGCCAAATAATCATGTTAATGAGATGAAAGCCCAGCTTGGCCATCACTGTCTGAACCTCAAAAATGTTATGAGTTGTTCCGCTTACCCAAATGGTTCCGTCATCTTTTAATAGCCGGTAACATTGGCTTAACCAAGCAGTGGTAAAGGCCTGAGTATCGGGACAATTGGACTTTTTGTCCCAATCGCCTTTGTTAACCGACACTACTTTGCCGTTGTGAATGCTAAGACCCCCGTTTGATAGAAAATAAGGGGGATCAGCGAAAATCATGTCGACCTTTCCCGATGGCATTGCTGACATTACTTGAATGCAGTCTCCTTCATGAAGCATTAAAAAGACCTCCTACTTTTATATAGGGGGTCAGAACTTAAAAAGGACCGAGAAATTAACCAATCAGTTTCTTCAGGGCTCCGTCTTTCAAATCGTGGATGTTATAGAGAGTCTCGAGAACATCAAACGTTTCTTCGAGGTTGTTCTTGGCCGACTGCCAACCAGCGCCATCAGTAATCCATACAAAAGAAAAGTTTGGAATTGAAGTCGATTCTTGCGTCAACTCTTTGTAACTTCGGGCAACTTCATTGAGCTTTGAACCGCCGCCGCCGTAAAAGTTCGTTTCGATAGCGTAAACGTGATTATGGGCGTAGATTACGAAATCAAATCGTTTCGTAGCCTTGCCGGCGTTAGAAAGAGAAGAGAGGTTGAAGCCCCATTTTTGTTCAATCTCGCTCAGGTACATTTCTTTGTGATATTCGACTCCTAATTTCTTAATGTAGGATTCGACCAAATCTTCCATTTGATCGCCGCCTCGATTTTTCCGAGCATTGGAATTAAGACCGGCTTCAACCCCGGTTACATAATCAATTACGCTGTTTGTTAAATGTTTTTGGAAAAGATCAAAAAGGCCAGTTTCTTGCATGAAGTAGCAATACTGATCAACGCTTTGATTGGGTTCGTTAAAATGATAGGTGAATTCGCCATTTTCATCGGCCGCGTAGATGTCATTTTCCCGCTTGGCAAGCAAAATGGGGATGCACTTCAAGACGGATGGGAACTTTGAGACCAACCGTTTAAACTCTTCATCGGGTTTTGGAGAACCGATAAGGCAGTTCAATAAATTTAACTCATCTTTGTAAGCGTCAAGGTTGCGATAAACGGATTCAAAATCGATGTAGTAGTGGTAGTTAAAGATGCACCACGTAAAAGTGCTGAGCCAGTCATTGAAATTTCTTTTCATGCCAATAATTGTACACTGAATTTGAAAACGACGGGTGCCTTTGAAAAAGGAATCCTCGAAAGCGCGAATTCATTTAGTCTATCTGCAAAGAAGTTTCGGAGTGAAGATAACGTTCTTTGGCCAAAGCCAAATAGCGACTATCTTTTTCGATTCCTATATAAGAACGGTTGTGCTTTGCCGCTGCCAGTCCCGTCGTTCCGCTTCCAGAGAAAGGATCCAAGATAACATCTCCGGCTTTTGTCGAACAAAGAACGATTCTTTCAAGCAAGCCTATTGGCTTTTGGGTTGGGTGTTTTCCATAAGTTTTTTCGTCTTTAGAAGGCAACGGAAGATCCCAAACATCCTTCATTTGCTTCCCGCCATTGATGTCCTTCATCAAAGAATAGTTGAAAAAGTGATTGCCTTTCTTTTTTGGTGTCAGCTGTTTCCTGGCCCAAAGAATAGTTTCGGTTGAATTAGTAAAGCATCGGCAGGCTAAATTGGGGGCAGGATTTGGCTTTTGCCAAGTGATGTTGTTGATAATGGAAAAACCTTCTAACTCCAAGGCCACGCCAATCGAATAAATGTTATGGAAGGTTCCGCTAATCCAAATGGTTCCGTCATCTTTTAAAACCCGGCGACATAAAGCAATCCATTTTCGATTGTATTCAAGCTTTTTTTCAGGGGATAGGCCTTTGTCCCAAGCTCCTTTGTTTACGGAAACCTGTTTGCCGGCGCTACAAGAAACGCCACCATTAGAAAGGAAATAGGGGGGATCGGCAAATATCATGTCAACTGATTTTTCTGGTAGTAAAGAGAGCATTCGGAAACAATCGCCCTTAATTAGAGAAAATTGAGGATCGCTAAAATAAATATTTTTTTCAGGGATACTTTCAATCATTTTTAAAATTGGTTACGAGAACCTCCTCGACGTCGCCACGACCATTAGGATCAGAATTGATCATTCTTTTTGCGGTAATGACATGAATGTTGTACGGCTTGTAGAGCTCATTAATTAGCGGAGTGTTGTGGTTGCTCAAAATGCAATTAACGCCACGATTGGTTAGCTCCGCATAAACGCCAGCTAACCGCCGCTGCTCATCGCGCCCAAACGAATCTTTCGTATAGGAGACAAAGCCATCATCCTTGTAAGTGTCGTAAGGGGGATCAAAATAGACCAAATCGCCCTTTTGTGCTGATTTCACAGCTTCCGAGAAATCGCCATTTAAAATGGTGATAGAACTGCGTTTAAAGAAGGCGTGAATGGCGGGAAGATTAGCCCGATCATAGGTAATAACGTGGTCTTTCTTGGCGGAAGGAACATTAAAGAATCCTTTAGCGTTGACACGATACAGCCCATTAAAGCAGGCCTTGTTCAAATAAATCATCCGGGCCGCTCGCTCGTACAAAGGAAGCGACTTAAAATTCGCGTCTTTGTCCATCGAACGTATTTTCATGAAATATTCTTCGGAATGATTGTGCTCGTGCTCTTGAAGTTTTGATAGCAAATTAGAGTACAAATCATCGTCCTGAAAGCAGCGATACACATCGACCAGTTCCTCGTTAAAATCGTTTATTGTCGCCTCGCGAGGTTGCACGGCAAAGAATAAAGCGCCGCCGCCGACAAACGGTTCGTAATAATGGCCATAAGAAACTGGAAATAAGGCCAATATTTTGGCGAGAATTTGGCTTTTTCCGCCAGCCCATTTAACAATAGGGTGGGTATCGAGAACGAGATCGCCGCCTGTGGGCAATGGTTCACTGTCCTTTGAGAATGTTACTAAGTCCTTTACCGAGATCCCAAGGGCGCTAGATAGCCGGTTGATGGTTTCAATGGTTACATTAACTTGTCCGCTTTCAATTTTAGAGATTTGCTCTCGACCTATTCCGGCCTTTTCTGCTAATTGCTGTTGCGATAAAGTATAAAGCTCTCGCAGCTGCTTTAACCGAAGACCAAAAGCTTCCTGAACTGTCATAGATTGTCCTCGGTGATAATTTTAAACCGAATGTGTGCTATAGTACACAAATACTTGTTCAATTCTTATTCTTTTTGTAAATCGCTTTGAAGGCCCGTATTCTTTAGTTGATGACCCAGCACGTTGTTCGCTTTAACTTAAAGACTCTGTCTCGGGATGAAACTCGGAAAGCAATTATTGATCTCTTTAAAGCTGAAGTAGCCGGAACGGGAAAAGGCGAGTTAACTTCAAAATATGATTACGTTGTCGAAGATTTGGGCGAATTGTCTGTTGTGTTGCGGCGGCCCGCTTATTTGAATCACGGGTTTGACTTTCAAGTTGCTGTTCCTGGACTTTTCTTTGACCGTGATTCCAAGAACCCGATGGTTCAGGGCCGACTTCATCCCATTCCGTCGCATGCTGACCTTTTGTTTTATCTCACCGACTTGAAAAACCGTTTCCCCAATCTATACCCGACCGTTAGAGAAGAACTGAGACATGCTTTTGATTTCTCTTCCATCACCATTCCTGAGGGCATGCCAACCCAAAACGATGCAACTGGAAAGCCTTTTTCTTCTACCATTTGGATTTTGGTAGCTCGTTGGCTTTTTATCGAGCAAGACATTACCTATTGGAATTATTCAGGCCGATGGGCGTTGTATGATGCCCTGAAGACTTGGCAGCTTATCTAGTTTGCCTTAGCAACGTCTGGTTTCTTTTCAAATGATAGTGTGCGAGTTCTTCAATGTGCTAAAATTTTAAAAATGAAACAATACATTTCCGTTGCGGACCCTTACGCTTGGGACGTTGATGCCAACAGTCAGATCGCTTTGACTGAAAAGAACGTCCGCTTTATGGACGCCATCATTAAAATTGATTCAGATTATCGGAAGGCCCTTCCGTCAAACATAAAATCTGCACAATGGTGGTTCCAAAAATCCTTTACGGGAAAAGGCACCAATTATTGGAACTCAGATTATGGCTTTTTGTTAGAACTCGTGACCAGAATCAATAAAGAAAATTCAACCCATCAAGCTGTTTCGGGGTTTAAAGGTAACCCAGACCCAACAGGGAGCAACGGAAATGGGCTAAAAGAAACCGCTCAATATATTCAATCCTTGGGCAACATTTCTGGCCGCTTAATAGACGGAGACCCAACATTGGTAGATGATTTAGCCGTTAATTGCATTGGAGGGCATCGTCGAGAGACTTTCAGCTTTGCCTCGAAGTTCTGCACTTACTGCGAGGATTGGGCATACCAAAAAGACAAGTTTAGTATTTTTGACAAAGTCCTATGCGAAATTTTACCCTATTTTGCGTGGGCCTATCTCGGGAAAAACTTTACTGGGCGAACAAAAAATGGACATTGTGTGAGCATAGTTTCTAAGACGTTTAATGGCCCAACTAAAAACTATGCTGGCTACCAAACGCTCATTCACGATATCATTCAAAAGGCTAAAACTTTAACTGGTTACCAAATAACTCGTCGGCATTTTGATCACCTGCTCTGGTACTTCTACAAAGGCGATTTTTCTAATATTGGATTAATCCTTGATAAGTATGTCGGGGATCCAAATTCGATTTTATAAAGCCGCTGATCCTCTAGGCCCTTGCCGATTGATATATTCAAATAGCCATGTATACCGCTTTTAATAAAAACAATGAAAAGGTGAGCATTGACGAGGTCTCAGAAGACGAACCCTGTCATTGCGGCATTTGCAAAGCTATTTTCTTACAAAAAAGAGGCCAAAAGGTCTCTCCCTATTTTGCTCACAAGCCTTACGAAGCGTGCTCGGACACTTGGACGTATGGAAATAGCGAATGGCAACGACATTGGGAATATCTTTTTCCTAAGGAAACTCGTGAAGTTATAATCGGATCCCCTCCCGAGCAGCATCTTGCCGATGTTGCCCTTGAAAAAACCGTCTTGGAGTTTTGCGTTGGCCGGATGAGCGTCAAGTTTGTTAAAACTCGGATAGAGTTTTTTAACAAAGAAGGCTACAACGTTGTTTGGATATTCGATCTTTTTGAAGAAAGAAAAAATGGGACTTTTCAGTTGTCCCAAGGATTCGATCAATATTGGTGGGATCGTCCTCATCGCTTGTTTTCACAGTTGGACATTCCAAACGAACGCGTTGCCGTTTATTTCGATCTGGGTGTTTGGAAAGCGGAAGAGCCGCGCCGAGTCATCAAGCTTTTGAAGAAACCGATGGGCAACCTTTGCGCCGCCGACGATCCCTTAACCGAGCAGGAACTTGTTGAGAAGCTTATGCAAGGCCAAGGCCTAAAGAACTTACCTTTACATCGTAGCCAGTTAGCTGACGGGATTACCTTCTGCTTAGACTTACACGGAAGCTTTTGCGCTTATGGTTGCTTTCGGCCAGAATCGATCGACCATTTTATACCTGCAGATTTTTGTTCTCGCTGCTCTTTTCATCCCGACAGGGACAAAGCCGGACCTAATTTCTGCACTTACCGTTTTCGGAATTTGGGAACTGACGATTTGGCTCATTTATCGCAAATAGAGAAAAATAAGTTTGGTCAGATCCAGGGCTATACGCTTAACGAAAAGGGAAAACCGTTCCATTATTCCCTAGGCGTCCTCGGCAATCCAGGGTGGAGCCTTGAAGAACTTTCTCAGGCAAAGCCTAAATGCTCCCTCCTTGTTAAAAACTCTGTTCTCAAAAAAACATATTTAGTAAAGAAAGAAGCCGATGGGCATTTCTATGGCCGGGAGCAAACATACGCGGGACAGTTTTCTGAGAGCAATTCAGCGATAGCGAACGAAGGCGATGAAGTATGGATTCTGTTAGATTATCAATCACCTAATTTTTCAAAGCATCCTTCTCATGAAGAAGAGCCCCCCGAAATGGAGCCTCCTCAAAAAATCGATCCGCTAAATCAACTGGATAGAAAACTCACGAACAACGAAATCGCTCATTTTTTGGATTATGCTAGCAAGATGCTTCCTCCTGAAGTTGTAAAAAGAGTCGAGCAAGAGGTGGCGGATCATCCTGAGTGGAGAAATCGCGAATTTTTCTGGTGGCAGAATCAACGCTACCGACTTCAGAAATGTATTCAGAGCGGTGAAGTCTTTTCTTTCGATAAATGATGCATTTTGGTTTTGATTTATTATTTTACCCTTTCGGTTCACTCTTTTTAGTCATTTAGAAAGTCGGTGCCAAACTTCCTTTTTTCTCTTTGCAAAAATCGTGACGTTTCATTGCTTTTTGTTCTTTTTCCTTTTGTCCTCTATACTGGTTTCGAAAGGAGGACACACCATGCGTAAGATCTATAACAAGTTGGTTCGTGATCGTATTCCCGAAATCATCGAGAAAGATGGTAAGACCTGTATCACCAGTCGTTTATCTTTAGGTGAGTATCAGATGGCTCTTGATGCCAAACTCGGTGAAGAAGTGAAAGAATACGCTGAGAGTCTCGATATTCATGAACTAGCAGACGTTCAAGAAGTGATCAACGCTATTGTCAAAGCCAAAGGAATGACTCTTCAAGAGTTTGATGCCATTCGGGCTGCTAAAGCCCAAACCAATGGGGCCTTTGATAATCGCGTTCTGCTTGAAGCGGTCGACGACAAAAAGTAAAACAGAATCCCATCAAAATAAGCCTAAGTAATTAGGCTGCTTTCTTGCTGGAACGAAAGTGCTCTTGAAGGGGCAAAATACCGCCTGACATTGTTCTTCGCTGGCCTTTTCAAACAGCGGGACAAACTTAGGATATTTTCCGCTTTGGTCTAGCCGGAATAGGCCGACTTCAGCCATCTTCTCAATGACGAGGACGGTCTTCATGCTCGGCTGGCCTTTAGGCAACCATAGTATTTGTTGCTGTTCACGCTGATAGCGGAGAGATCCTCCTTTTCTTCGCACGTCAAGAACCGGGCCAAGAGAATAGAGGCTCAAAAAAGCCTCATTAGTTTCACCACAAAGGTTTGACGTGAAAACTGAAAATAAGAGTCCCTTTTCGAATTCAAAGAAGAAATATGTCAAGATCAGTGCTGAAGAGCAGAAAGAAACCCAATCACCATCTGACCGGAGAATTGTACATGGGCTTCACATAGAAACTGGTCATAGCTTTGCTTTCGGTTTCAGCCGGGGTAAAACGTATTCCCATCCATTTGCTGGTATAGGAAAAGGGAGTCCCGTTAAGGCTTGTCGTGCAGGTGCTTCTGGTGAACAAGTAGCACGACGCAGATTTATCGAGTTTTTTTCCGTTATAGTCTCCGCCAACTTCGCTGGACTGAAGAGCGTCAATTGTTTGAGTGCCACTCATTTCTTCAGATCCGTAATAGCTCTTCCACTCAACCGTGGTGCTGACTGAATTGCGATTGCGGTAATAAATTTTGATCCAGGTATTGCAGCCAATCCCCAACCACCCATCGTCGTAACCAACAACAAATTTCACGGGGTACAGCACATGGATTAAACCGGGAACGGTAATTGATCTGCTTGCAGTTGACACGACGGAACCCCCAAAAACCGCCTGTCCCGTTATCGTAAGAGTTTCTCCCGTGGCTTTAACCGGAGTGAGCGGATAAAAAGTACGGTCGTACCCATCCTTAACTTTCGTCCAGAGACCTGACGAATTAATATCGGTATAAACGGATGGGCTTTCGTTCCAAGCGTTCCCTTCCTTCAGCCCACCATCGAACTCACTAGGTAAACAGGCTTCAATGACCGCCTTTCCGGCCGCTCTATCAATATACGGGGATTGCTTTGGATCCAACGTGTAGCTAGTAATCGGATTGGCTCCTTCAAAGAGCGTTTGTTTTAAAGTAAAGTTACTCTCGGTGAAATTTGCTACTCTTTTCGCAGAGACCAAAGTGCCATTTTCCCAAGCCGAATACAAAGATAATGTCGTATCATGAATCCGATACTGAAAGTAGGAATCAACATAATCTTGTGGGACGGTGAGGCCCGCTAAGGTATAAGAGAATTTTGAGTTCGTCAAATTCATCACGCTTGTTTTAAATGAACCCGAAGCGCTGGTAGGATCCGTATTGTACTTAGTTAATGCATATTCTACCAAAATGTTTCCTGCCTTCCAGTAATTGGAAGCAGATGCTTTGCTAAAAGCGACTTCGCCAAGCAAAGATAACGGCCCTCCGGTATAAAGACTAGTTGAGGTAGCCTTCCAATTCATCTTGAGACTAATGGTTTCTTCTCTTTCTAAAGTATATGAAAGAGAAGAAGAAACACGGCCTATTTCATCAACTAAAGAGGCCTGAATGCTTATGGTTGCTTTAGTCATAACGCCAACCTCATAAGTCATGGTCCCGTTCGCCTCAATCTGAAGCGGAGTCTTTTCAACCCCATCAATCGAGTAGTAAAGAGTGCATAAATAAGCGTTTGGATTCCATATCGTGATTGAGCCATCAATCCAAGAATTACTGGTTGACGAAATCCGAGGCGCAGCTACAGGTTTGATTGCCGAAGAGGAAGAACTGGAGGACGAAGACGAGGAAGAATGTCCGCTGGACTGACCGTTTGAAGTTAAAGAGCTCGTGGAGGAAGAACTCTTGGATTGATTCGAAGAATCCGAAGCAGGAGCAATCGTGTTTGTGGTAGAAGATTCAGTTGAAGATAAACCTTGGAAAATCGAGCAGCCGCTGAGAGTAACGGAAGCGATAAGAAACGGCAAAATCTGTTTTGTTTTCATAATTTAATCCTTTTTCCTAAGAGCTTGTCCCGCCTGATCAAACGATGCTGGTTTAGCAAGCAAAGAAAGGCTTCCCTTTTCTACTGACAATTATAAAAATGACTTTAGCGAGCAAAAAGGCTCATATTAGACCTTTTGGTGGGAAAAAGAATTGTCTACCGCTGGTGTGAGACACCTCGACGAAAATTGAGAAAAGAAGAGTTGAAAATGAAGGGGGTTTCACTTGCTCCAGTGGTTTTTCTTGGAGATTATCTCTTCATAGAGAATTTTTAACTTTTTACGGGTCATAAAGTCGAGCGATCGCAAAAGGCGGTTTCTGCAACCGCAGGTTTAAAAAGACGGACGCTTTAAAAAGCAAAATGAGAAAACGACGGTTGTTCCGAATGCCTTCTTTATACGGCTTTAGGCTCCAAATGTTTTCTTCCTAATAGCCCCAAGCTAAACCAAAGTGTTAGAAAGTGGTGGCAAAGAGACGCTTGATCGGAGGGGAACCGACTATTTGTTTTGACGAATCGCTTCCACTCATGACTACGACTTTGCCGGTATAGATCACATCCGAAGAGCCTTTGACTTTGTAGAGATCGGATAAAGGAACGCTTTCTTCGCCAAGGAAGGGATCCTTGAGGAGAAGACTTTGGCTTTCAGGATCATAGAGGATGGCTTCATTGCCTTCCATCTCGTTATAGCGGATGACCTTGAAGTCATAGTGAGCGGCCATCGTAGCCAAGAAGGCTCCTAAACAAAGATCTAGCGAAAAGGCCACCTGATCTTTTTTTACTTGAGGGTCAGCTGTAGGCCTTTTTGGTTTTGTTCCTCCTTTTACAATAAAAGGCAATGTAATAGGGGGATATTCTCCAATGAAACGTCATGTGGTGGCTTTTGGCTTATGGCTAGCGAATACGGTGGCCTTTCAAATTGTCTTAGCGATGCTTTACGCTTTTCAGGCGAATCTTAGTGCGGTTGGCCGCGCTTTCTTCTGGGTGGCGTTAACGGTCGTCAATGTTTCGCTTCTTTGCGCCGCCATCAGCGGTTATCTTGCCCTTAGCTCTATGGCCAAGGAGATCAGCTCCCTTAAAGCCGGAGTCAAGGACTCCCCGCATCCGGACTCCTTTAGCAAGCTTGAAGATGGGGCTAAACAAAAGGTCCTCTGCCCCAAGTGCGGCCACTCCGTTCTTTTAGGACCTAAAGATGTCTTTTGTCCCCTCTGCGGTAACCGCATTCGCAAGTAGGGGCCTTGAGGGTCAGTTGTAGGCCTTTTTGGTTTTGCTCATCCTTTTACAATAAAAGGCAATGCAGTAGGGGATGTTCTTCCATGAAGTCTCATGTTAAAGCTTTGATTGTTTGGTCGCTTCTATCCTTGGCCTTTTATGGTGCGGCTGGCATTTTATTCGTGACGAAAATGATTGATTGGCATTCGGGCAGTTCTGATTGTGTCTATCTTGCCTTTAATGAGTTCCGGCTTCTCATCGTTTTTGCTTTGATTCTTTGCGGTTTCCTTTGCCTGATTGGCGTGCTCGTTAACGCAGTTAGAGCCATCAATCATAGCAGCGACGAGATCGCAGTGATTTTCTTTCGGATGTCTTGATCCTGATCGTGAAAAACAAGCGAAAGGACATAGAAGGAAGAGGCTCCTTCCTTTCCGTATCCAAAATCACCGGATTCATCAATGAATACGCTAAGAATCTTTCCCATTTAAAAGAAAATGGCGAGATTAATTCTCGCCTTTGGTTGGACCTGGTTTCCCAAGCCTCATCATCATTATACGGGAAAAATAAGCTCCGTCAAGGCGACGGCAGCCCTTTGAAAGTCCTTTGAAAAATGTATTCTTCGGGAAAAAGAGTTAGAAACAGAACAAACTTCGTTGGCCTTTTGGCATGGCCTCGGGAAAAATTTCTTTTTAAAAACCGGCCGAAGGCGGTTTCCTATTCCCGTTTCGCGTCTAGCAACGCTTTGAAGCGGAAAACGAACCTTGTGCGTTTTGGCCACAAAGTTCGGATAACGATCGACTGGCGGGGTTTAACGCCGGCTCTGCTTCTATGAAAAGTTCGGGCAGCGGGAAACCCGCCTGGCGCCAAAGCGCTTTGATCGAAAGAAAAAGGGCGGCGAGGAAAAGGATTCGGATAAGCGACCGACTGTCCTCACGGCTGGAATGGCTTTGATGTCTGCTCGCTGCTCGGCTTCATCTTTATTGGCGATGCCGGGGGGATCGGCCTCATCTTGGCCTTCATGGATTTAGGCTCCAAGAATCCTGAAGGCTGGGCGACTGCCACCCTCATGATCAGTGCGATTGCAATCTTGGTCTTTATCATCATAATGTCCGCACAGTTGAGCAGCCACTAGGTCGCGGCGAATCGTTACTATCGCGGCTAAGCCAATAACAAAAGAAGGCCGGCGTTGAGCCGACCTTCTTTGTCTTTCTTACTTCTTTAATCGACGAAGTGGTAGGGGCCCACGTCGCCTTCAAAGAAAGCGATGAGCCGTTGGTAGCGGTGGCCTTCAAGGTTGGCCGAGTAACTCTCTCCAAAAAGATCCTTCCACCTGAGGATGGTATTGCTCCTCGAATCGATGATCTTGGGTTGTTCGTCTTTAAAGGTGTCATAGATTAAAGGCGCGTAGACGTCGCGGCGGAAGGCTTCGAGCTCATTTCGCCTCGCGATGACCTCCTTTTGCGCGGCGATGATGGGAGAGCTCTTAGGGCAAGAAAGACAGGCTTTATGCCGGTCCTCAAAAGGGAGAGTTCGCGTCTCTTTCACGGCGGTTGGGCAAAAGGCGCAGCCGGATTTGAGGCTGATCTTGTCATAGGCTTTTTCGGCCTTATCCACCGCGGATTCTAAGGCTAAGTTCTTTTGATGGGCCTTAGCGATTTCCGGGTATTGCTTGATGTTTCTTTTCATGCGGTTGCTCCTAATAGCAAATTGATGACGGGAACGCCTAAGGCGGCCGAAGCTTTGGCCAGAGCCACCCCACCTAAATGCGACAAGAGGGCGTGGAGAGCGCTCGGGACCAAATACCCGCTCACGCCATCTTCGGCCTCATGCCAGGTTAAGTGTAAATCAAAGCGCATGGTTTTGATATCGCTAGCGAGCAAGGAGTCGAGGTCGATCCCTTTCTGAGCGAAGTAGTCATAGAGATAAGAAGGGATGCTGCTATCGTGCTGGATTAAAGCGTTTCGTATCACCTCATCAAAGGCCGCGAAGTTCTGGGGCCGTGAGGCCGAGATCGCCGCGATGCTGGCCTTAAAGGAACTGAGCGAATCAAACTGTAAGAAGCCCTTAACGATGGCGAGCCGGGTTATGGGGTTGCCCTCGGCGTCGATAAAGGCGGCCCCATAGGTGAGCTTACCCGCCTCCGTCAACTCCAGGTAACCCTCCCCGCCATTCTTATAGAGATCGAGCTTAGTGAGGGTCTTCCCCGCCTCATCGACTTTGACGAAGTTCGGGTTCTTATCGGAAGGGAGCTGCCGAATCGCCTTCGCTAGAGTGGAATCCCCTAAGGTGTCGCTAGCTTGGCTACTGGCTTTCTGGCTCGTGGTCTCTAACGAATCCGCAAGAGAATCCTCGCTTTCATCAAGGGTCTTTCCGCCGAGGCTAATCTGATGAGCGGCGACGAAAGTCTCGACTTTTTTGGTGAAGTTCGGGGCGAGTTTATTTAAGGCTTTAGCGGCGAGGGAGGTCAACTGATTGAAAAGCACCGAAATGACGATGCTGATGGCAAAGCCGCTCACGAAGGAGAGGGCACAATCTAAGAAGCTCTTATTGTCGAGGAAGGCAAAGACCGCATCGCTAACCGCCCCAATGAAGGCATCGCCAAAGATCCCGGTCTCGGCGGATAAGGCGCCCGCTAACGCCCCAATCGCGACTTTGACCCAATTGATGTCCTGGATAGCTTTCTTCTCGAGGACGTTCTGGGTGAAAATCGTCATGGCCGCGCCGCTGATGGCGCCGGCTAAGGGAGCGAATTGCTTAGCGAAAACATAGACGAAGATATTGACGATGAATTGGAGGACGGTGGCGATGCCAACGAGCCAGCGGACCACATCGTTAGGGATACTGCCCCCCGAAGAATGGAGGGCGACTTCATTCTCATCGACCGTGGCGATATCGTTCTCTTTGACTTCGCTAGCTTCCCCTTGCAAGGTCGAAAGCGTTTCGCCAAAGATCGTTTGCTCTTTGAGGTTCTTAAGGACCTTCTGGATGGTATAGATCCCTTCCGTCACGAGGTTCCGTAAAGAATCGAGGCTAAAGGAGAAACCTTGGGTGATCGCTTGGCGGCTCTCTTCGCGCCAGGAATCGTAAGAGAAGGACTCTTCGACCGTGCTATTAAGGGTAGGGACGAAACCATCCTCTTCCCCAACGATGTACTTTTGCTGGTCGTAGGAATAGAGGCTACCGCAATCGCTTCGATAGTGGCCATCATCGGATTTGACTTCATCAAAGATCTGCTGGTTATCATTGACCCCATAAACGAAGTATTTGTGATCGGCGATGCAATGGGTTGTAAAGGGTTCGATCTGGTAGGAATAGAAGTAGTGGGCATCGCTCTTATCGCTATTATCGGTCCGAACGATCTCAAGGCCGCTTTTGATGGCGTCCACGCTGATGGTGGGTTCATCGATGAGGGCGAGGAAGCCGCTGGCGAAATAGGTCTCTTGATCGGCTTGGCCTTCATGATAGAGATAGGCTTCCCGCTGATCGGTGAACGCATAGCCATAGACTTCTTGGCTGCTATCGCTCAGGGTGATTTTCGCCGGGAAGACATCATAGGCTTTGCCGAGTTGAGTCGAGATCAAGGAATAGACAATCGCGTCATTATCCCCGATGTAACTCTTCCAATCTTGGGAGCGGTCCGGCTCTTTTAATAAATCGAGCGAGGTTCCGCCTTTGAGGACAAAGGAGACGACGCTATCTTTGACCGAGATGAAGAAATCGCCGACTTGGCAGCTGGCGGTCTTGACGCCATCGATGACGGAAGAGCCCCACTTGGCGACCGCTTCGCCGGCATTGGTGCTCCAGCTCGCGACATTATTCCAGGTGGATGCGCCCCAATGAGCGACGTTATCCCAAGTCGAGGAAGCCCAATCGACCACGTTGCCCCCGACTTGGTTGCCCCAACTTTTCGCTTGGCTCCAAAACTGGTCCAAAGAACAAGCCGATAGGCTCGATAGCGATAAGGAGGCGGCTAATAAACGGATCAGCAACTTCTGCAGTTTCATGCTTAGTTCTTAAATAATAATGAAAAACTTCGTTCGGCACAATGCTTTTTCGCGGGGCGTTAACGCGGCAGCGCTTCAGCCCTCCAGCGGCTGGAATGGCTGTGATGTCTGCTCGCTGCTCAGCTTCATCCTTATCTTTATTGCCGATGCCGGGGGCATCGGCCTGATCTTGGCCTTCATGGACTTGGGCTCCAAGAACCACAAAGGCTGGGCGATCGCCACCCTCATGATCAGCGCGATCATCATCCCCATCGTGATTGTGACTCAGATCCGAAACTATCAAGCCATGGCCAATAGCCATTATAGTTACTAAGCAGATACGAAAAGAAGGTCGGCGTTGAACCGACCTTCTTTGTCTTTCTTACTTCCTTAGTCGACGAAGTGGTAGGGGCCCGTATTGCTTTCAAAGAATGCGATGAGGGCGGAATGGCCTCAGGTGGCCGTCTTCCCAAAAGCGAAGCCTTATTCGACCGATTAGTGGTTGGACTTGACGTTATAGTAGAAACTGAAGCTGAACTTCAAATAGGTGACGGTGGCAAGAGCTTGATAAACCGGAGCGGCGGTGGAAAAGCCATTGAGGGTCACGACGGGGTTAAGGACTTTGGCCGTGCCGACGCTTAGCTTGATCCCTTCGGCATTGGTGTAGGTATAGGCCAACGTGATGGCGGTGAGGCTAAAGGCTTCGCCCACGAGGTAGTCGGTCTTGAGGTAGGGGGCATATTCCGCTAAGGCCTCAGGCACGCAAAGGGCCGGATCGATCGCTTCAAGCACCAGTCGGAACTCATGGCCTTCATAAAAGGCCGGGTAGCTCGCTAAGCCAGGCTCGCCCACCGTGATGCCTAAGGAGGTTAAGGAGACGTAGTGGAGGGCCAAGGAGACTTCATTGCCATCAAGCCCGCTAAGGCTAGCGAAGATCGGGATGGTGGTGTCGCCATGGGCGATGACGGAGTAGGGCCGGCTTTCCCCATGGTAATAGACATCTCCCGAGGCGAAGATATGGACTTTCATGACCCCATAGATCAGGGTCTCCGAAGATAGACGATACGCCAATAAGAGATAGCCATCGCCCGGGGAAGAGATCGAGAAGACGAGGCGGAGGGCGGGATCGGAGAGATAAACGAAGTGCTCGCTGCCATCGCTTTCAAGGAAGCGGATGGGCGAAGCGTTCATGGCGAGGAGTTCGCTTAAGCTCGTTCCTTCTTGGAGATAGAGGATGTTATGGTCGATGGTGGCTTTGCCCGTCGAGGAATACAGATAGAGCGATTGGTTCGGGTCGAGGCCCACCCAAGTCGGGATCACGGTATAGCCAAAGACGAAATGCGAGACTTTGTTGTGGTGGGCATCGCTCAGGGAGAAACTGCCGCTATGGAAGCCAAGGGCGTCGGTCGGGGCCACGATAGCGGAGATCACGTAGTTATCGGTGGAGTCGCCGCTATCGAAGAGCTCGAGGTCGAAGCGTTTGGCATCGATGCTGGCGCCTTTAACGATTCTCGGTTCAATCAGATAGATTCCCACCTGCGGGGGATTGAGGGTCGGGGTGAAGAGCTCGGCCAAATGGGTTCCGAGAGAGCTCAGGTAACCCTGGATGGTCTGCTGGTTCTCTTTCTTTGAGAGATCAAGATCTTTCCAGCCGAGGATCTTGGAGTAAAGCTCGCTATAGGAGAGGCCGACGCTGGTGAAGAGGTTGCGCAAGGAGGTCTGCTCGGCGGCGCTCAGTTCCTGAAAGGCTTTATCGTAGAGGGCAAGCAAGGGTCCGATAGGATTTAACGGAGTTTCTCCGCTCGCCTTTTTTAAGGCGTTTAGTTCCGTCTCTGAGAAGTGATAGGCGATATTGGCCAGCAATCGAACTAGGGCGGCCATCATGTCGGCGCTGATGAGGTCTTCCTTGCTCTTAATGAAGCTCAGCATTTCATCGATATAGGTGGTATTGATCGCCCGCGAGGAGGAACGGACTTCTTTTTGGGCGGATACCGCCGCCTCGACTAAGCCTAACGCGGTTTGCCGTAGCGCGGTCCAGCTTGAAGCCGTGATCCGGAAGGAACGGAGCAGGCCTCCGACATGATTGATGAGGCTCACCGGGTTTTCTTTGATCTGGTCGAAGGCTTTTTGAAGGTCAGAGGCGTAGTCAAGGTCGCCTTTGCTGAGGCGGTAGGCCAAGGCCCCTAAGGCCAGATGCTGCTCCTCCACGCTAAAGACTTTTAAGAAGGTGCTGACTAATCCATGGAGCGCCCGCCCTAACATCAGGGCGAGGCGGGTATCCATTTCGACGGTGCCGGTGCTGGCAGAAGGCTGATAGGAGACGCTCCCATCAAAATAGGAGGCGTAAGCGGCGAATTGGCTGAGGAAGTCGGGGCGATTGGTGCCAAAGGCGGCAATGACGGCTTGGTAGTCGCTTGGCTTATCGAGGCCAAAGACGAAGGGGCTGGTTGAGCCTTCATGCATCGAGATCTGCTGGGCGAGCCCCGTGGCTTCCTTAATGAAATAACCGATCTGATCGCCGCCAATGAGGTTCAGGGCGGCTTTAGCGTCGCTTAGGACGGTGGTGAATTCGATATTGGCGGCTTCAAGGCTAACCGCTTGCATGCCGGTCTGGAAATGGCGGGCGCCATCGATCAGTAGATCAAGCTGGTCCCCATTGAGGTAGGCTTTGGAGATGAGATTGCGGATGGCGGCGACTTCCTCCGGGTCAAGGTCCGAGATGCTAAAAGCTCTAGCGCCCGCGAGATTGGCGATGGCGACGATGTGGTCATCGCTGACGCTGACCGGGGTATAGATGGCCGGGGGAACGGTGAGATCGACTTCCGGCGAAGCCGGGGTGCTGGTTTCCGAAGTGCCGCTAGGCAAAGAAGAAGTCTCCCCGCTTGAGGTCGAACTTCCGCCTTGGCTTGAGGTTGAACTGAGGCTAACTCCGCCGCAGCCGCTTAGGCTCACTAGAGAAAATGCGAGGGTCAACGCGCTAACGGCCATCCGTCTTGTTTTCATGGAAAAGGCCTCCCTTTAACCGAACGATAACAGGTCGAAACGCCTTGGGGCAATAGAGGAGAGGCCCGCCAAGATTCGTAATGAGGGATATCGGGGACGAAATAGGCGTTGATTGAACCGGTTTGTTAATTGCAAGCCTCGCGCGGGCGCCTGCCCATAAGCGAAGCCCTCGATAGCCTCGGCCCTAAAACCCCACCAGAAGAATCCCAAGATTCTTCGGCTATAAATCTTCCCTAGAAACGTAAATTACTTCGGCCATATCTTGTCTTTGGACTCACTAGTTTGCTACAATCGGCTCGAGGATAGCGCCATGAGCCCACCCCCAAAGCAACGCGTTGGCCGCTGGCTGCTTTTAAGCGCCTTCGGCTTAATGTTTTCTGGGCTATGCTTAGCCCTAATGGCCGCCCCGTTATCTTCGCCCTTGGCCTTAGGGAGTTCCTATTCCTTCACTTGGAAAGAAGGGATCGCCCTTCCCTTAGCTCGGGCGAAGGCCCCCTTTAGCGATTATACAAAAATCACCGGGATATCCGGGGCTCATCCCGGAGCCTATATCGACGCTTCCTTTTTCTATAGCCAAAAGGACAATACCCTCAATTTCGGGGCGGATGGGAGCGGCTATTACTTCCGGCAATACGTCGGAGAAAGCGCCCTCGATTATGGGGTGTTCGCCCTCGACATCCATCATCCGATCAACTTGCGCTTCCTCTATTCGATCACCGAAAGCCCGACCCGGACCTGGTCCTTGGATTTTTATAGCGGCAAAGGCGGTAGCGGCCAAAGCTATGCCTATGAGTTTTCGGCAGTCGCTGGGGGTGTGAAGACTCTCAATCTCGAGATCGCCTCGCTGAGTTTATCTTTCGTTCCGGAATCCCTATCGCTCACCTATCATCTTGATAGCATCTACTCGCTTTTCTTTTACTTCAATCTCCTCGAGGTGGCTTATCGCTGCGATTAGCGGAATAGCCGAGCGATGCCCGCCCCGCCAGAACTCCCGCCTTTTCCGCGGATGATCATCGCGCCATCCCCTAAGAGCAGGCCCCCTAAAAAGAGCAGAGGAAAGCCGAGGGCAAACCAAAGGTTCCCTTGGCTAGAAAAAGCGAACTCGAGGGCGTTAAGGGGGACGCCTCGGCCATAGGTTGGGCCCGCATAATTTTCTTGGTAGCTTTGATAGGCGGCTTCATCAAAGGGGGTGACCGCGATGGCGTAAGCATCGGGGAGGACGTGCTCAAGGATATGGGCGTAGGCTTTGGCTTGGGCAAGTTGGAGCGAATAGAGGTCGCTACGATCTTTCACTTGGCCGATCGACTCATCGAAGATGTTGCCGATCGCCCCCGCGCTAAGATAGCCCGATAAACGATAACCGATTTCGGCTTCGCTCTTGCTCAGTTGTAACTGGCCCGACCCGTCGATCTCGTAAGAATAAAGCAAGAGCAGTCCCATATCGTTTTCCCCGATTTTCCATTTGCGGAAGAGCTCGGTCTTATTCGGGGCGATGCTGCTCCCTTTTTCTCCGCGGTAAGTCGCGCTCACGATTTGGAGGCCTCCTAGGCTCTTTCCATGGCTTTTCTCATAGACTTCCGTCGATTTCTTTAGGAAATAATGGGAGGAGGCGCTATTGAAGGCGTCCGCGTAATCGGCCAGATAAAACTCATGGGTGGGGTTGCTGTAGTCGAGGGGCCATAGGAAAAGGACGAGGTAATAGATCCCGACGCCGATGAGGCCAATCAGGTTAAGAAGACCTAAGCCATGCCGCGCCATCCTCCGCCTCCAACGGCTTAAGAGTGGCTGCTCGAGTACGAGGGAATCGAGAAGATCGGGGCGGCGGTGTCCGAGCCATCGACCGACCAGTAGGTTTTCGCGGTATTGAAATGGAACATCGAGGCCACGAGATTGCTCGGGAAGACGATGATCGAGGTGTTGTAGCTACGGACCGAGTCGTTATAGTCTTTGCGGCCGACGCCCAGTTTGTTCTCGGCTTCGGAGATCTCGTCCATGACCGTGCGGAAGCCCGAAGAGGAGAGATAGTTCGGCTGGTTATCTTCGACGACGGCCACCACGTGGTTGAAGGCAGTGATTTCCGCGCTATCGGAAACGGGGTTCTCGCCGCTATAGGAAGCCCGGGCATTCGTGATGGCGGCGATGATGGCTTGCTCGTGGGCCATCTCGATTTGCAAGGTCGCATACAGACTCGTCAATTTGTCGTGGCGTTCCTTCAAGAGGTTTTGGACTTGGGCGTAGCGGGAGGAGATGGTTTCGTTTTGAGCGACGAAGCCGTTGTAGTTAGTCCAGGTAACGATGCCAAAGGTGAGGCCCAAGATCAGAGTGATCCCGCCAAAAAAGCCACCAAAGATCAGCCAAGCGCGCCCACGTGAATTCATAAAAATTCCCCCTATTTAAAAGTCAGTATATCGGTAATAGAGGGAGCCAACAATCGAACCAGAAGCCCGAAAATAGAGGATTGTTTCCTTCCTAAAGAGCGAAGCGTTATTTCGCTAAGGAGTGTAAAAAAGAAAGCCCTCTAAACCTCGCGCGGGCGTCTACGCGGAACGGGAGGATAGCCAAAACGGGAGGATGCTCAGGGGCATGAGCAGGAACAAGATCGCCCTCGCAGCGGCGGTCGATTTCTGGGACCGTAGAGGGGGGATACAACCGCTAAACTCATTCTGCGCGGCGATGGAGAGGCGCCTGCCGAAGAACATCGGAGGGCTGAGCAAAGGGGTCCGCCCTTACCTCGCTTGGTCGACGTTCAAGGGCTGCATGGCCAACGCGAAGATGGGCGAAAGGGCGGCCGAGTTGGAAGCATGGCGCTTCTTATCCGGAACCGATTCCAAGGTAAAAGACAGATATTAAGCCGATTCCTTATCAACCGTTTTGCAAACTCTTCTAAAAATCAAAAACGTTTAGGGTGTATTTCGGTGTAGATGGGTGTATTTGGGTGTATTTGGGTGTATTTGGGTGTATTTGGGTGTATTTGGGTGTATTTGGGTGTATTTCGGTGTAGATAGGTGTCGATAGGCTGATATGCCCTGATGGGACGTCAAAGATAACCTTGGCTTTTTACCTCAGGCCTTTCTTCGAATTATTTCTTCTTGGCTAAGCGTTCTAACTCCGCTAAATCAGCGGCCTCGATCTTACGATCATGCCGGTAATAGGTTTTATCGTGCTCATTCAGGGGGCGGATCACCTGGCAAGGCGAACCGTAGGCTAAAACATTGCTCGGGATATCGTGACTCACTAAGGAGCCGGCTCCGATCACGCTATTATCCCCGATGCTGACGCCCGGCAGGATCGTGACGGAAGCCCCAATCCAGACGTGGGAGCCGATACTGACCTTTTCGGCGTACATATAGCCTCGTAAGCTGGGGTCGAGCGGATGGCCGACGGTCGCGATCACGACATTTGGCCCAAACTCGCTATGATCGCCGACGCTGATCTCGCCATCATCGATGAAAGAGCAGTTGACATTGAGGTAGCAATAATCCCCCAAATGGATATGCCGACCATACGCAAAATAGAAGGGCGGCTCGATCCAAGCGAGGGTCTTACACCCAAAGATCTTTTTCATGAGGAGATAACGATGCAGCAAGCCCAGCGCTGAGGATCCACTGTGGTTGTAGGCCCGCATCCGCGCTTTGGCCTTCCGCCTTTCCTGAGGCATCCCTTCACACTCATCGCTAAATAAGGCACCTGCAGCAATCCGTTCTTTCATGCTATCCATAGGGAATGATCTCGCTTTCTGATTCCTCTATTGTAATTACTTTGGGAAAGACTTCCTATGGAAGGGCTGACTTGCCAAGTTTAAAGCGATACCATGTCCCTAAGACGATCCGGCCAAGATCATTCCCTTTTTGCCTCAATGAAAAGTAAAGAAATCTCTAGAAAAAGGCCCTAGAGATTCGAGCTTTGATTCGGACCTTTGGTTATAGAGTCCAAACTGATTTGTGAAAAGTTTCACAAATCAATAATCCTCAGTATCTATCTTGCTTATTTGACCATTTATTCCCTTTTTATCAGTCTTTCAGAAAAGAGAATTTCACACCCGTTCTTGGGGTTAAAGTAAAGTTGTCGGTCCTTTTCTCATTACTGAAGACTATATAAAGGTGAAGGACACTTTCCCCAAGAACCCCATAGAAAGGATGTATTGCATATGTACACACAAACGCAAATAATAGGGACAGATAAACCCTTAGGGGAAGGAGCCGTCCTTATGTCCAACAAATCCGCCAACGTTTATGCCCGCATCCAGCCGGAAATCAAAGAAGAAGCCGAGGTGATCTTGTCACGTTTAGGCCTTTCGGCCTCAAGTGCAATCACCTTATTTTACACGCAGATCATTTTGTCTCAGGGCTTGCCCTTTGAGCTGAAGCTTCCCTTAACGAAGCCGCTGGATCAAAGCGCATTGTCGCCCGAACAAATGGACGTGGAACTCTCCAAGGGTTACGCCGAAGCAAAAGCGGGTCGTGGGCAAGCGGTTCAAGCGGCATTCGCGGCTATCCGCCCGAACTCTAAAAAGTGATGCTTTGACTTCCCCAAAAACTTCAACTTTTGTTACGCTATCTCACCAAAAAAGGGAGTTACCGTAACAAAAGTTGCAATTTGCGAAGGCAGGAAATTTGACGTTTTTAACTGATTGTGAATGGTTTCACAAATCAATAATAATCAGTTCCTATCTTTGTTATTTAACTATTTTATGGTGTTTTATTGGCCTTTTAAAAAAGCAAAATTTCATGGAGTTCAACCTTTCAGAGCAACCGGAACCGTCCTCGGCTTCATCAAAGCCAATGACTGACTTTAAAAAAGACCATTCTAACGAGAAGAAAGTGTACCAAAAGTGATACAATAATGGCCGTGAGGTTCCCTATGGAAAAAACCGAAACGATCCATATCCGTGTTGATCCCAAACTCAAAAAAGAAAGCGAAGAAGTTCTTGATTCCTTAGGCGTCAACACCTCGTATGCTGTCAGCATGTTTTTAAAGCAACTCGTTCTTCAACAGGCCTTTCCTTTTGAAATCGCTTTGCCTAAAGAAGCCGAACAAAGTAAGCGGGAACAATTGGCCTACGCTCTCAATCTAACGGGCGGGGCTAAGCCCTCCCCGAAGGCTCAAAAAATCATTCATCTTTATGTTGTTGGCGACATTGATTATGAAACCGCCGTTTTCGCGTTAAAAAGAATTCAAAAGATCGGCCAGTGACGGCTTGGCCAAACGCCTACATCGACATTTCAAAAACGCCAAGGTCAATTTTTAGGGTAGAGACGATGGAGATTTTCGATGTGTTCTTTGGTGAAATTGATTCTGGACAGCATTCCGGTCAAGAAAACTTGATCGCCGGGCTTTGGGATCGAGCAATGACCTTGAGAATGGACTTTTCCACGCGCCGTCTTTTCGCATAGGCCAATAAGCTGGTGGGCTCATAGGCATACGACGTGAGCATGGAAAGAACCATCGACGGAACTTCGGAAGGATCATAGAAGCAAGCTAAGCCGCGGTCGGCGAAGAGATCCACGGCGAGCTTTTCCAAACACATTTTACCATTTCCAATTAAGCGTGGAGATCGGCTCGTGAGCGGAAAGAGGGCCACGACCTTCTTTTGAGCATAGAGCAATAAGTCGTCGCCCGTTGGCTTATAGAGGATCGTCCAGCGCGGAAACTTCTTCTGCAAGGCGTAGAAGCAGGCTAATAGATTTGGCTTTTCGACCTCGACGAGCAGCGTTCCTTGCGCTAACAAAAGATTGAGCCATTCGTTGAGGGCGGCCGTATCGTAGACGACGAAGGGCTGCTTTCTAAAGGTCGAAGAAAGGAATGCTCTTAGGGCGATGAGATCCTTTTCCTCCCGTCCCCCTTGATAGATCAAAGGCGGGCGAGTGCTATAGCGATTAAAGCCGAGGCGAAAGAGCCGCTGGCTTGAGAGAAGCGAAGCGATGAGCCAAGAGTAACTATTCGGCGAATAATCGGGAAAAGCCTGGTGCAAGGCTTCGCGTAGTTCGGCTTTGGTAAAACTCGCACTCTTCGGTAAGCGGATCGTTGGGGCTAACTTCCGCGTTTTCTCCATTTTGCTGGCCATGATGCCTTTATTATACAATCGACCAAAAAATAGAGATAGTGGCAAAGTGTATAAAAGGGCGGCACGCCAGCGATAGCGAACGATGTCATCGCTTTTATCTCGGCTGCTGTCCCTTCAATTGCCCTGAACTCGGCAAAAGACTTGCCGGTCCTCTCCATTTTCACAAAGGCAGGCGAAAAGCGGAAATTCAGCCCCTTTTATCGCGTTTATTTCGTCTGGGCTTTCAACAAGCCTTCCTTTTTTTGCTTTTAAGTTCTTTGCGGCGTTGTATCCTTAACAAATAGGAGAAAATAAAAACACTATGAAGAAATCCATTCTATTCTCTTTGGCCTTAGCCTCCTGCCTCTTGACCCTCGCTAGTTGCGGTGGCGAAGATAAAGACCACAAGCAAGGCGTGATCGGCGCCGAAAAGTGGGCCAATATCGGCTCGGGCGCCATCGCCCTCACCGTCGCGGACGAATATCAAGGAAGCATCTCGTTCAAGAGCGATTTCTCGGCCTCTTATGTCACCACTTATGTTGGGGCTTCGGCCTTGACCATCAAAGGGGCGACCTACGTTAACGCCAACCGTGTCACTCTGACCCTCGAAGGCAAAATCACCGACACCCAAGTCACGGGCTTTGTGATTTCGAGCGATGGCCTCAATGGTGCCGATTCGGCCTACGATTATCTTTCGATCTTCACCGTCGTCGATTCACCGGTCGTTCGCGGGCATTACTCCTCTTCCAACGACCGTCATACCTACTCCCTCGACCTTCTTAATGGCGGCTCGTGGATCGAGACCGCTTTGACCAGCGCCAATATCACTTTTGCCACCAGCGATCCAACCACTTATCCCTTAACGAGCTTCGATCCCTCTTTTAAGTATGATAGCGATCAGAAGACCTTAGACGTTTCCATCACCTATTCTTCCAGCGATTCCAAAGCTTCCGCGGCTTGCAGCATCAGCTTAGCCGCCGCGACCAATAGCCTGGGCTTCGCGGGCACGTCGACTTTCGCTAAGTTATAACCCTTGCCTTTGAATTGTCACGATCAGGACCGCCTCCCTTAGGGAAGACGGTCTTTCTTTATCGTCAATGAAAACATTTACAATCTTTAAAATGTCTCGTTAAGTAAGAGCCTATACTTTGTTTCCAACATTTTTAAGAAAAAAAATATGACGGAATTTCTCGTCAAAAGGCGTATTTATTAATGGTGATTGAAAAGAGGCTCGATAGGGGACCCCTTTTCTTTTTTTGCTTAGGCGGATTGACTTAAGGTTTTATCGCAAAGGGAAGGTAGTAGAGCCAGCAAACGTTTCTTCTCTAAGGCCAATGAACCTTGGGGATAGCTTAAGGCCAAAGCTTTTAAAGCAACGAGATCATCCTGATCTAAGCTTTCTAGCGGGGCGAGTCCGTATTCGCCTTCATCAAAAAGGACCAGCAAGAAATCCTGAAGGGGCAGACTCGAATAGAACGAGAGGTCTTTGATGAAGACTCCCCGAAGTAGGATATAGGACACTGGCGGGAGTTCAGGGTAGGGGAATCGGGACTTGAGATCCGCCAGATAATCCCAAACTTTATCGGCAGGCGGCAAAGGATGAACGGCCAAATATTCCTTGATGATCTTGGCTAAAGCGGTGGGCTCATCTTGCTGAAGATAATGGAGGTAGACTTTGTCTTTTCCCCGGAACGCCGCCTCGTATTTGACGGCCCGTTCAAAGTCGATGACGCTAGGTTCCCCAATCCGCGAGAGATCGAGGTTCATCCTTAGATCCGCCTTCTTCACGCTCCAAGCGAGAGGTGAAGACTTTCGGATATGGTTAACGTAAGCAAAATAGCCGGGCAAGGTCGCGGTTTCATAGACCGAGGCTTTGCGGTTAAGCAGCGTTAAGGCTTTGAGCTCTTCTTTGGAGAGGCCAAGCTTAGCCAAGTCTTCCAAGGTGGTTGGCGTATCCTCAAGCAAATCGTGGAGGAGGGCGACCTTTTGGGCGCGCTTACCTGCCACATGATTGGCTAAGTAGATCGGATGAAAGAAATAGGGAGAGCCGCTCCGATCGGTTTGGCTAGAGCATTGATTGAGCATATAGACGAGGCAGGCGAGCAACGCGCTATCCGTCTCATCGAGGGCTTCGCCAACGGGGATCCCCGCTACCCCGCAATCGCTAGGAAGGGGGATGCCGGCGATGGCATTAAGCATCGCGAAGTCGCCAAAAGTTAAGGCGGCGAGTTTCCCGGAGGGTTTAGCTAAGGAATAAGTCTTGCCATCGTAAGTGAAATAACGGCCTTTATGGGCCTTTTCTTCGTAATAGAGCCGACCCTGTTCATCGGCAAAATAGGAGCGATGTTTCGCCGCGATGCTCGGGCTAGCGTAGTAACGGCGGTAGACTTCGGGGGCGAGATAATGGCCCATGGTTATTGCTGACTCTTAAGAATCGCTAACGCCGCGGTGCAGGCCGGGCAATCGCAATACTTTGCCCCTTTGGCCTTCAGGTCTTTCACGTGGGCTAAGAACTTTTGGGCCCCTTCTTCACCAAATTCTTGCTTGGCATAGGGGCTCTTCGCAAAGGCAAGGAGATCATCGATGCCAGTGATGTCCTCTTGGAGTTCCGCATAGAGGGCGGCTAATTGGCGAGATTCATCGGGCGTACCAACGCTCTGTAGATACGCTTCGGCGGCGGCTTTAGCTTCCGGGCACGCCATCGGGGCAGCGAGTAGAGCGGTGCAGTTCTTCATCATCACATCTTTGGAATTCATGGGGGACATTCCTCTTTTCTTTTTTAGTGTAGCCCTCACCAAGTGAGAAATGAAGGTCACAGACCGTTTTCGATTTAGTATAATCTAAATTAGTCTAATCAAAATTATACTAATCCTTGATGAGCCTCCTTCGCCCCGCTATAATGGAGCTATGTTTTATTACCGAAAAGCGGAATTAGCCAAGATGATGGCCGTCTACCAAGATCCGCGGCCCCAAGCGATCGCGATCTATGGCCGCCGTCGGACGGGCAAGAGTGAGCTGATCCAGGAATCGTTCCGGCAAACCCCAAACATCCGCCATTTCTATTATCTTTGCGGTTCCGATACCTATTTAGGCAATCTTTTGGGCTTTGCGAACGAATTGGCCGCTTATCTTGGCGTCGCCTCTTCGCTGCTGCCCACTTTTAGCAGTTTCCGCCAGGTTTTTGTCTATTTCCGTCCCTATTTCGCGACCAGTAAGATGCTGATTGCCATCGATGAATTCCCCTATTTGACGAAAAAGAAGAACGGCGCGGAAGTCGCCCATGAATTCCAAGCGATCATCGAGCAAGATTTGGCGCCGACGCAGGTGAGCCTCATCCTCTGCGGCTCCGAAGTTCGCTACATGAAAGAGGTCTGCGAGAGCTATGATTCTCCTCTCTATGGCCGCTTCCGCGAAATCTTGGTGGTGAACCCTTTTACCTATAGCGAAGTCGCTCCGCTATTTCCGAAATTCACCCCCTTCGAGATCCTCGCGACCTACGCCGCGACGGGTGGAGTGGCAGCCTATGTCTTTTATTTTAAAGATTACCCTACCTTTCAAGCGGCGATCGTGGCCTTATTCCTTTCCCCAAGCGCCCGGCTCCTCGATGAGCCTCAAGCCATCCTCGCCGCCGAGTTTACCGCCCCAGCGGTTTATGGGGCGTTATTAAAGCGTCTCGCTCCCAAACCCGCGCCGATGTCTTCATTAGTCTCAGCGATCGGCCTGCCCTTATCCTCCCTTTATCCTTATCTCGAGAAATTAAAAGTCATGGGGCTGGTCCAGGAATACGCGACGGCGTTCTCGGAAAAGCAGCGGGATGTCTTTTATTACATCAGCGATCCCTTTTTCCGCTTCGCTTATGGCTTTATCGATCCCCATCGTTCTCAGATCGGGCTTTGCGATTCTTCGCTGCTCTTTAATGACATCTTTAACGAGGAAGCCCTCCATACCTTCCTTGGTCATATCTATGAAGACGCGATCGTGAAGCGCTTGCTGATGGAATTGGGCTTAGCGCATCGTCTCCCCTTTTTGCCAAGCGTCATTTTGCCTTGGCGTGGCCAAGTTAAAAACGGTAAAGGCGAAGTCGGCGAAAGCGAAATCGATGTCGTTGCCTATGATGCTACCCATATTATTTTTGGGGAATGCAAAGCCAAAAAGCAGCCGTTAGGTTTGGCCACTTACCGCGAACTCTTGGCCAAGATTCCTTTTGTCCCGAGCGGCCGCCGCCAACCTCAGATTTTGTTGGCTTCCTTTTCGGGTTTTACCCCCGAAGTCCTCGCTTTGGCGAATCAGGGTGTGCTCTTAGTTGCGGGGACGACGTTACTGAACGCTCATTAAAAAAGAGGCTGACGCCTCCTTTAATCTAAAGAGAACCTCACGAAAGGGTGAAGGTCGCGCTTTCGGCGACGATCGAACCGTTCGTATTGGTATTCCGCGCATAGGCTTGGAGTTCGTAATTGGTGTAATAGAGGTAGACCCCGGTGATCACGGAAGTCCCTTCGGAGAGCACCCCGCTAAGGGAGATGATGCAGTTCCCGGCGTTATCGCCCGCTAGCGATTGCGAATCGATATGGATGCTCGAAGAGGAACTAGCTCCGCTTGAGAGGCTATAAAGATTCAGCAAAAGGTCGACTTCGCTTTGGAGGTTGCCTTGGCCATCGAGCCCATAGAGGCGGGAATAGGCGTCGCCTTTAGCTTTAGCTAACGTCGAGGCCGAAGTGGTGACCACGCCTTTGGAGTCGACGCTCGTGAGCAAGTAGGAATCATCGGCTTCATGGCTGTAGGTCCTTGAAGAAAGGACCACGTCATTCCGCGAGGTGATGACGCTCGCTAAGAAAGTCTCCTTATTTTGATAGGCATAAGCGTACTTGGTGGGCTCGCTTGAGCCTTCCTTCCAGAGGTAGGTGGCCTTCAGGTCCTTATCCCCATAAGGCCAACCGTTGGTGCGGTGGTTATCTTTGATCGCGAGGAGCGAAGTGGCGGCTTCCTTTAAGCCAAAGGCCCCCTCCGAAGAGGAAGACGGTTTGTTGGCAAAGCCAAAGTAATAAATGCCTAAGGCCAATAGTCCGGCCAGTTCAAAGCCTAAAAGGATGAGCAGGCCTTTGGTACGCTTCTTCTTTTTTTGGTCTTCCGCGTAGGCCGAGTTGGGATTGGCAGGCTCCATAAATGTTAATTATCCTTTGCTAACCCGTTAAGGTCAATGAAACACTGTAGCCTTAAAAGGTTATAATGGCTTTAATAAAAATTAAAAGGATACCCGATGGAAAAGAACTTTGAATTCACGTTGACCAATAAACGGACTTACGCCGTGACGTTTTATTCGCCCTATGCCTTCCGCCTCTATGAAGTGGGCGGGGGATCGGGCATCGCTTTGCACCCGGAAGCCTTAGGCCTAAGCGCCCCAAAAATCACCAAGGCCAAAGATAGCGTCACTTATAGCTTAGGCGGCAGCAAACTCATCCTGCATAAAACCGGAGTCGTGGAATTCTACCGCCAGTCAAGGCTCCTTAGCTCATTCCGCCTGCTTTCGACCTATGTTCCCCAGGCCGAAGTCGAAGATCTTAGCGGCAAAGAAGGCCATCATCCTAGCGGGGGCGACCATGGCTATCAAGGCGGGCTAGTGATCCGCAACGATTCCCCGGTCTATGGGCTCGGGGATAAGACGGGTCCTCTCGATAAGCGGGGCTATAGTTACATCAATTACAACACCGATAACCCCAACGCCCATGTCGATACCTTTAAATCACTCTATAAATCCATCAATTTCTTCACGTTATTCCATAAGTTTAATTCTTTAGGATTTTTTCTTGATAATTCCTCGCGGACCTATTACGACTTCAACCAGAAAGATCCTTCGGCGGTCGAAGTCAGTTATGCCGCAGGGAAACTCGACCTGTATGTCTTCGTCGGCAGCTTGCTTAAGGTCGCGTCCTATTTTGCGCTTCTTAGCGGCACCAACCCCCTGCCCCCGCGCTTTGCTTTAGGCTATCAGCAAAGCCGGTGGAGCTATGGTAGCGAAGCCGAGGTCGACGCGGTGATCGCGGGCTATCAAGCGATCGGCTGCCCCCTCAGCGTCATCCACTTGGATATCGCCTATATGGATCACTATAAAGACTTCACGGTCGATGCCTCCCGCTTTCCGGATATCGCCGCTTGGGCCGATAAGCTACTAGGCCAAGGCGTTCACCTGGTCTCCATCATCGATGCCGGGGTCAAAGCCGAGAAAGGCTATTCCTTATACGATGAAGGGATCAAGGCCCATCATTTCTCGACCTTAAATGGCGAAGTCTACCATAACGAAGTCTGGCCCGGGGACTCGGTCTTCCCGAGCTTTATGTCGCCCCTCACCCAAGACTGGTGGTCGCAGCATGTTGCGGAGTTCCTTAAGAGCACCCACATCTCGGGCATCTGGAACGATATGAATGAGCCCGCTTCCTTTAAGGGGCCTCTCCCCGAGGACGTCGAGATGGGTGGCTTACCGCATAGCCTTGCCCATAACCTCTATGGCCATTACATGAGCAAAGCCACCTACGAAGGCTTTATCGCCCTCCATAAGCGGCCTTTCATCATCACTCGGAGCGCTTTTGCCGGGACTTCCGCTTATGCGACCACCTGGACCGGGGATAACCAATCCTTATGGGATCATCTGCGCTTAACGATCCCCCAGCAATGCAACCTCAGCTTATCGGGATACCAGATGATCGGGAACGATATCGGGGGGTTTGGCGGGGATACGACCAAGGAGTTATTGCTCCGCTGGATCGCCTTGGGGGTCGCTAACCCCCTCATGCGGAACCACTCGGCCTATATGACTAAGGATCAAGAGGGTTACCGCTTTGACGGAGAGACCAGCAAGATCTACGCCGCCATGGTCCGGCTCCGCTACGAGCTGATTCCTTATCTCTATGACTTGCTCCGGGAAGCCGAAGTGAAAGGCACGCCCATTTATCGGGCCCTCGTCCTCAACTATCCGGATGATTCCTATACCTATAACGAGAACAGCGAATTCATGCTGGGCGATGCGCTGCTTTTTGCTCCAGCTTTACTGCCTGGCGAGCATCATCGTTACGTCTATTTCCCCGATGATTTCTATGATTTTGAGACCGGAAAGCTCTATACCAAAGGCCATTACCTCATCGATACGCCGCTCGATAAGCTGCCCTTATTCGTGAAGAAGAATAGTTTGCTTGCTTTGGCCCCGAAAGGCACGATGACGCCCGAATTCACCAGCACCTTAGTGATCTACGCCACCAGCGGCTCCATGAGTTACCGTCACTATGAAGATGCGGGCGATGGCTTAGGCTACAAGCAAGGGGAATATAACCTCTTCTTGATCAGCAAGAAAGGTAAGAAGATTGCCTTATCCTATCTCCATCAAGGGCTCAAGACCCATTACGAGAAAGTGGTGGTCCTTTCTCCTAACGGCCACAAGAAGACCTACGCCTTAAAAGACTTATTGAAGTAGGCCCTTTATCCAACCTAAAAAAAGAGAACGTGCCAAGGGGATGACACGTTCTTTTTATAGATCCGATCTTGCGACCGGGGTCTATCGGATAAAGAGAAACGGCTCAGCAAGACCAGCTGAAGGAAGCATCAGAGATCATAAAGGCGTAATCGCCGACTTTAGTGGCTGAGAAACTGAAGATTGAACCGTCGCTCTGGGCCTTATAGCCTAAACTGGTGAAAGCCGTGCCACTAGTGATGGCCTGCGTATGAGAGGTTCCGTTTTGATCATTGAAGGTCCAGTTGACCGTGGAAGTAGCGTCAGAAAGTCCTCCATTGGTGGCTTGGAAATTGATATAGGCATTTTCAATGACAGCATTAATACCCCATTTGATCGTGAAATTGCACACGGAGTTCGTGCCAGAAACCTGCGGGTGAACTGTAAGCCAATAAGCGCTGGAACTGTAGTAGGTTCCGGAAGTTCCGCTATTAGTAGAAGCAATCGAGACGGCAACGCCACTCGTTCCGCTAGCAAAACTGCCGCTCGATAAAGTGGTGGCGGTGTAATTGATTTGGTTGCCAAAAATAGCAGTAGCAGGTGTATTGGCCGGATAGGTCGGTTTATTGGTTGTACTATTGAAGATCATGGTCTTGCTGCTGGTGGCTTCAACGTTGGAATTGATGGCGATGCCGCTCACACCAATGGCGCCGACGCTAATGACTGCGGCGGCTCCGACAAGACTCAGGACAAGTAAGCTTTTAGTTTTCATAGGAATTTCCCCTTGATTTACTGTTAACGTATTGTAAATAGTTGATAATTCTTTTCAAGATGAAATCGCTTACAGGTCGTTAATATAAATTAACAGTTGATGTTTTCGCTAAGAAAAAAGCCGTCTCGCTGAGGAGGCGGCAAATTATAAAAGTCTAAAGCGGTGGATCAGCAGCTGGCTTTCGCGTAGAAGCTGACGGAGAAAGATGTGACGGTGAAGGTAAAGCCGCTGGTGTTGCTGCCCCAAACGAGGGCGAGCGTTAACGAGGTGCAGTTGCTGGCAGTGACCGTAGCGGTTGCGTCATTATTTTCCGAATAGGTCTCGTTAAAATAATGAGAAGTGCCGTCGTTGATGTGAGGACTATAAGTTTTACTATAAAAGGCTGTATTACAAGAATAAACCATATGAACCGAAGTGAAATATCCCGACGTGGTAAATGTAATCATTTGGTTGATCCCATAGCTCGGCTGTCCGCCAGTAGCATGGCCAGATTCTACATAGTGAAGATAATCCGCGGTGTCCGTATAAACTGGAGTTTCTCCAGTCGAAGGCGATCCAATGGTGGTATAGAGTCCGGTGGTGGTCGTCGAAGTGCCCTCAGTCGCAGTGAAACTTCCAACGCCGCTGGCTTTATTATGGGTGGCATCATAGGTGATGGTTTTTTCCACCATATCGGTGGCCGCACCCCCTTTAGCTGCGGAGAGTCCGTATCCTGTCGCCGCGATCGCCCCGACGGAAGCAACTCCCGTTAAGGCAAGAATCAATAAGGCTTTTTCTTTCATATTACGAGTCCCTTTTCCTAATGGCTACCTATCTTATCCGAATTTTCTCAATCGTCAATAAAAATATTAACAACATGTTAATAAATAATTCGAGTCTTTCATTCGCCTCTTTTTCCGCTTTGTCACTGTCTAAACGAAATAGGGGCGGTCTTGCCTCTCTTTTTGTTCTTCCACCTTAAAAGGTGGTTGCCTATTTTTGGGAGAGCCCTTATCATTTTCTACTGTTGTTTTTCTTCTAAGGGTCGAGGGGACCTTTAGTCCCAATCGGGAAGGATGTTTAGCTATGGATACCAAGTTTATCTTCGTCACGGGCGGTGTGGTTTCTTCCTTAGGAAAAGGGATTGCCGCTTCCTCGATCGGCCTCTTATTGAAGAGCCGCGGCTTAAAAGTCTTCATGATGAAGTTCGACCCCTATCTGAACGTCGACCCCGGCACGATGTCCCCGTACCAACATGGCGAAGTCTATGTCACCAAAGATGGCGGCGAGACCGATTTGGATATCGGCCACTACGAACGCTGGCTCGACGAAGATTTCACCAAGGAATCGTCCGTCACCTCCGGCCAGGTCTATAGCGCGGTCATCGAGAAGGAGCGCAAAGGCGACTATCTCGGGGCCTGCGTCCAGGTTATTCCTCATGTCACCAATGAAATCAAGCTGCGCCTCAAACGAGCGGCCGAGGTCAGCAAGGCCGATGTCGTGATCGCCGAAGTCGGCGGCACGGTCGGCGATATCGAATCGCTTCCTTTCCTTGAGGCCATCCGTCAGGCCCGCCTCGATTACGGTTATCAGAATACCTTCTATATCCATAATACGTTGGTGCCCTATTTACGGACTTCGGAAGAATCGAAGACCAAACCCACCCAGCATAGCGTTCATGAATTGCTGGGCTTAGGCATCCAGCCCGATGCCATCATCTTGCGGAGCGAAGTGCCCTTAGCCGATGATGTGAAAGATAAGGTCTCCCTTTTTTGCAACGTCCCCAAAGAAGGCGTCTACGAAGCCGATGACCTGCCCTTGGTCTATGAGTTACCTCTTTATTTGCACGCCCAGCATATCGATGACTTCATCCTCAATCACTTTGGGATCAAAGCGGCCGAGGCGGATCTCCATCCTTGGATCAACTGGATCCGGACCATCAAGAGTCTGTCCCGCCACATCAAGATTGCCTTGGTGGGCAAATACGTCGAGCTGCATGACGCTTATCTTTCGGTGAAGTCGGCTTTGACCCATGCCGGTTACGCCAATAACGTCATCGTCGATATCGATTGGGTCTCGGCGATGGACCTCAACGAAGGCAACGTGAAAGATCGTTTGGCCGGCGCCGATGGCATCCTCATCCCCGGCGGATTTGGGGAGCGGGGGAGCGAAGGCAAGAAGACCGCGATCCGTTATGCCCGGGTCAATAATGTCCCGCTACTAGGCATTTGCTTTGGCATGCAGCTCGCCCTCATCGAATACGCGGAGCATGTCTTGAATCTTCCCAAAGCCAACTCGACCGAATTCGATCCGGAAACCCCAGACCCCATCATCGACTTCTTGCATGACCAATATCAGGGCATCAAGATGGGCGGGACTTTGCGCCTAGGGCAATACGATTGCCAATTGACCCCCGGGAGCCTGGCCTATAAGTGCTACGGCACCGATCTCATCAAGGAACGGCACCGTCATCGTTACGAGTTCAATAACAAATACAAGGACCTCTATATGGCTTCGAAGATGAAGATCACCGGCATCAATCCCGGCTCGGGACTCGCCGAGATCGTGGAGCTGCAGGACCACCCGTTCTTCATCTGCTGCCAATTCCACCCGGAGTTCTCCTCGCGGCCACTCCATCCCAATCCCTTATTCCGCGAATTCATCAAAGCCTCAATTCCCCAGAAAGACTGAAATGATGACTAAGGAAGGCCAACCCCTTCCTTTTTTTATTTCACGGGGGGCGTGCCTTCATCTTTCAAGGTGAGGGAAAGTAACTTTTCCCAATAAAGTCGCTTCTCTCTTTTCTTAATAAAGAAAGGAAAAAAAGCCACCATGGGAAAATCTTTAGCCTTACGGGCAGAAGAAAATGCGCTACACTTGCCTTATATGAAGGCGCTTTTCCTTTATAGCGATGCGACTGGCCAAGGCAAAATGCTGGCTCACGTCGGCGATGTCATTTCGCGTTTGCGGAAAACCTTTAGCCAACTTGAAGCCGTTCAAACCCATAGCCAGGACGAACTGATCGCTCGGGCCAAAGGGGCGTGTGGGGGTAAGGTTGATGCCTTGATCGTCGCGGGTGGCGATGGCACCTTCCACCATGTGGTCAATGCTTTGATGGACGAAGAGAAGACTCCGATTTTGGGCTATATCAATGCCGGCACCATTTGCGATATCGGCAAGAACTTTGGCATTCAGGGATCCTACGAGAACGCCCTCGACATCATCGAACGGGGCTATACCACCTATTTCGATGTCGGAAAGATCAACGATCAATACTTCACCTATGTTTCGGCGGTGGGCGCCTATAGCGACATCGCTTATATCGCTCCGCGCGACCGCAAAAAGCGGTTGGGGGCCGTCGCCTATTACACGATTGCGGTGGGGGAGAGTCTTAAGCCCACCAAAGTCATCGCTGACATTGAAGCCGATGGCAAGCAATACCACATCAAAACCCCGTTCATTTTGCTGCTCAACGGTTCTCACGTCGGCGGCTTCCACGTGAATCAACGCCTCGCTTCGATTAGCGATGGCAAGATGGAACTCTATCTGACCAAGCCCGGCTTCTTCAATGGCTTGATCCATTACCTCTTCTTCAAGATGCGGACCCTCAAGATCAGCGCCTCCCATTTCAAGATCCATACCAATATCGATATGCCGTGGTGCCTCGATGGGGAAGAAGGCCCCAAAGGCGACGTCGAAATTTCGGTCATTTCCAAAAAGCTCATGATCTACGCTAAGCCGCCTAAACGTTTCTTTCATCACGGCTAGGATAAGGCTATCCAATCGGGCTTCTTTTGCTTAGAAAACGCCCGATCTGCTTCCAAAAGAATCAAGAAATGCCGAGAATTCGGGATTATCGCAAATCGGAAAAAGCCTAATTTTTGCGGAGATTTACCTCTTTAAAGACGGGGTATTTTAGATTAAAATACCCTTGTCGAGTTTTCCTAACGAGGAATATCCCCATGAAAAAGAGTATCACCGTCTTAAGCGTAATCGCCGTAGCGCTCAGCCTACTGGCCATCATCTTGGTGCCAAGTTTCGCTGGCGTCTTAAAGTTCTATGATCGTGACGTTATCAGACAAGCCTTTGGCGGTCTCCTTGGAATGTTCGCGGTCGGCTCCTTTAACTTGGGTCAAATCGTTTTCTTCTCGGTCGCTGGTTTATCGATTTTCTTATTTGTGCTTCAAATTGTCTTGCTCATCGTGAACCGCCATCCGAAAGCCCTTTTTATCACGGCGTGCTGGTTCTTAGTTTCCTTTACGACTATCCTCTTTTGCGTCGCCTTATTCTCAACGGGTTTCTTCAAAGATATCACGGCCACTCCGACCAATGAAACCGTAGTTGATTCCTCGGGCTTCATCGCCTACGTTTGGCGCTTAATGCAAACCGGTTATTTGAACCATGGCCAAACCGCCTTAGCCTTTATTGCTCCCGCTTTAATTCTCATCGCCTTTGTTTGCGCCCTCGTCGCCGAGATTCAGGACCTTGTCCTCATCGGCCAAGAACCCGGCACCCCGAAACGCGATTATTCTTCCGACCTCGATAGCGGCGATAAAGTGGTGGTCGTCCATGAAGATACGAGCGCCGTGGCTCCTTCTAGCGAAGAGATCCGCTCGATGCTCCGGGATGAACTCGCTGGCCAAACCCAAGCCAATCCGAATCCGAACCCCTTTAACCCTGCCCATCCTAGCGAACCCTCGGCCGCAGCGGAATACCGCGATAATGGCTCGCACGCCTATAACGCCCCGATGGCCCCTTTACCTCCAGCGAATCAGACTCCGATCATCAATGGACCTTTGCTCGTCCAATACATCAATACCTATTCTCCCTCGGCTCCGGCCACGCAAAGCATGCCCGCCCCCGTTGAAGCGAAACCTGCCCCGCAGCCGAGCGTTCCCTTAAAAGAAGTCCAAGGGGTCGTCAGCAATGCCGAGAAGCCGCTTAGCGCCGATGAGATTAAACGCATCATCAAAGAAGAACTCGCCGAAGCAAAGCCCGAAGCTAAACCCGCCTCACCCGCACCGGTGGCTCCGCTCACCAAAGAAGACGTGGCCGCCATTGTTTCGGCCGAATTAAAGGAAGCCTTGAAGCCCGCGGAAAAGCCGGTCGAAGCGAAACCTGAAGAACCGAAGCCCGAAGAAGTGAAGCCAGAAGTTAAACCCCTTCCTGAAGCGCCGAAAGAAGAAGAGCCGGCGGTCGTGGTGGAACCCGTTGCCGCGACGAGTTTGAGCGCGGAGGAGTTACGTTTGCTCATCGCCGAAGAGCTCACCGCCGCCAAAGACCATGATGCCCGGGAAAAGAAAGAGGAACCCGCTTCGCCCAAAAACGACGAACCTTCCGTCCGCGATGTGATCAAAGAAGAACTCGCCGCTTACCGCGCCCAAGAAGAAAACGAAAAGCAGACCCAATCCGCTAGCGTTTTGACCTCGGACGAGATCCGCAAGATCATCGCCGAAGAATTCGAGAAGAAAGCTCAACCCGCCGAATCTAAGCCCGCCGAACCCAGCTTAACCGCCGAGCAGATCCGCGAGGTGATCAAAGAAGAACTCGCCGCCTTATTGAAGGATAAAGAAGCGGCGCCTGCTCCCGCTCCAGTCGAGAGCAAACCCATGGTTCCCCCGACCCCGGTCGTCGTGGTGGTCCACCAAGATTCTAAGGCCCCCGTGGAAGTGATTCCGGCCAAAGAGGAAGAGGCCCCGAAGCGTGTTGTCGGAGCCATCAACCCGAATCTTCCGCCCCATCCGAAAATCATCCGCATTCCCTTCCCGACCCGCATGCTCTCTAGCGACAAAGCCCTTCAGAGCAACTATAACGAACTAAAGAGCGACATCATGGCCTATGGCGTGAAGTCCCGGGTCTCCAACTCGGGCGATACCTTCCGTCTTCATAAGGTCACTTATCTCAAGATCACGATCGCGGGCAAGAGCCTCAAACTCTACTACGCGCTCAATCCGAAAGATTATGCCAACACCACCTTACCGATTAGCGATGCCGGCCATAAGTCGATCTATAAGGAGATTCCGCTCGTCTTCAAGGTCAAGAGCGATCTCTCGCTCCGCCGCGCCAAGCAGCTGATCGCCGATGCCCTAGCCAAAGGCAAACTTGAGCAAGGCAAAGTCGAGCCGCACAATTGGGCCCAAGACTTGGTCGATTACAAAGACCAAGGCGAAGGTTCTGACGACGATTGAAGCCTAACCCCGTTTGAAAGAACGGGGTTTTCTTTTCGCCGGCGCTTAAGAAAGGCCCCGCGCTATGATAGAATAACTCCTGCGGGTTGAAGCCCCCGAAGGAGTACGCCGTTAAGTCATGGATCCTCTTATAGCCTTATATCTTGCCCTCATCGTCTTTTTCGTCATCATGTGCGCCTTCTATAGCAGCACGGAAACGGCGTTTGGGTGCCTCAATAAATACAAATTCAAAGTCCAGGCGGATGCCGGCAACAAAACCGCCGCCCTCATCGTCCGACTCTATGAGCATTTTGACACGACCCTGATCTCGGTTCTGATCGGCAACAACCTTTTCGCCATCGCCCTTTCGACCGTCTCGACTTGGGTCTTCATGGCTTTCCTTAACCCATACATCAACGAGAACTTGGTCTCCCTCATCGCCTCCATCGTGATGGCCATCATTTCCTACCTCTTCGGCGACACCATTCCGAAGATGGTGGCTAAGAAAATCCCTAACGTCATCGCCAAGCTGAACGTCTACCCGATGACCTTCTTCATCATTCTCTTTTACCCGATCTCCGCGATCTACCGGGGATTGACCTGGCTATTGAAGAAGATCTTTCGGGCCAAGACTCCGCCGGAACTCACCGAAGAGGATTTCAATAACGTCCTCGAGAAGGTCGAAGCCAAAGGCGCCTTAGAAGAGAACGAGACCGATATCATTCAGGCCTCCTTTGATTTTGCCGATACGGCGGTCAAGGATGTCTTGACCCCCGTGAAGAAGATGACGATGGTCAACCTCAAGGGCTTAAGCAAAGAGAAGCTCTTGCGCATCCTCGACCAAACTTCCTATTCCCGTATCCCGGTCTACTACGAAGACCCCAACAAGATCGTCGGCATTTTGATCGTGAAGAATTTCTTATCCTCCTATTACGCCGACCCGAGCGTTTCCATCATGGACTCCATCGAGCGGCCTTACTTTGTCTCGCCCAAAGTCATGATCGACGATTTGATCGAAGGCTTCCGGGTCCATCAGACTCAGATCGCCATCGTTCTTAATGCGGGCCAGCTCGTTGGCATGGTCACGACCGAGGATGTCCTCGAAGAGCTGGTGGGCACCATCAACGAAACGGCGACCCAGCCCGGGGGAGGCGAACGATGAATCACCTTCTCATCACCCTTTATTGCTGCGCGATCGCCGTTCTTTTGCTGTTGAGCGCCTTCTTTAGCGCGGTCGATACCTCCTATTCCGTCGTCAATAAACTTCGGCTCGAAAAAGCGGCCCAAAAAGGCGGCCACGCGGTCAAACTCGCTTACGCCTACGCCCAAAATTACGACAAGACGATCGCGACCATTCTCTTCGGCAATTCCCTCGTCAACATTTTGGCGACCAGCTTAGGCACCTTGCTCGCCGAGCAGATTTTCCCAAATAGCAGCGACAACACGACCGGTTCGTTGCTGATGTCCTTATACATGCTGCTGCTCATCATCACCTTTGGCGAGATCATCCCGAAAGTCATCGGCCGGGCTTATAGTTACACGATCGCCCTAACCTCAGCCCCGGTGATCCGCTTCTTTGAAGTGATCTTCTTCCCGGTCGTCTTCGTGACTTCGAAGTTTGCCACCCTCGTGAGCAAACCCTTCCTCGAGAAGGCCCCGCAAGAAGAGAATGCCCCTAGCGACGAGGAACTGCAGTCGATGGTCGAGCAGATTGAGCATGAAGGCATCATCGATAGCTCGCAATCCGAACTCTTGCATCGCTCCATCGAATTCAAAGAGACCTCGGCCCACGACATCATGACCCCACGGGTCGATATCAAAGGCATCGATTATCAGACCAACCTCAACGAATGGGCCAAAACCCCAGGCGTCCTTTCCCATTCCCGCCTCATCGTCTATAAGGGCGATAGCGATCATATCGTCGGCTATATTCCCACCAAGGTTCTCTTAAAAGCCCTCGTCCACAAGACCCCCTTATCGATGGAGGCCCTCATGATGCCGATCCTCGCCGTCCCGGAGACCATGGAAATCTCCTCGATCTTGCGCTTAATGAAGTCGAGCCATCACCATATCGCCGTCGTCAAAGACGAATATGGCGGAACCGCCGGTATTTTGACTCTTGAAGACATCCTCGAGGAACTCGTCGGCGAACTCTATGATGAGTCCGAAAACGTCAAAGAAGACATCGTGCCGACCGATAAAAAGAACGTCTTTAAGGTCCGGGGCAAGATGAGCGTCGATGATTTCTTCGAGCGCTTCCATCTCAATGACGACTACATCGAAGAAGACTACAACACCGTCTCGGGCTGGATCAATGACCGCCTCGGGCGCTTTGCTACGGAAGGCGACCATTTCTCCTATGAAAGCGTGGACTTATTGGTCAGCAAAGCCACCCCTTATACGGTCAAAGAAGTCACGCTCACCTACCATCCGCATCGCCTCAATAAGGCCAAAGGCCAAGAAAAGCCGGATAAAACCCTGATCGAAAATCTTGCGGATAAAGGGAGTAAACTGAAAGCCAAGAACCCCCTTCGCCACAAAAAGAAGCGCGGGAAATAGACCCCATGTTAAAGCAAGCCCGTTGGCTCGATGCCCATATCCCTGATCTCACCGGTCAGTCTTTTTTGGTGACGGGCTCGACCTCGGGAGTTGGGCTTGAAGCGGCCAAAAGTCTGCTCTATAAAGGCGGTAGCGTGGATTTTGCCATCCGCAACCCCGAGAAAGCCGAGAAGATTTTCCAGGCGCTGCAAAGCGAGATCCCTAACGCCAAGCCTCGGGCGCTTCTCTACGATCAAGGCTCGCCCGAATCCGTCCTGCAATTTTGCCAAACGCTCAATCCCCAAAAACCCTACGACGCCATCATCCTCAACGCCGGGATTTATTACCCCCGAAAAGGCAGCCAAGCCGAGGATGGGACGTCCTTAACTTTCGAGACGAATGCGGTCGGGACGTATCTCCTGTATATGAAACTAAGGGAGAAATTTCCCAAAGCCCGCTTTATCCTCGTCGCCTCCATCGTGAACCGTTCCCCTAAGAAAGGGGACTATTCTTCCTACCTTCTCCATGGGGGTAACCGCCGAGCCGAAGAATATAGCGTCTCGAAGCGGGCGATCATGAATTTATTCGGCTATGGGCTGACCCACACCGACGACGCCCTCTATATGACCCATCCTGGCGTGACCGGCAGCGCCATTTTCGATGGCTTCCCGCCATTGATCCGCAAACTCGGCCATAAGTTCCTCTATCTCGTCGTCCATCATCCCTGGAAAGCCTGCTTAGGCGAAGTCTATCTCGCGGCCGTGCCTTGCCCTAGGGGCAGCGTCGCCGCCCCGCGGGGTCCTTTCCAGATTTCGGGCTATCCGCATTTGGTCCGGCCCAATAAGAAAAAGGTCTTCCGGGATGCGGAAGCCCTTCATTTAGCGTTATATCGCGTCTATCACGTCTAGGAACGCTTGGCTAACGCCGCCATATACTTCTTATAGATATCGTCCCCGATCTCTTCGATCGTGCGCGAACCGGTTTGAATCACGAAATCCGTCGCTTCGATTTTGCCTTCGCCAAAGGCGGTCTTATCGTTGGCTAAGCGCTCGGCGATGAGCTTAGGATCGTCGCCTCGGCCTTGCATCCGCTGCTCCCGGACGCTCGCGGGGGCCTTTAAATAAAAGGTAATGAGGCGGGGATCCTTTAAGGCTAAGAAGTTCTTTAGGCCATTGGGGTCAACCACCACGCACTTATCGTCATTGACTTGCGATTTGCTGCAGCCGTAGTAGTGGCCATTGTAGTAAGTGGTCTCCACGAATTTGTTCTCGGCTTTTAAGGCTAAGAACGTTGCTTCGTCCACGAAGAAATAATCGACGCCGTCTTTCTCGCCAAGTCGCGGAGCCCGCGAGGTGTGGGTGATCGCTTTTACGATGCCATACTTCGCCCTCAGATATTTGGCGATTTCGGTTTTTCCCGAGGCGGAAGCCCCAACCAGCAAAATCATTTGAGGCAATTATAAGCCAATCTCCCGAAGAGGAATAGAGGCAGCCGCAAAATTCGTTAACGAAATAGTTGCGGTCCTGCCTAAGAAATTGCATTTCCTAAGCAAAATGTTTGTCTCTTTTGCAAATGAAACGCTATATATAAGTAGGAGGAAAAACGATGGACCCCGTGGACGTAACCCTCAGGAATCTCAGCAGCCGTGACAAAGCTTTGCTCGTGGGGGCCGTGTACCGTCAATCCTTGATCGAGGTCGGCCATAGCGCCGATTATCACGTGTACGATCTCGAACAAGATTTGATCGACCATAAGTTGGACCGCGCGGCCGGAATCTTCTTAAAGCATGTCAAAGATTTCTATGAGTCTTTGCCCTATCTTCAGCAGAAGGTCTTCCTGGTCGAGTGCCTCGAACATGGCCGTCATTACGCCTATTGGTATTTACCTTACTATAGCCGCAAAAGCTATGGTCAAGCCCTCGCGTCCGTCTACCGCAAAACCGAACAAGCGTTTTAACGCGGATTAAACCTTATGAAAAATCGTCTGGCCTTAGCCTTGTTTTCCTTATGCCTTCCTTTAGCCTTAGGCGGGAGCTCTCCCGCTTATCCCGGCTATTTTGAATCGGGATTAGCGCTGACCGTGTCGACGAGCGAAACCACCCGCCTCACCTTGAACTTCGTGGCTTCTTATGAAGGGCATTACCGGATATCCGCCCTCCTCAACAATGCTTTGACCGGCAACCAAAAATACCTCTACACCGATGAAAAGGATATGGTTCCGGGCGAGAAGTGGAGCGTCGATGAGAGCGTGAGCAATAGCAGTCTCACCCCGATTTCTTCGACGGATAACGCCATCACCATCAACGCCTTTTATCTTTATGGGGCGATGAGTTCGATGGGCATCAGCGAAACCCGTCAGATCGATGCCCTCTCCACTCGGGGCATGGCGGGGGCGACCGGCAGCCAAACCCTCGTCACCCCGGATCAATATCTTTATGTGGATGAATCGGGGAAATTCTGCACCTGCGGGTCCACCTATAGCTTTGTTCACGATCATTCCTTTGTCTGCAATCCCGAGTATAACCGCTTGCCGCTAGAGGACTTAAAAATCGCTTATTCCAATCCGGCCCAGCCCAATCTATCGGGCGCCTTTGAAATCCGCATTCAGAATCATCTCGACGAATTTGATCAGATTGGGACGTTAGTGAAGGATCCGAATGCGCCCTATCGCCGCCTGACTGGAGTCTTCAAAAAGGCCGGCGGAGATCTTCATTACCCTTACCAAGTGAGCCTCTATAACCGTTACGCGATCGATAAGCGGAATCTCCGGATGAAACTTACCCGGTATAAGACCGGTTACGATTTCACGGATAACCGCATCTATCTGCCGAGCGGTTTAGGCCAGGTCTATTCCTTCTACAGTTTCGCGGTCTATTGCCATGACCTCGGGGCCTCGAAAGACTATTTCAAATGGAACTTCACCCTCGTGAGGACCGAGGAGCACTTTGGCGATTGCGTGAACAGCGACTATTGCATCGTCGTTAGCGGGGCCGACCATGCTTAACATCTTTTTATGGGCCGGGATTTTGGTCTTCAGCTTAGCGAGCTTTAACTACACCTACATGCTCGGGACCGTGAACCGGGTGTTCTTGGGGCTCTATAAGGCCATTCCCGAATCCTCGGTCATCGCCTACGCCGATGGCGGCAAAGCCATCACCCCTTATTTCGATCAGATCCTCTTGCGAATCAATGTCGCTTCTTACTTTAAGGCCGCTTTGCCCAAATACGTCGACACCTATCACGTGAATTACGTATTCACCTCGGCGTATACGGGGGATGTCTGCACGGGCGAATGCGAACGGGTCGGGATCGAATTCAGCTGCACCATGCTCCACGTGAAGAGCTTCCATAAAACGGCGATCTTCACCCTGGAACGGAGTTCCTATGAGTGAGGAGAAACTCACCCGGTTCTTAGAGTCCTCATTCTTAAAGCCGCTTCTTGCCGAAAAGGAAGTGACCGATATCTCCTATAACGGGGCGAGCCTCTACTATGAAGACTCCTTGCTGGGCCGAAAAAAGAGCCCGTTAAAACTAACGCCGGAGGAAGTGGGGGACTTCTTAAGGCAAATCGCCAACCTCTCCGAGAAACAATTCTCCTATCAATCTCCGATCCTCGACGTGAGCTTCGGCCGTTACCGCCTCAACGCCGCCTTCCTTAGCTTGGTGCGGGTGAAGGAGAGAAAGTCCTATAGTTTCTCGTTACGTTTAGCTAGCGGAGGTTCCAAACTCGATAGCTGCCCTAGCTTCTTTGGCGGAGATAGCCAGGCGATCTTGATGGAGGCGCTAGCCAAACGCGAATCGATCGTGATCGGCGGGGCGACATCCTCTGGGAAAACTGAGCTTCAGAAATATCTGCTTCTCCACCTCAAAGAGAACACCCGTGTCATCGTCATCGATAACGTCGAGGAACTCGAAATGTGCCGGGATGAGCAGCGGCTTGACCTCACGAGTTGGCTGGTCGATGAACGCTTCCCCAGCTCGAACTTCCCCGCTTTAATCCGCAACGCCCTCCGCAACGATCCCGACTATATCGTGGTCGCCGAATCGCGCGGGGGCGAAATGCTGGATGTCCTTAATTCCGCCATGTCAGGTCACGCCCTAGTCCTGACGCTCCATAGCAAAGACCTCGCTAGCATGCCTTATCGCATGGCGAGAATGGCGATGATGGGCGAACAGAAGCTCATCTATGAAGACGTGCTTGGCGATATCTACCATCACTTCTCGCTCTTCGTCTATTTAAGGAAGGACGATCGGCCCGATGGCTCGATCGACCGTTATATCCAAAGCATCGGCCGCCTCAATGAAAAGAAGAAGGGAATCGACATCCTCTACGAAAGGAAAAAAGAAATCCATGAAGCCCATTAGTCAGTTCTTGTTGATCTTCATCATCGCCGCCGCCTGCGGAGGCATGGCGTATTTGATGAGCGAATCCTTCTATTTTCTTGGTGGGGTATTCCTCGCTTATTTCATCGTGCTCACGGCCTTGGTCCGTCCGTTATTCTTAGCCTTTGCTAAAAAGGAGAGGAAACGCCATGAAGGCTACCGTTTCGTGAACTCCTTCATCATTTCCTACTCCTCCAACCATTCCCTCGAAAAAGCCTACACGGCTGCCACGGAATACTCAGGTCCGGAACTTCAGGAAGTCCTAAAAGCCATCGAAACCAAAGAGGTCAAAGAACGGATTACCTACCTCCAGAACTATTTCGAAAGCGACCTTTATGGGATGTTTCTATCCCTCTATAACCTCTATGAGCAGCAGGGCGGGGATTTGCTTAGCATCGCTAAAGGCCTTCTCGACGAGATCACCCGGGTCGAGGAAGCGGGGGATGCCAGCAGCAAAGAAAGCTTCCGGAGCCTCAAAGACTTTGCGGTCCTTTGGGTCTTCTCGCTCGCTATCTTCCTCTTCCTCCGTTATGGCTTAACCAACTTCTATGGCACCTTGACCTCGAGCATCACCTTCTTGCTCACCATCGGCCTCTATTTCGGGTTCTTGCTCTTCTCGCTGGTTGTCTATGCGTTCCGCTTCTCGAATGGTCGTTTAAGTTTAACGAAAGGAAAAACCACCCATGAAAAAGCTGCGTGAAACCATGCTTGATCTTGGCCTAACGCCAAGCAAAGAATGGATGATCCTCGGCCTCATCGACCTCTTCTTTATCGGCTTTGGCGGTCTCTTCTATTATCTTCAGGGCCGCTTGCTGGTCTTGCTTTATGCCGCGGGCTTTGCGGTGGTGGTGAGCTTCGCTTACCTCTCCCGTTACAGCAAGATGATCCATAAACGAAACTCGGCCCGCGAAGAAGAATTCGTCCATCTCTTCACCTATTTCGGAATCTATATCCATAACGGCTTCAACGTCTATCAAGCCCTACAAGCCATATCGAGTTACGCCTCGCTTGGTCTTAAAGACGATTTCCAAAAATTGCTGGCCGCGATCGATGAGGACAAATCACCGACCCCGTATATCGTCTTCTCCCGACATTTCGAGTCGTTGGAGATCAAAGAAGTCTTGCTTTCCGTCTATCAGATGGTGGAAGAAGGAGGCGAGAGTTACATTCGGCAATTCGAAGCCTTGTTCGATCGTTATTCCGCCGAGCGCCATAAGCTCAGCAAAGAAGCCCACGTTGCCGCCTTAGGAAGCCTATCGGTTTTGCCTCTCGTCGGGAGCGGCATCACGATGCTGAGCCTCACCGCCGCGATCGTGGAAGTCATGGGGAGTCTCTACAATGTCCTATAAATTAGGTTTGCTCTTATCCTTCTTCTTTATGATTCAAGTCCTGCTCTTCGCCGGGGATCTCGCCTGCATCGAATCGGTCCATAGCGAACTCGATGCCGTGGCGGTGACCGCGGGCTATCAGATTTCGATGTCGGGCAAGATCACCAACGCCACCCGGACCTTCGTCTATCAAGAAGCCAAAGCCTTCCTCTGGCAGCTCTCCGGCGAAAACGCCAAGATGGGCGAATCCATCACCTTCTTGGTGTACCGCGACTATACGCCGTTCATCGTGTCGAAAGATGCGATGAGAATCAGTGTACGAAGAACCGCAATCGTCGGTTACTTCGCCTAAGAAAGGAGGTCCAAGCATGTCGGAAATCAAAGGTCAGATGCTGGGGATGGTTCTCGTCCTCATGGTCTTCGGCTTGGTGGCGGGCATTCTCTATGCCAGCTTCAAGCAGAACGCCAATTCCATCTCGTCCCAGCTTGCCAATGAAGGCAATGTTGTCTCGAGCATCGCCGCCAAATCCGCGGCCGCTTATTCCCCTTTAAGTTACGGGGAGTGATCGCTAAGGCTCCTAAAGCACTTTAGGGGCTTTTTTTAAGAAAACCGAGGCCTTCATCCTCTATTTGCTACCGCTAGCTAAGGTGCCTATAATAATCCTATTAGGAGATTCCTAAACATGGCAAATTCTCAGATGGTCGAAATCAAGAAGATGTTCGCTGAGCGCATCGGTGTCGATAAGGTCGATGAGTCCAAATCCCTCAAGGATATTGGCTTAGATTCCCTCGATGTCGTCGAAATGTGCCTCGATCTCGAAGACAAATTCGGTATTCAATTCGAAACCGAAGAATTAAGCGCCTTCAAGACCGTCGGTGACCTCTTCGCTTCGATCGAAAAGAAACTTGACGCAAAGAAGTAAGGATTCGCTTGACTCGCTGAGGAGACCTTCGGGTCTCCTTTTCTTATCCAAAAAGGACCGCGTTTTCGCGATCCTTTTTGGATGTTCATTTTTTCTTTTGTTTGGCTTGCTCTTCGGCTTGGAGAGCGCTGCCTTCCACGATGGCGTGGTGGGGGATGGGCTTCCAGGAGACCTTAACGAATAAGGACCAGAGAGCAATCGGCACGCCGACCATATCAAAGAAGGGCCATAAGAACGAGTAGAGCAGGGCTTCGCCGAAGTTAAGGTGGATGTGCTTCCACTCACGGATGATGATGAGCCAGCCCACTAAGTAGCCGGAGGCGTAGGTGACGGCGAGGTTCACGAGTTTGTTGGTGGCGAAGTTGCCCCAATCGTAGGGTCCGGTGTAGACGAAGCAGAAGATGATACCCAAGACATCGAAGATGACGCCGGCTAAGAAACTGACCAAGGCGTAGGGGAACATTTCCCAGAAGATATCGTATTTGCTGAAGCTGGGTTTCTTAAAGAAAGAGACGAAGAGGCGGGTATCGTTCTGCAAAAAGTTCACGATGCCGCCTTTCGCCCAGCGTAAGCGCTGCCGCAAAGCGATCTTTAAGGAAGTCGGCTGTTCATCATAGATGGCCGCGGCCTCGCAATAGCCGAGTTTCTTACCTTGGGCGACTAAGCGAGTGGTGGCTTCGCCATCTTCGGTGAGGCAGGTGAAGTGCCAGCCATCTTTAAGCAAAGCGGATTTCATGACGAAACCCGTGCCGGAGATCTGTTCGGCGGAATTAATCATTGAACGGGGACGCTGCGAGTAAAGGACGGCGCGGTGCCAGTTGAGGCCGGAAATCGCGGAAATCCAGTTTTCCTTCATGTTCTTGACGTTGCGGTAACCCGAGACCACATCGTAATCGAGGTGGAAGGGATCATTGATCTTCTCAAGGAAGTCCGGGGCTAAGACGTTATCGGAGTCCATAAAGACATAGCCGTTATATTCTTTGGTGAGATCGAACTTCTTGGCTAACTCGCCAAAAAGATATTCGAGGGCCCAGCCTTTGCGGGCTTTGCTCGGATCGTGACGTTCGTAGACTAAAGTCGCGCCATGGGCTTTAGCGACCGCGGCAGTTTGGTCGCTGCAGTTATCGGCGAGAACGATGATGTCGATGAGCTTTTGCGGATAAGTTTGCTCATGGATGGAGTCGATGAGGTTGCCGATGACCTTCTCTTCGTTGCGGGCGGAAAGGATGAAGCAATAACGGTAATCCTCGGGCTTCTTTTCATAGGTCCGGCTTTTGCCAAATAAGCCCATAATCGTATAGATAAAGCGGTAGAAAAGGAGAAGGCCCATCACCAAGGTAATGATGCCAAAGATGAGGTTCAGCCAACCTTGCGGGTTGCCTAAGTTATCTAATCCAAAATAGACTTCAACGGTTTTGACAATCCATTTCCAAAAATCCATAGGTGATGTTTATTTGCCTTAAGGCAATAACAGGATTATACAACCCTGTTTGCCCCTAAACCACCTTAAGCGAAGAACCCTTGATAAAAATGGTCACGAAGTAGTTGCAAAGCGCCTCTTGCCTAATTAGAATTAACCATGCGCTTGCAAAGGCGCATATTCTACCTGCGCTCACTTAGCTCAATGGTAGAGCAATCGGCTGTTAACCGATCGGTTGTAGGTTCGAGCCCTATAGTGAGCGCCATCTTCTGGCCCGTTGGAGAAGCGGCTCAACTCATATCCCTTTCACGGATACATACATTGGTTCGAATCCAATACGGGTCACCACGACAAAATGTCCGAACTGCAAACCGGTTCGGATTTTTTTGGCTCTCCAAACAAAGTGGTTGATATTGGTTGATTTGTAAAGCATGCAATCGGGCTTTATCCCGGGAAAACCGGTTGATACCCTCCTCGTTCCACCCTATATCTTCCGTGCCTCTATCCTTAGGCCGCGTCGCTTTAATTTAAGCTCTTGAATATCTCTACAGCCGATCCAAGCCGCGCCCAGATCGGCCCGAAACCTCAAAAAGTGGTTGGCGGCCTTACGTGTGATGATCAACCAGACATCTTGGAGAACCCTTTTTTGAAGGCCGAAATTCAAAATTTGTCCCTTAGATATCCCTGAGCACCCTCGAAACGGCCCTCTCCAGAAGGGCAACAGCCAACAAAAGCGTGAAGCTAGGCACTTTTAAAAACGCCCGTTATTTCAAAAAGCAAAAGTGAACTTTGAGAAAGGCAGGCAAAGGCCGGCCTTGGTTATAATTTTCTAAAGGAGACTTTCTAGGAATAACGCTCATCGTTCCCGGACGGCTTGGTTGGTTCTTCCCCTGATTTTTTTTGCTTATGCGCCTGCGCAGGTTCGAGCGCTTCTTCGCTAACTTCCCTTCCTGAGGAGATCTCCGATTCGACGATGATTCTCCCTAACGATGCCGCCAAAGACTATCTTGCCCGCTTCAATACGGCCCTAACGGCAGCGGTCGCAAAAGATTCAAGCGTTGCGGCGGCTTCAAAGCCACCCTCAGTCAGGTTGGTTTATCGGATCCTGTCTCATCGAACATCATCACGGCGATCGCCAATTTCCTCACGTCCACTTATTATTCCTGATGCGTTGAACGATTAACCGCCACAAAAAGCCCCGTTGGCCGATGACCAAGCGGGGCTTTAGTTTTTTTAAATGTGCGAAGGCAGGACGACCCCGCTCGTTTTGAAAACGGTGCAAAGGAACTGGAAGGCGCTGGTGTCGGCGCCCGTGACGGCGGTGGCCTCGTAACGGAGACAGACGCCGGTGGCGATGTCGATGCTGTAATGGAGGTCGATGGCCGAGGCGACATAGGAAGCGTGAAAGACGTATTTTTGGCAAGTCCGACCGGCGATGGACTCGTTGCCGTCTTCCACCAAGTCGTCCTTGGCGATTTCATAGATGCTCATATAGCTTAAGAAGGAGGTGCTATAGCCTTTCACGTTTTCTTCATCCAACCGTAAATCGGGGACGAGGGCTAATTGACCCTCTTCATTGGGCATGTAGACCACGTAAGTGGTGCCATCCTTTAAAAAGAGGGCCTCCGTGTCAGCGTTATCCTTAATGTAATAGCCGGAAGCGTTATGGGCGCTCGTGATCAGCAAAGGCTCGGCAACGACGCCATTGGACTTGGTGGAATAGGAGTAGGTGATCTCATACTCGTTGCCCAGGTGGGTGGCGATATAGTTCTCGCCATATTCAAAGGGCTCGGAGGTGATGACTTCCGAATTGGAAATGGCGACATCAGAACCGCCTTTTGAGGATGAAGACGTTGCGGAGTTGATGGGCAGGGCGCACGACCCTAATACGAGGAGACTGGGCAGTAAGAATAGGCCTAAACGCATGGAAGATTCCTTCTTTCAGGGGCAATCTAACCTAGAAAGAAGGCGGAAGGAAGTCATTAGTTCTAATGAGGGGGCAAGCGAGGGAAATACGGCTGACACAGCAAGAGGAATTCGGCCCGGCTGTTGATGCCGAGTTTTCGGTAGATCGAAGTTTGGTGGGTGTTCACCGTCGGGTAAGATAAGGCTAATTCGCCGGCGATTTGCCGCAGAGTTAAGCCCTTGAGCAGTCCGCGGGCAACCTCGATTTCGCGCTTGGAGAGTTTGGCTTCTTTGAAGAAGACGGTCAAGGCATCTTCCTGGCTGACATCCTCGCGGTGGAGATCAAGAAGCCATTCTTTGGAATTGCGACGTTGCAAGAATAAGGGCAACAGGCTGAATAGGAGCAAAGGGATCGCTAAGAAGAGGACCGCCCAATAACGGTTCTCTGCGCTTAAGGAAAAAGGGAAAAATAAAGAGAGAAGAAGCGCTAAGCCATAGGCGGTGGCGGCGAGGATCGCCCCAGCATCATAAAAGGGGCGGTTCTTATACTTTTTCGTATACACGCCCAAAACGTAATAAAGCGAAAATAGCCCAAGGGTGTGGGCGCTAGCTAGGGCAAAGGAGGCAAAAGCCCCAAAGGCGGGATTAGGCAAGAAGAACAAGGCCAATCCGCCTAAGGCCGATAACGAGAAAGAAAGATAGAGCCCATAGGTCAATAACAAGCGGCGGTTCTTAAGGAAAAAGAGGGCGAGAAGAACCCCGAATATGCCGCCGCCTAACGCCCAATAACGGGCGGAGGGGAGGGCTAAAAAATACCCCTGAAGAAACGAGAGCTCGAGGGCGCCATTTAAGATAAACGAGGCAAAGGATAAGGCAAGCAGGCCCCATTCCCTCACGGTTTCTATCGGCAAGGATTCCGCCTTTTTTGGAGCTGGGAATGGCCCAAAAAGAAGGCAAAGGAGACCGAGGCCGATCACGCCTAAAGAGATATAGCCTTCATAGTGACCCAAAAGAAATAGGCCGCTGGCACAGGTAAAAGCCAAGACTAACGAAAGCCCTTTTTGCCGGTTATCGAACCCCAAGAAGAAATCGAGGCCAAAGCGTCCGAGCCCCACCCCGCTCGCAAAAGCGCCAACGAGCCGAGAGGAATTGACGTAATTTTCGCCTAAGGGGATAAACGATAGGGCGAAGGCGCTCACCGCTAGCCCAATGATCGGAAAATCGGGGAAACTGAGATGCAAGTGGAGGATGACGGAAAGGCCAATGCCTAAAAGGAAGGCAACGCGAACCCCATACAGCCAGCCAAGGCTGTCCTGACCTTCAAGGAGCAAGAAAGAATCGCCCAAGGTGGCCTCTTCGATGGCCAATAGGACGGCTATCCATCCTAAAAGACAAGGGATTCCGCGGGGGTGAAAGGGGAAAAACTGAGCGGGAGGACGCATACTTTATTCCACCTTAACATAGAAGAGGCCTTGCGGTCATCTGTCTCGTGACGAAACGGGGAAAATACGTTAATTCGATGAACTAAGGCCAAGGGGCAAAGGAGCGTTAACAAAGCCGTCGGGGAAAACGCCAAGAAAAAAAGCGAGTCAATAACGGTAAAATCCTAGACAAAGTGTTCTCACATTATGACAAAAAGTCTCGATGTAATGGGACTTTTAACAACCAATAATTCGTGTATAATGATTATCAATATGAAGTCGGCAAAACCCTGGCAAGAAATCCCGGATTCGGTGCTGAAGCTCATCGCGGGAAATGTTCCTGGCAATTTTGCCCTTTATCAGTTTCATGCCGGCCAGCTTAAAACCTTTGCCCGTTCGGCCGGCCTTCCTTCCCTATCGGGCCTAAGTCCTGAAGAATACGATAAAATCACCGCCGAAGATGCTAGCGCCATCATTTTCCCGAGCGATCTTGCGCTGGTTCAGCAGCGTCTAGGCGAAGCTCTTAAACAAAGTAACGAAGTCAACTTCACTTACCGAATTTATAACAAGAAAATGGGCGCGGCCTGGGTCCATGGCATCTCACGGATCCTTGGCCTCCATCAAGGTGACCCGGTGATCCTCGTTGTCTTCCACGCCACCAGCAGCGAAGAAGAGGAATCCATCGCCTTATTGAGCCATACCTCGACTCTCATTTACGTCGTCGATAAATATAGTTACGAAATCCTCTACGCCAACGATGCCGCCTGCCGGAGCTTCGGCGTCCTTCGACCCTATTCCACCGGTCACTGTTACGAGATCATCAATCAGGAAAAGAAACCCTGTTCTTATTGCCCTATCGCCAAGATGAAGCAGGGCGTTTTCCATTCGGGAAACTGGTATTCCTCCACCAAAAAGAAATATTACGATCTCTCGTGTCGGGATATGGATTGGCACGGCCGCAAAGCCATCGCTGTTTTCTCCCATGACGTCACCGCGGCCAAACGCAAAGAGCGTTCGCTTGAATTGGATAAGAAGGATCTGAAAACCATCATCGACAGCATCCCGGTCGGCGTTGGAGTGGTGGAGCTCAAGGACCATAAGCTTTTCACTTCGATCATCAACAGCAAACTCACGAGCCTTTTGGGCATGAATAAGGCCGATTTCGTATCGAATAACCCCGCCTTTTTGGCTCGAGTTCATCCCGAAGACCGCGCTCAACTGAAGATTTACATGTCCAACCTTTTCGTTCCTGGCGAATACGAGAACACCTTCCGTTTCCGTCGGAATGAGGATAGCCCATATCGCTACTTCCACGCCGCCGCCCGCTCCGTCTACGATGAAGGGATCGCCGTGGTCTTCATCTGCCTTGAAGACGTGAGCCAAGAAAAAGAAGCCAACGCTTCGGCTTTGCGGGGGTTGGAGCATTTATCAATCCGCCATCAAAGAAGCGGCTTTGACCGCTTGGAAATATGATTTCGCGAGCAACTCCGCTTATTTAGCGACCGGCAATCCCACCAATCTCTCCTTGCTGATGAAGGATAACGCCCGCATTTTGAAGGACCTTCCCACCTCCATTTTCCCGAATTTAGCCCCGGAATCCTTTGAGACCGTGAAACAGTTTTATTCCCAAGTCCGCTCTGGATCGCCGAGTTCCAGCTGAGAGATTTGGCTCCTCGACCGTCAAGGCGGGGGCCGGCACTGCGAAAAGCTGTCGATGACGACCGTCTACGACGAGAACAAACAACCCCTGCGTGCCTATGGAATCGGCCAAGACATCACGGCAGAAAAAACCAAAGAAGAAAAGTTCAACGAGGCGCTACTGGCCCTCGATGAAGCCCATTCTTTCACCTTAGGCAGCGTTCGCCTCAATTTCACGAAAGACAAAGTCGAGGATTTTCGTGGAATCAATCCTTCCATTCTTTCGGAGCATGCTCAAGGCAGCGTTCGCGAATATTTCCAAGCTTTTGCCAAGTTGATCCCCGATCCCCTTACCCAAGAAACTTTTCTTAGGGAAAGCGAACCGGCCGTTCTACTAAAAGCCTTTCATGAAGGCAAGACCCGCTTCTCCATCGAGTATCCGGCGTTAGGGCCTAAAGGGGTTACCCTTTGGCGCGAAGCTTTGCTTTTCTTGATCGAGAATCCCAATAGCGGCGACATTGAAGGCGTGACCTACGCGATCGACATCACGGAGCGTAAGAAGAACGAAGCCATCATCGCCCACTTGACCTCGCAAGAGTTCGATTACATCGCCCTCATCGATTCTCTAGAAGGCACCATCGAATTTGAGAACAAGCAATCCAACATCACCTTCGGCGCCGTCTTTGAGCCGAAGCCTTATGAGGAGTGGCGCAAGTACTTGAAGTCCCATTTCCTCAATCCTCAAGAACTCGAGAACTACCAAAGCGCGACCGCCTTAAAGACGATTGTCGCCGAGTTGGTCAATAAGAACGAATACGTTTTCTCCTACGATCAATTCGAAAACGGCGTCCGTTCCCGCCGTCAGCTCCAATACAGTTGGCTCAATCAGAACCGCGGCTTGATCATTTCGTTACGCAAAGACATCACCGCCTCCTACGAACAAGAGCAGAATCAGCTGACGTTATTGCGGGTAGCCCTCAACAAAGCCGAAGCCGCCAACGCCGCCAAAACCGAATTCCTTTCGCGCATCTCCCACGATATCCGCACCCCGATTTCCATCATCACCAACATGACGGCGTTTGCATTTGAAGATATCGACCAAAAAGACAAACTGAAGGATGACCTCCGCAAGATCGAAACCTCCAACACCTTCCTCCTTAGTCTCATCAACGATGTCTTGGATATTTCTAAGATCGACGCCGGCAAGATCGAACTGCATCTCGAGCCCTACGCTTTCGATAACTACGTGCCGGTCATCCGCAACATGTTCGTCGATGTCTGCAAGAGCAAAGGACTGGAGTTCACGGTCGAAACCGAAGGGGATCCCGCGCCGATCATGACCGATCACATCCGACTCAACCAAATCACGCTTAATCTGCTCTCTAACGCGGTCAAATATACCCCGAAAGGCGGCAAGATTCTTTTCCGAGCCGGAAGTCAGCCTCAAGCGGACGGGAATCTGGCTTGTCGGATTGAGGTCAAGGATAACGGCATCGGCATGAGTCCGGATTTCCAAAAGCAGTTCTTCCAAGCCTTCAGTCAAGATTACGATAACCCTTATCGCAATAAAGCCAGCTCGGGACCGGGCTAGGTTTAGCCATCGTCAAACGCCTCGTCGACCTCATCGGCGGGTAAATTACGGTGAAGAGCGAACTAGGAAAAGGCAGCGATTTCGTGGTGACTTTCGTGGCGAAACCCGCCCCCATCGAGGCTTTGACTCCCGATGGCAAGGTACTTAGCGGCAAAAGCGGAAATCTTTCGGGCACTTTGCTGCTGGCCGAAGATAACGACATCAACGCGATCATCGCCGAGCGTATCTTCTCCTCCTTTAACGTCAAAAGCGTGCGGGCTCATGATGGCTTAGAAGCGGTGGAACTCTTTAAGGCCTCTCGACCGGGTGATTATTTTGCGATCCTCATGGATATTCAAATGCCGAAACTCAATGGTTATGAGGCCACGGAAGCCATCCGGGCCCTCGACCGCCCTGACGCCAAACGTGTCCCGATCATCGCCATGACTGCGGATGCTTTCAGCCTCGCCCAAGAAAAGAGCTACCGTTCGGGTATGAATGACTACGTGACGAAGCCGCTTGACCCGACGGCCTTAGAGCAAGCGCTTCTCCGCATCAAAAAATAAAGCGAATAATTGCCCAAACGGATTGGGGCAGAGATTAATCGATGACGAGAGAAAAATCGCCGCGTTTTAATTTGGCGATCACCAGGGCGGTCCCGGGAAGGAATTGCTCTAAGGGCGGCAGTGCGGTTAACGGGCAAAAGAAGACGGAGGTGGATTCGTTATCTTGGGGAGCGAGCTTGGCCTTATGGGAATCGACCGTCGCGAAAAAGACCAGGTCGACATAGTTAGTGATGTCGCTATTGGGATAAGTGATGGTGGTGCCTTTGCCACTGAGAATCATGAACAAGGACCAGGAGTTGACATCGAGACCGGTTTCTTCCCGAAGTTCGCGGCGAACCCCCGCCAAAACTTGTTCTTCATAATCGAGGCCGCCCCCAGGGAAGCAGTAGAGCCCGTTGTCGCTCCGCTTCTCTAAAAGAACCTCTTGTTTCTCATTGATAATCAAAGCGGTGAGACCAACGCTGAGCGCCTTAGAATGCCCAATCATCGCTCGGAGATAATGAATGTAGTCTTCCATAATGATTTTTCTTTCGGCTTCATCTTAGAACTTCTTGAGGACAAGGTCTATCTTTGCCCGGCGAAGCAAGGGTATGATTATTCCGTGGACTACAGCCGTTACCTTGATCACTTCCGCGCCGATGAAGCCAAACTTCTCGCTTATGGTTTCCAAAAGGACGGGGAGGGGTATCGCTTAATGGAAAAATGCCAAGAAGACGGCTTTGCCTTTTGCGTCGCTTATTCGCCCAGCCGTTTGACCATCGATCTTCGCGATACGACCACCAATGAAAACTATGCCCCTTTCTCGATGAATTATCCTGCGGGTTCCTTCGTCAGCGGAAAGCGGGAAGAGGCCAATGCTCTTCTAACCAAAATCTTGAAGGCTTGCTTCATCAATGAAGATTACCGAGCCAAACTCCATGATTGGATCATGGCCAATCTCGACGCGAGTAGCGATAACCCTTTCGATGACTATGACGCCTATACCACCGTCCGAGTTAAGGCCAATCACAAATGGTTTGGCTTATTCATGAACGTTCCCTACCGCAAATTGGGCCTTCAAAAGCCCGGGGATGCCGAAGTCCTGAATCTAAAATTGCCGCCTGAAGAGATCACTAAGCTCATCGATAATGTTCATTTCTTTAAGGCTTACCACATGAATAAAGTTTCGTGGATCAGCATCCGCCTTAACGGCGAAATCCCCTTTGATCAGCTCTGCTCTCTCTGCCAAGAAAGCTTTGCCTTGGTCGCCCAAGAAAAGAAAAAATCCTAGGTCGCCCTAGGATTTGATCGTTCAAGGAGTGGACTACTTGCTTACTCCGGCGGAAGCTTTGGCTTCTTCGGCTTGTTTCTTTAAAACTTCCTGCTCAAACGCCGCTTCTTTTTCTTCGTGACGTTTCGCTAGAGCGGCCTTCTCTTCGTTCCATTTCTTGCCGGCGAGGGGGAAGAACATCATGGCCACGAAAGAAAGGACAAGCAAGATTCCTGGGATGAGCATCCAAGCTAAGAAGAACCCGTTCTTGACCGAATCGGATTGGGCGGCCCAATCATAGATCATTTGGCCTTGAGCATCTTCCTTGCCGATTAAACCATAGCCTTGGAGGATCGCCATGTAGACGATTTGAGCAAAGGAAGCAGCGGGTTTGGTGAGGAGGGAGTTGACCCCGGCGTAAACGCCTTCCCGCCGCGACCCATTGACCATTTCATCTTTATCGATGACATCGCCATTGATGACCGGAATCAGATACATGCCCCCGGCGAATCCGATGCCGATGAGGAAGAAAGCGATCACGAGAATGACGAAGTAACGGCCTAAGAAAGTTCCTAAGAAGCAACCGATGGCCATGCTGGCGCACATGCCAAGAGTCAGGACTTTGGCGCCGATTTTTCCTTGAAGCAAAGAATCGAAGACGACGCCGACCGCGGCACCGATGACCATGACCCCAAGGCAGAGGTATTGAGCTAAGCTGGCGCTATCGCCGAGCCAAGTCGCACTCCACATCGGCCACGCGGCCGTCAGCCCGGTCATCAGGTTCGCTTGAGCGTAGATGACGGTGAAAGAGATGACCTCAAACAGCAGGAAGGATTTGTTCTTTAAACAGGTGAGCAGCCCCTTAAAGAAACCCGGTTGAGCCTCTTCTTTGACATAGCCATTTTCTTTATAGAAGAACGTCGAAATGAAGATAACGACGCCGCCGACGAGGCCTAGGCCGACCATGATGGCCAAGAAAGCCGTATAGTTTTCAAGCAATTTGCTGACGTAGCCGGAGACGATCATCGGGATGCCGGTCGACAGGATCGAGAAGACAATCTTCCACACAAAGATCGGGGAACGGGCTTTGTTGGTGACCGCCATTTCATAAGGCATGACGTAGAGAGCGGAAGCAATCGCCGTATAAAGGGTATCAAAGAAGAAGAGGACGATGATCATTTGGGCCATCAAGAAGGCTTGGTTGCCTTTCATGCTGGGGAAGGCAATCCACGTTACGATAAATAAGACGGCATAAATCGGCGCCCCATAACGAATCCAGGGGAGGCGGCGGCCCAATTTGAACTTGCTATGATCGGCGATGAAACCGTAGAGGGGATCGTTGACCGCGTTCCAAGCGGCGAAGATACCCCAGACAATGGATGCCAATCCCCAGTTCAGGCCGAGGTAATAAACGAAGAAGTAGGTGAGGACGCCGCCTTCGGCAAAGGCGCACATGAGCGAGCACATGCTGTCGGCAAAGGAAAGCCAGACGGCCGAATGAGTCGGGACTTTCTTCTCGTGCTGGACTGGCGTAGCCGCAGCCTCAATTTTCGGATCAACCATAGAACAACCCCCTCATTCCCAAGTCTTTTGGGAGAATTACTTTTTTAAAGCGCCATCGAGAACGAGATGGGCCACCTTGGTGACGGCCTCGGTATACGTCAGATGATTCTTCGCAAGAAAATCATTCTGATAAAAGGACTCGTAACTCTTGGCTAAGACATCGACGAGGAAGGGGGCGGAAACATCGGGGCGAAGCGTCCCGTCTTTTTTGGCGATTTCAACGAGTTGGCTGAAGTAGTGCCATTGGGTTTCGTAGGCTTGAAGAAGATGCTGATAGACCGCCGGTTCATATTCGTTTAAGTTGGAGAGCTTGGCGACATCGAATTGGGCTTCGGCTTGGGTGCGGATGGTGAGGATTTGATAAAGTTTCTCTTTTGTCGAGAGGTTGGGCTCATTGAAAATCCGCTTTTGTTCGGTGAGAATTTCGGTGGACGAAGACGTCAGAATGTCTTCATAAATCGCGGCCTTAGATCCGAAAAAGCGATAGATGGTTTTCTTTGCGATGTGAAGCGAAGTCGCGATGTCTTCCAAGGTTAAAGCCGGGCCCTTCACGTTAAAAAGACTAATAAACGTGGACTTAATGGCGGTTTTTAGATTGGGATCAAGCATATTGGAAACTCAAAAACAATTTCTGGTTTCCATTGTAAACGTTTCTGTTCCCTCTGCAATAGAAATTTTCAATTGGGCTTGCCTTCATACCGAATACGGAATAAAGTAACACCATTGAGGAGAAAACGCGGTATGAAATATTGGAGTGTCAAAGAGACGGCTTCGTTGTGGAAAGTCAATGAGCGGCGCGTGCGGGCTTTGCTCGACGAAGGTCGCATCGACGGCGCCATGAAGGTCGGCAAGAGTTGGATGATTCCTAATGACGCGGCCAAACCGCTCGATGCCCGGATCGCGCCTTCCCTCCCCGCGACGTCGGATCTAAGGACCAAATACGATGTCGACTTTAAGACCTATCACAAACTCTATCCCGATAAGGATGGAAACTTCGGCCATTTCGGCGGTTCCTACGTTCCCCCAGAATTGAAGAAGGCCTTCCAAGAGGTCTACGATGGCTATCTCACCATCTGCAAGTCGACCAAGTTCATCGATGAACTTCGCGAGATTCGCCGTGACTTTCAGGGTCGGCCGACGCCGGTCTACCATTGCGAACGCCTCTCCAACCACTTCGGCAAAGTCCAAATCTATTTGAAGCGAGAGGACCTCAATCACACCGGGGCCCACAAGATCAACCACACGATGGGCGAAGCTTTGCTCGCGAAGTATCTCGGCAAGAAAAAGCTGATCGCCGAAACCGGAGCCGGTCAACATGGCGTCGCCGTCGCGACGGCCGCGGCTTATTTCGGCCTTGAATGCGAGATTCATATGGGCTCAGTCGATATCGCTAAGCAAGCCCCGAATGTCCTCAAGATGAAAGTCCTGGGCGCGAAGATCGTCGAAGTTACCGCCGGGGCGGCCACCCTCAAAGAAGCGGTGGACTCTGCCTTTGCGGCTTACCAAAAGGAATATAAGACCGCCTTCTATTGCATGGGTTCGGTCGTGGGCCCTCATCCCTATCCGCTCATCGTCCGCGATTTCCAAGAAGTCGTTGGCAAGGAAGCCCGCGAGCAGTTCTTAGCGATGACGGGCGAACTCCCCGATGTGGTCTGCGCTTGCGTCGGCGGGGGTTCCAATTCGATCGGCATGTTCGAAGCCTTCCTCGATGACCCGGTCGAAATCGTGGGGGTCGAGCCTCTAGGCAAGGGACCGGAAATGGGACAAAACGCCGCCTCGATCACTTACGGAAGCGAAGGGGTTATGCATGGCTTTGATTCCTTGATGCTCAAAGATAAAGATGGCGGACCGGCCCCAGTGTATTCGGTGGCTTCGGGCCTCGATTATCCTTCGGTGGGACCGGAGCATGCCTTCTTGCATGAAATCGGGCGGGTCCAGTATGATACCGTCTCCGATAAGGAAGCCCTCGATGCCTTCTTCTTGCTTTCGCGTTTAGAAGGAATCATCCCCGCGATCGAAAGCGCCCATGCCTTGGCCTATGCGATCCGTCGGGCCAAGAGCATGCACCATGGCTCGATTTTGGTGAATCTCTCGGGCCGAGGTGACAAAGATCTCGACTATATCCTAGCCAAATACGGCAAGGATTACGGCATCGAATAAGTTGGCCTATAAGCAAAAGGAGCTCGGGTTTCCTTTCCCCGAACTCCTTTTTTGTTTTTTAGCGTCTACTTCTTCTTGATGGGCAGCCAGATTTCGGCGGTGTAATCGCTGGCTTGCATATCGCCATCGCTATAGAATTCGATGTCGATGTTCGCGCTCAGTTCAAACTCCGGATGCTGCGGCAGCCAATCTTTCCAGATGGCCGTGTTGACGGATTGCAGGCTTCCCGGAAGCGGGCCTTTGCACTTGAAGATCGCCCAGAGCGAAGCTGGGATCTCCTTCACGCAGAAATCGCTGGGGACTTCTTCGCCTTGATAGGTGCCGGCGATGAGATAAAGGAAATCGTTTCCTCCATCGTTGACGCAGACGCCGAATTCGCCGATGCGGCATCCCTTCACCAGATCGAAGTGAGGGTAAGAAGGCTGGCAGATCTTCTTGACCGTCTCGCTCCAGAAGGCGGGGATCTTGGCGTAGCCTTCATCGAAACTGAAGCGGCGGGCTACCCCAATGATGCGGAAGGCTTTTTTCGACTCGATCGTATAGTCCATTTGTGGTCCTCCTTGGACATTTGGGCTTATCGTTAAGGGCAAGAACACCCTGATTTTATGGGGGTCTTTCCGCGCCTTGGTGCAGCTGCAGCCATTCCAGGCCTTGAAGGCTTTTGCGAAACTGCTCGGCGAGGCGTAATGATAAGCATAGGCTACCTCAATCACTTGGAGAGAAGGCTTGGCCGTGAGGGCGCAGATCGCGAGGTAGAGCCGGCGATTGCGGACGTACTCGGTCAGCGTGAGCCCGGTCGCGCTCTTCCATATCCGCATAAAGTGGTAAGGGGAGAGATAGACGTGGGCGGCGACGTCCGCATACGTGAGCTCATTTTCGAGATTGCTCTCGATGTAGTGGACGGCTTCTTGCAAGCTTTGGAGGTAATCCATGGGTCTAGTTTAAGGTAATGAAAGATCAGAATCTTGTCAATTCCTGCGCTTTTGGGGTTAGGATAAGAGCGAGGAAAAAAACGATGATTGCAGAAATGGTCGAGAAGCAGCGGGCCTATTTTAATTCAGGGGCGACGTGGCCCCTAGAAGAGCGGCGAAAGAATTTGCTCCGCATCAAAGAATTATTGCTTCAGCATCAAGCCGATTTCATCGCCGCTTTCAAAGCGGACTTCAACAAGTGTGAATTCGATGTCCTGGCCACCGAATTCTATCTGGTCATCGATGAAGCCGATTACCAAATCAAGCACCTAAAGAAACAGTGCAAGCCCAAGAAAGTCCGGACCTCGATTTTCAATTTCCCCTCGAAAGGCTATCTCTTGCAAGAGCCCTACGGGGTTTGCCTCATCATCGCGCCTTGGAATTATCCCTTGCAGCTCGCCCTCGAACCTTTGATGGGCTGCATCGCCGCGGGCAATACCGCCTTATTGAAGCCGGCTTCGGCCACGGCGAATGTCGCTAAAGTCCTTAAGGCCATCGCGACGGATTTCGGAAAACCCGAACTCTTCGACGTGATCTTAGGATCTCATCAAGAAAACGCCGATTTGCTCGATCAAAAATATGACTATATCTTCTTCACCGGCGGAGCTTCGACCGGCAAAGAAATTCTAGCTAAAGCCGCCGTCCATTTGACGCCCTGCTCCCTTGAACTCGGCGGCAAGTCACCCTGCATCATCGATGAAGACGCCGATGTTGATTTGGCCGCGAAGCGCGCCGTCTGGGGCAAATACCTCAATGGTGGTCAGACCTGCGTGGCCCCCGATTATTTCTATGTTCATGAAGCGGTTCATGATGCCTTCATTGCCGCGGTCAAAAAATACATTCAGCTCTACTTCTATAAGGATGGGAAGCTGAGCGAGGACTTCCCGGCGATCATCAACGATAAGCAACTCGCCAAAGTCACGAGTTTCATCGACCCCGGCAAAGTGGTGGTGGGTGGCCACGTGAATGGCCGTTTCGTTGAACCGACGGTCCTCGATCGCGTCAGCTGGGACGATAAGGTCATGTCCGATGAAATCTTTGGGCCGATCATGCCGGTTCTCACCTTCACAAATCTTGAAGATTTGCTGAAGTTCATCAACGTTAAGGAAAAGCCCTTAGCCTTCTACTATTTCTCGAAGAATGGCAAAAAGGCCAAGCACGTGATGGCGATTTCCCCCTTTGGCGGTGGCTGCGTGAACGACACCATCATGCATCTCACCAACGACAACCTCCCCTTTGGCGGGGTCGGCCGCAGCGGCATGGGCTCCTATCATGGCGCGGCCAGCTTTAAGACCTTCAGCCATCAAAAGAGCGTCCTCGTAAAAGGCAAGGCCGAGATCAATCTCAAATATCCGCCCTATAGCGAGAAGAAACTTCATCTCTTCAAGAAGTTCACCCATCTCAAATAAGCCATCTTCGACGATTAGCCTTACATTCGTTAAGAAAGCTCCTGCGACCATGGGGGCTTTTCTTTTTGTCGGTTCCAATAAAACGCGGGCTTAAGACATTAATAAAAGTGAAAAGGGGCAGTCCTTATGAAAAAGAATTTACCATTCATCCTTACCGCCATCACCTTCGCCGGCCTATTGGCCGCCTGCGGAGGACAAAGCGTTTCTTCCTCGACCGGAACCTCGAGCGGAAGTGGGGCGACAACCTCCTCGAGCGGGACATCCAGCGCGACCAGCACAACCGCGACCAGCGCTTCGGGTCGGACAACCTCCGGGGCCATCAGCGTGACCTCCGGTTCAAAGACCTACGATAAATATGACATTACTTCCTCGACCAGCGATGAATCGGCGGTGAAGGTCGCGGGTTCTGGGGCCAAAGCTCTGATCACCAATTCTTCCGTCATTAAATCCGGCAATACTTCCTCGGCCGATAATTCGTCTTTCTATGGCTTAAATGCGAGCATGCTCTCCACCAATGGCTACCTTTATAGCAAGGAGACCAGCGTCACCAGCACCGCTGAAGGTGGCGCGGGTCTTTGCGCAGCCGGATCTTCCGCCTACGCCTATGGCTATCAAATGGCGATCACGACAACCGCCAATGCCGCTGGCGGCTTCCACGTGTGCAATGATGGCACCCTCTATGGCTATAACAGCGTCATCTCGACTTCAGGCGAGCATAGCGCTGCTCTCCGCAGCGACCGCGGCGGTGGCACCATGGAGATCGAAAAGGGCACCTATACCTCGATTGGGGCCGGATCGCCCGCGATTTATTGCACCGCCGATATCGAAGTGAAGGATGCCGACTTAAAAGCCGGTGGTTCCGAAGCCTTCGCGATGGAAGGCCTCAATACCACCTCCTTGTTCGATTCCACCTTGGAAGGCGCTTGCCCCTCTTCCAGTCAAAACGACAATATCCAGTGGAACGTCATCTGCTATCAATCGATGTCGGGAGATTCCACCAGCGGCACCGGCCGCTTCAACATGGTCGGTGGCACCTTGACCGCCGATAAAGGCGGCATGTTCTTCGGCACCAATACCGATGCGGAGTTCTATATCAAAGGCGTCACTCTGGTGCCGTCTAGCGAAAACCCCTTCTTATTGCGGGCCACGGGCATCTCGCGTTGGAGCAATAGCTACAGCGCCATGAAGACCCACTTCACCGCCGAAGATGAAACCATGACGGGCGATATCATCCACGATACGATGTCAGGAATGACCGTCGATCTCATTGGGGCGACCACCTGGAGCGGAGCCTCGACCTTGTCCACCAGCTATAGCGGCAGCAAAACCAGCACGATCAATATCGGGGCGAATTCGAAATGGATCGTGACCGGGGATTCGGTGATTGGCAATCTCTATAACGCCGGCAGCATCGTCGATGCTTCGGGCAACACCGTCACCATCAAAGTCAACGGCGTGACCAAGGTGAGCGGGACCTCGAGCTATAGCGTCAACGTTTCTTCGACTTATAGCGCCAGCGATAATACCAGTTCGGCCTTAACTTCGCCGACTTGGGTCGATCTCCCCGATTTCCCGAGTTCGCTCTAATCTTTGCTTTCAAAAGAAGGCCCACCAAGCCTTCTTTTCTTTTTGTCCTTGACTTAGAGTTAACTCCAATGTGTAGAATGGCATCCATGAGGGGGCAATTATGACGATTCAAGAGGTTGCCAAGAAATATCAGATCAGTGAAGACACGCTCCGCTATTACGAAAAAGCGGCGATGATACCGGCCGTCCATCGGACCCCATCGGGGATCCGCGACTATCAGGAAGACGACATCGCTTGGGTCGAACTTGCGGTTTGCTTGCGAAGCGCCGGCTGCAGCGTTGAGGCCATCGCGAAATACCGTAGCCTCACCACCTTAGGGGATAAGAGCATCCCTGATCGCCTCGCCTTGCTACAGGAGCAAAAGTCGGAGCTTCTTGAGCAGAAAAAAGCCCTTGAAGCCGCGCTCGACCGCCTCAATTACAAGATTGCTCGCTACGAAATCGCCGTTGAAACCGGGAAGCTTTCCTTCCCGAAGCCCCAGGAGAAGAAATAACATGGAAACCTTTAAACTCAATAATGGGATGAGCATCCCCGCCTTAGGCTTTGGCGTTTATCTGATGAAGCCCGAGGAGTGCGAGCCGGCGCTACGAGAAGCCTTAAAAGATGGCTACCGCCTCATCGACACGGCAAACGCTTACTTTAATGAACGGGCGGTTGGCCGCGCCATCAAAGCCTCGGGCCTCAAACGCGAAGACATTTTCCTCACCACCAAAATCTGGCCGAGCGAATATGGTTATGCGAAAACCAAGAAAGCCATCGCTGAGACCTTAGCCCGTTTAGACACCCCGTATATCGATCTTTTGCTGCTTCATCAATCTTTTGGCGATTATCTCGGCGCTTGGAAAGCCCTTGAAGAAGCGGTGGCCTTAGGCCAAGTCAAAGCCATCGGCATCTCCAATTTCACGGTCGACCGCTTCCTTGATTTACTCAAGCATGCCAGCATCGTTCCGGCGGTGAGCCAAGACGAATACCATCCTTATTACACCGAGCCGGAACTGAAGAAAGCTTTTGCCCCTTATCACATCGTGATGGAGAGCTGGTATCCCCTAGGCCATGGCGATCCGAAGATGTTGAACGAGCCCCTCTTCCTTAAGTTAGCGGCCCAATACCATAAATCTCCGGCTCAAATCATCCTCCGTTGGCACATCCAACAAGGGAATGTGGTTCTGCCAAAATCCCTCAATCCTGTCCACATTTTGGAGAATCTCAACGTCTTTGACTTCAAATTGACTTCTAGCGAAATGAAAGCCATCGCTTCCCTGGACGCCCACACCCCTTATTTCCGGGTTGGGGATAAGGCCAACGAAGCCCGTATGAGCCAGTGGCAGCCGGATTTCAACCAGCAAAAATAGTTATGGAATTACCCGAATTTGACGCGCTCTTCCTTAACGAAGAGCAAGAGATCCACCGCGAGCAGAAGGTGCCGGAAAAAGAGAGGGCTCTAGCGATTTTAGCTTTGCTCATCTCCGCTTCCGCCTCGAAAGCCCTCAGCCAAAAGCTTCCCGAGTTTATCGCTAGTGGAGCCCTCAGCCGTTTACAAACGGCCGAGGTCTTTTACCAAGCGATTCCTTATCTTGGTTATGGCAAAGCCAAAGAAATGAGCCTGGTTCTCTGCGATTATCTGGCCGCTGAAAACCTTCATATGGTTGCTACGGAGCCTTTGAACGAAGAAGAACGCTTATCTCAGGGCAGCGCCGCCCAAGTCGCCATCTTCGGTGAGGGGATGAAAGACTTCTACAAAGGCAGCGATGTGAACCGCTATCTGGCCCTCAATTGCTTTGGCGATTTCTATACCCGCCGCGGTTTAGATCTCCCTCAGCGCGAACTTGTCACCTTTTGTTTCCTCTATGGCTTAGGGGGCTGCGAACCCCAAGTGCTGGCCCACATCCATGGCAATCTTCATTGCGGGAATAGCTTGGCGTATTTACGGGGAATCGTCAAAGAAGGCATCCCGTATATCGGTTATCCGCGTTCACTCAATGCGTTAACGGCCTTAGCGACCGTAGAAAAGGAGGGTCATTGACCCATGAAACCCAGCGTTTATTTTACGAACGAACTCACCCCCGAAAGCGTGAAGAGCCTGTTTGACCGCTTAGGCGTGAAACTCTCCGGGAAAGTCGCTCTCAAGCTTCACTCGGGCGAAGCAGGGAATCAAAATTTCTTAAGTCCCGGATGGTTTGCCCCGTTAGTGGAAGAACTCCACGCTACCGTGGTGGAGTGCAACACCGCCTATCCGGGCGCCCGCGATACGACCAAGAAACACCTGAAACTTCTCAAAGATCACGGTTGGTCCACAGCCTTTGATGTCGACCTCATGGATGCGACTGGCCCGGACGCCGTCTTAGCGATCCCCAATGGCAAAATCATCAAAGAAGATTATGTTGGCAAGGATTTGCTGAATTACGACTCGTTAGTGGTGGTCTCTCACTTTAAGGGCCATCCGATGGGCGGGTATGGCGGTGCCCTCAAGCAGCTTTCAATCGGTTGCGCTTCTTCTTTTGGTAAACTTCATATCCACTCGGCTGGCAGCGATAAACCGGATGAAATTTGGACGGCCGATCACGATCACTTCCTCGAAGCCATGGCCGATGCCGCCTCAGCGGTTTATGGCCATTTTAAAGGCAGAATCGCCTTTGTTTCGATCATGAAGAACATGTCGGTGGACTGCGATTGCTGCGCGGTGGCCGAAGATCCCTGCCTTCAAGATATCGGCATCTTGGCTTCGCTAGATCCGATTGCGATCGACCAAGCCTGCCTGGATCTGGTTTATGCTTCCAATGATCCGGGCAAAGCCCATTTCATCGAGCGGGTCGAGTCCCGCCATGGCGTCCACACGATCGAAGCGGCCGCCTCCCTAGGATTTGGAAGCCGAGATTACGATCTCAAGCGGGTGAAATAAGATGGAAAAACCGTTATTTGGCCAAGGCAGCTTCAATGCGGCTTACGCCCAGTATTTCGTCGGGAATTCCTACCTCAATCCTTTAATGGCGTTCCCCAATAGCGACGACCTGAGCCTCGTCAACGTCACCTTTGAAGCGGGTTGTCGCAATGCCTGGCATATCCATAGTAACCACCAAGTCCTCTTATGCACGGATGGGGAAGGCTGGTATCAGGAGTGGGGCCAGCCAGCGATCAAACTGCATCCAGGATCGGTCATCGATATCCAGCCGGGCGTGAAACATTGGCACGGCGCTGCCGCCAATTCCGCCTTTGCCCATGTGAGCATCTCCGCGAAGGCGAGCACCTCGAAGACCACCTGGCTAGAACCGGTGGATCCGCAAGCCTACGCCGCCCTGAAATAAAATACAGAAGATATCAAAAAAAGCCCAGATTGCTCGGGGCTTTTTGTTAAAACGATTATTTATCGTCCTTCTTTTTGGCTTCTTCTTCAGGAACGACGAAGCCATGGCTCACGGCGTAAATCGCGAGCTTGGAAACCGAATCGAATCCGGTCTTATTGAGGATGGAACGGATGTAACTCTTGATCGTGTTCTCGCTGTTGAACATCTTATCGGCGATCTCTTTGCGGTCGTAGCCTTGGCAGACGAGGCGTAAGACTTCCATCTCTTTTTGGGAGAGGTTGAGCAAGAAGCGGTTCTCATCGGAAATCGTTTCGCTCGGGAAGATCGAATAGCCGCGATAGGTGGAACGGATGACGTTCTTTGTTTCTTCAAGCGACGTGTTCTTATAGACAAAAGAGTCGGCGCCTTCCTTTTTGGCGCGCTTAAGGAAGCTCACTTCGGGGAAGCCGGTCATCAAGACCATCTTCACTTTCGGGAAAGCCGCTTTGATGGCGGCAATATAGTCGAGGGTATTGGTCTTCTTTAAGCAGGTGTCGGCTAAGATGACGTCGCATTCGTGGACCCCGAGGAAAGCGACAACGCCATCGGCGTCATCGAAAGTCCCGACGATTTCAAAGTCGTCTTGAAGAGAGGAGACGAAGGAGTCGAGCAAAATCTTCTGGTCTTCGAGCACAATCAATTTGATTCTTTTTTCTTCCATGGAGCAATTCTTTCGTTAATCTTACCTCTAAAATACACCCTTTAGGGTATGAAAACAACGAAAATCCGTAAGTTTCTTCTTTTGAAGAAGACATTCCGTTTTGACTGATTTATAGGTACAATAATTAAAACCTCCCCATGAATTTTCGTATTTCTAAAAAGTGGCTGTGGATTGGCGCCGGCATCATTACCGCCGTTTTTGTCACGGCCTTCTTAATCTTTTATTATTTTTTCAAAACCGACTACACGCCCTATGGCTTCTACAACGTTCTCATCAATTACCTGGTTCTGATTGGCATCACCGTTTGGAGCGTCGGGATTCTTTACCGCCTGCAGCAACGGACCAGTTGGAAGCTTTTCCTCGTCGTCGTCTTCTTAGTCCAAGGCTGGTTGATCTCCTCGATTTTTAAGTGGACCGCGGAGCCGGGGACCGGCTTTGCTCGCTTCATGACTTATGTCTCCTATATCCCTTTGCTCTTCATCCCCGTCCTTTGGCTTTGTCTCTTCGCCGTTTCTTTTACCCGCATCCACGTCTGGAAACTGCTGGCGGTTTTCGGCGGCGTTGCCACCGTCCTTTCCATCATGATCCTCACCAATGACTTTCATCATTGGGCTTTCTATTGGGACAGCAACGGCGCCACCCACCATGGAGCCCTCTATTTCCTCACCTATGATTTCGTGAATCTCTGCGTCCTCACCCCCGTCATCATTTTCATCTATGGCACCATCAATAAGCGCAACGGCCTGCGCGAGATTCTCCCTGTCATCATCGCCGTGGCCTTGACCTTTGGCTATTCGATCACCTACCTGATCCTCGAAATCAAGAACCGCCTCGATCTGATTGGCTTTGCCGAAAACTACTACGCGGTCTACTCGCTTTGCATCTTCGTCATTTCGGAAATCTGCTTGCAAACCGGCTTGGTTCAAAATAATGGCGCCTATGCCCGCTTCTTTAAATACGGGCCGTATCGTCTGGCTTTGACCACCCGCGACTTCCGGATTATCTACGCCAACAACAACTTCACGATGAACGAGGACATCGTCAACGAGGCCCGCGTCGTCAAAGATGGCTTCCGTTACAGCAAAAAGGATGTTTCCCATGGCGCGGGATATTTGATTGTCGAAGACGATATCCGCGACATTTTGCGCTTGCAGGGGATCTTGCTCGAACGCGAAAAGGAAGCCAAACGCACCAACGCTTTGCTACGCAATTCCCAAGCCGCCCAAAAAGAAATGGCCAAAGCCGAGACCCGGGAACGCCTTAACGAATCCATCTATTCCGAGATCGCCACCGAAAGCGACAACATCAAGAAAATCGTTAACGCCTTGCCTGATGAGCTCACTCCCGAGACGAGGGTCAAGTATCTTCCAGAGTTGACGGAGTTAAAGATCCGGCTCACCTTCCTTAAGCAGCGCTGCCTCTTGCTCATCAACGGCGCGGGCGAAGGCGTGGTGACTTACCCCGACTTCACGATTTCGATGGGGTCGCTGAAACTCGACCTGCAAAGCTTGGGCTTCATCACCGCCGTGAGCTACCGCAGCGAAGACGCCTTGCCGCTCGACTTCGTGTTGGCCGTCAACGCCTTCTTCCATAGTGTCATCGTCGCCTTTGGCGAGGAGCGTGGCATGGTTTTGCTGAACCTCGATCCGGCTTCCGGATCCTTCAAGGCCCGAATTTCCGGCGCCGACCACTTCAACCGCGCCATCGTGACTTCCTATAGCAAAGTCACGACCGAAGACGAAGATATCATCTATACCTATCAGCCGAAGCGGGGAGGGAAAAAACATGGATAATCTGGTGCTCATTCCTTTCAGCCTCCGCGTGCTTTTCGCCGGCATGGCCATGATTATTTCCGGACTACTAGCGGCGTCGCTCACCATGCGCGCTTTGATGCGGCAACGCACGGAAAAACTCCTCTACAGCGCCGTTTGCGTCGTTGGCTTCATCTGCGTGACAGTCGCCTGGATTTTCTTAGTCTTTGCTCGGCCCAACATCCTGGCCTGCCACATCTTGCTTTATGTGCTTTTCCTGACCTATCCTTTCGCCATCTATTGCCTCATCAAAGAGAAGAAATACATCTATTTCGTCGAGATGACGGCTGGCCTTTTGCTTATCCCTGATCTTCAGTTCAATTCCTATGGCCTCATCTACTATTTCCTCGGCTTGCTGATCCTGTTGATTCGCGCCTTCACCAATTTCCTAGGCGACATCAGCGAGATCGGCGGATCGGTGAACCGCTTCACCCTCAAAGAAACCCTCGATAACTTTGAACAGGGCATTTTGATCGCCAATCCCCGCGGTCGCATCATCTACATCAATACCGCCTTCATTTCCTTGCTTAACGACCTTCAAATCCCCACCCATGATAAGGTGACGACCATCAGCGGCGCCCTTCAGAGCAAAGCTTATCGCCTCATCTCGGCCCATTCCTTCGTCGTGAACCATAACGACCGTTATCTCCTCATCGATGAATTCACCTTCGAAAAGGGCCTTTCCTTGGCGGCCCATGATGTCACCGAAGAACTCGCCCTTAATGATTCGATTCAGGCGACCAACGGTTCACTAGTCAAGGAAGAGGCCAAACTGCAAAGCACCCTCGATGAGGTCAAAGCGGTGGCCCGTAGCCAAGAAAAGGAGCGCTTACGGAGCTTAGTCCACGATTCCTTCGCCGAAGAGGCCAGCTTCGTCCATCAGATTCTTCAGAACCCGAAGACCAATGACTTGAAACCCTTGAAGGCTTTGGTTGAACGGGGCTTAGGCAACTACGAACTCACCTATCAGGACATCACGGAGATGGAGCACTTCTACAAGCTCATGGGCATCAGTTTCGTCAACCATGGCACCTTGGGAGATTTCCCCTTCATGGCCGATGCCCTCGAGTTCATCCGCGAAGCCATCGATAACGCCATCCGCCATGGTAACGCCACCCGCATCACCATCACGACCAAACTGGTGGACGATACCTACATCATGTCCGTGTCCAATAACGGCTCGATTCCGAAATCGACCTCGCCTCATAACGGTCTGCTTCACCTCTACGCCATCGCCGATCGCCATGGCGGAAAAGTCACCATCTCAACCGATCCGGAGTTCACGATCACGGCCTATTGTCCCGTTCCAAAAGGGCTTTAAATCGGTCAACTATTTCACCCTTTTGGGGCTAATTTGAGCCGCATACCGATTTAAAATAAACTTAGTTATGTGCTTCAAGCATCGGCTAAAAGAAGCAAAGGCTTCACTTAATCCCGGCGGTCCCTTAACGGGTCGGGCTTTCGCTTTTCCCGCCTTGCCGCGAACCCTCGACGATTTTCTTAACCGGCCTGAGGCCGATCTTTCCGATCCCTATCGTAGCGCAGCGTTAACGATTTTGGCCTTATCCCTCTACTCGATTGATCAGCCCCTCTGTTTTAAGGCGCTAGCCTTCTTGAAGGGACCTTTTGGCCTCTCCAACGAAGAGAAAGCGGCGGTGGCTGCCGCCATGGCCCACCGGCAGTCTTACATTCCTTTTTCCTTCTATGAAGGCGCGACTCCGGAGAACAATTATCGGGCCAATCAGCCCTATACCGTCGTGATTCAAGGCCTCGGTAAACCCCGCGACGAAGACGAAGTGACGCTCTATGTCCAAAGCTCTGGGACCCAAAGCCTGCGCAGCCTCACCCTCAAGCGGAGTCCCGAAGGCCTCTATCTCTTGCTTAAAGCCGATTTGCTCGCGCCCATCATCGCCCCTAAACGCGATAACCCCTGGGCCTAAATCAAGAAAAAAAGAGATCCGCGAGGACCTCTTTTTTGAAGTTGCTTTAGCGGGACTTGGCCCACTCGGCGATGGCTTTTTCACCAGCGATTTGCTGGAGGCCGTCTTTAGTAGGAACAAGTAAGACGGGAACGCTTTGAATCCCCAAGCTTTCAATCAGGGCTTCGCCTTTGGGGTCGTCCCAAAGAATTTCCTTGTAGGTGATGCCCTGTTTGGCTAAGGCGAGCTTCGCGGCCGCGCAATGGGTGCAGCCTTTTAAGGAAGCTAAGCTTAATTCGGTAATGGTGTTATTCATGATGTTTTTTCTCCTGATGGCCTTTTGGCCACATCCTTTATCCCATACTTTAAGGTGTTTTTCGAGCAATATGCACCTATCCCCTAGTAAAGAAACCAAGAAGGGCTACAATCCATGTGCCTTCTCTAGAAGGCCTCTATGAGCGAAAAGCGTAACCCCCTCTATTTCCGTTTCGTTTATTTCCTGATTTTTTCGGGCGACGCCTTATTTTCACCCTTCTATCCCTATTATTTTGACGATGCGGGGTTAGCCAATTGGCAAGAATCGCTCTTATTGGCCTGCGTGCCCTTCTTCCTCTTCGTCGGCGATTATGTCTTCTCGCTTTTTGCGACGAGTTTCCGGCGGAATCTGATGCTGCTACGGATTGGAGCCGCGTGCGAAGTCCTCGGCTTTTTGGCCTTTGGCTTCATGAAGAGCTTCCCCGGGATTCTGGTCCTTACCATCTTCACGGCCTTCTTTGATTCGGCGATCTTCCAGGTGATGGATGCGACTTCGGTCGTGGCCGTCAAGAAAGTCAAAACCGAATACTGGACGGTTCGGATTTTCGGTTCGATCGCTTATGCCGCGGCGTTAATCGGTGGTTCTTTCTTCATCAAATACGTCGACTACACCGTCCTATTTGGCATCGCTTCGATTTTGGTGCTGGCCGGTTTGGTCTTTTCCTTTTTCATCTACCCCGTGGTGGAAGATCTGCCCCAGCGGGATGCCCAATTGCCCCCGAGCAAACCGCTGCCTCTATGGAAGAACAAATCCTTCATCCTCTATTTCCTCTTCAATATGTTCTTTAGCGGCGGGGTCAATATCCTCGGTTATATTTTGGTGCTCTACTTAAAAGCGGGTGGGGTCAACAATTCCGAATATTCGTTATGGTATGGCTTACGGGTCGTGATGGAGATCCTCTCGATGCTCCTCATGCCATTATTCTTCAAGATCTTCAAAAAGAAAAAGACGATGCTGCTTATCGGCTCAGGCCTCTTCGTTTTATCGAGTCTACTGGCGTGTCTAGTCCCCAATCCCACCGCCTTGATGAGCAGCAGCTTCATGATCCGAGGTTTCGCGAACGCCTTCTTCTTGGTCTATTACGTCACCTTCTTGCAGAGCATCGTCGGGGATGAACACATCGGTAAGGCTTGCACCTTGACCGCCGCGGCCTGCAACGCTTTTAATGGCATCGGCAACCTCGTCGCCGATTCGATCTATTCGCGGATCGGTTTTATCGGTTTCTTCTGGATCTTGTTTGGCATCCAGCTCTTGGGTTGCCTCTTTTTACTCTTGATCAAAGAAAAGAAGAGTGGTGGGGCCCCGGTAGTTCAACAATAAGGCCAACTTGTCGAAAAAGAGTAGTCACATAGTGTCAAGCCTTGCTACAATAAAGCCAATAAGAGGAAAACATATGCTTGGATTGAAAGATGTGATCGCTGAAGTCAGCGAACGCGCCTATAAGAGCAAGGAATTCTGCCTCGGCGGTGTCGAATACCATCCTAATCCTAAGGGTGACACCTTATTGCTCTCCTTCATCTTGAAAGAAGACGGCACGACCAAGTTCACGGTTCGCCTCGACAATGTCTTCCCTGAGAGAAGCCTGCTCGATGAACTCGTCAGCGAAATCGGTTATGAGGTCGTGAAGTTCAACCTTCACACCATCACCGCCGAAGCGATCTTAGTTCTTAAGAAAGCCAATCCCGATGGCTCGGCTATCGAAAAGAAATATAAGCTTCCGGGTTTCCTTAGCCTCGACAAATATAAAAAGAAACGTCATTAATCCCTAATGAAATAACACCGCGCAAACCGCGGTGTTTTTCTTTATTTGAGGATGGAGAGGGTCGCGTAATTACCCCCGGCATAGCTTCCCGAATCGGCCCACTCCACTGAAAGGCTGTAGCCTTGAGTCGCTAAATAGCTATTGGCCCCCGAGAGATAAGAGGAACTGCGAGAATAAAGATCGTAGAGGATGCTCGAGGTCACCCCAAAGGTGGCGATGACATAATCCCCATCCGCCGAATAGAGGCCGCTCGCGCGGGCTTTGGCAAATTCTAAGCAGGCCGCATTGAAGTCGGTTTGATTCGTGAGAGCGAAGGTATGGCTCACCCCGCTAAGCGTAAAGGCGAAGGCCGCAAAGACATCGAGGCCCTTCGTGACAAAGGGGTCACTCGTCGGCAGGTAGGTCGAATCATCGAACGATAGGGAATTGGCCTTATGAGAGGCCTTCGTCGAACAGAACCAGTTCCAAGATAAGTTGCTGTTGGAACCATACTCGCCTTGGTTCCAGGACGGGTCGATCAAATAGTAGGAATTATCCTTCAGGTAATAGGCGTAAGAGTGGGTGTCCCATGATCCCCTAGAGACGGAATAACGGCTGGCGGACACGTTGAAGCCGGTCGGGAATCCCGAGACGTTGTAGACCGGGAGATTTTCCATCTGGCAAAGAGCGACGAAGAGTTTGCAGTAGCCTTCGCAAACGCCAAAGCCCTGTAGCGCCCCTTCCAAATAGAAGCCATCATCGACGGCGACGAGGGCGTTAGGATAGTTCGACTTGGAATAATAACCGGCGTAGTCATCGCCGGCGAATTCATAGCAGACATGGCTTCCAACATAGGCGTAAATCGCGGCGACCTTTTCGAGTTCGTTCATCGAATCGGTCACGATGTTCCGTAGCAATCCTTGCATCGTCGTTAAGGCCGAGGCCGCGGGGGTGCCGCTTTGCGGAAGCGGGAGATAGCCTTCGCGCAAGGCATAGATCAGTTGTTGGGTCGATACGACATCGACCGAAGCGCTCCGATTCAGATAAGGGAAAGCCGTGAAGGTCGAAGAACGAGGACTATCATCGCCACGCGAATGGGGCGGAAGCAAAGGATCCGAGTGGGTATATTGCCGAGCGGCATTGTTATAGTGCTTTTTGGCTTCATCGTAATATTGGAAGGTGACGGTGGCATCGTTGCCCGAGGTGGCCATGATTGAAAAATCGACGGTGCAGACCATTAAGGGCGAGGCCCAATAAGCTTTGTTGATTTCCCCGGCAAGTGAACTATAGGAATAGTTGAGGGTGAAAGCCGTGCTCGCTTCATGGTAAAAAGCGGCGTAATCGAGATAACGGGAAAGTTCTTGATAGGAGGAGAGAGTGGCGCTCGGTTTAGCGATGCGGTTGGCGTAGCTATAGCGCGCGGGGTCGACGACCGGATTCGTGGAATAAGCCGGCTCATTGGGGTTCTTGCTTTCGACATAGCTCGATGCAGAACTCACCGGGGTCGTGGAACTCGAATCGCTCGAAACCGAGGTCGTTTGATCCGACGTCGTCTGTTCCGAATCCGAAGTCGAGGTCGAGGAGGGGCTCGGACTAAGACTTAGGGAGGAATCCGAGGAATTCGAAAGGGTAATGCTCCCGCACGAAGCCAAAACCAGAGTCAGCCAGGCCGATAGGGAAACAACCAAGACTTTTTTCATATCACATGCCCTCCAAATATTTGACGTAAGCGCCCCAGAAGTAATGGGTCTGGTAATTCGCCAAGACCGCTTGGGGCACATAGATTTTGACCTTTGAATTAGAAGATGCCAACAAAGCGCTAGGCCCCGAGGTTGGCGGAGCGATGGTATTGGGGTCGTTGTTGTAGATTTCGATCCGTGCAATTGAGGGGAGATCGGCCAGCGAATTCGTCATCAGAACCTTGTAATTTTTCGGGATACGGATGACAAGCAAAGAATCGCAGCCTTTAAAAGCGTCGGCCGCGATACCCACAATTGGGGTTCCCTCGTGGCTAGAGGGAAGCAAGAAATCTTGGGCTCCAAGATAAGAAGAATTGACTTCGCTAATGAGAAGCTTGCTTTGGACCGTCCGATAAGTGAAGGCGGGCTCAAAGGTGTTATCGCCATCATAGGGTTTGATATTGGGATCGCTGCCCGAAGGATTCGGGACGATGGTCGCGGTCGGGGTGGTGATCTTCAATTTGGCCTTCAGCGCATTAATCAGGGTGACCGTGTGTTTGATTTTGCCGGCGTCGTTCGTGTGGAAATTCGTGTCATAGAAGTAGCCGGCCTCATAGACGGTGTCGGGGATGCTGGTGAGAAGGCAATCGCCTAGAGCCGAGGTCAAAGCGCTCTGAAAGGCGGCCACGTTTTCGGCACTCGCCTGATAAGCTAAGGCATTGCAAGGGCTGAAGGAATAGAAGAAACGAGCCTTTTTCTGCTCGGCCCGACTTTTGACTGAGGCTAGATAATGGAGGAACGAAGCGTTTAAAAGATTGGTGGAATAATCCACGGTGACCGAGGGATCGTAGCCGAGGGCCATCTCGTTATAAGGGGTCGCGATCTTGATTTCGCCATAGTCGTTGAACGCGCCGCGATTATAGGGGATCTTTGGAGGTGTAAGTCACCCCGTCGGCATTGGCCTTCATCCGTTTCAGGTTGAAGCTAAAAGATGCGGCCACGAGGTTTTCTAAGTCCGATTCGCTATAGTTTTTGAACAAAGACCGATCGGTTTCCGTGGCTTGGAGGAGCGGTTCCTTCGCGAATTCGGAGGTATAGAGATCCGGGAGCGGTTCAGGAGCGTAGACCAAGAGGTCGCCTTCCTTAAGATTATTGACGCAAAGTTCAAGGGTGGCCTTGCTTTTTAAGGTGACGTAAAGACCCATGTTAACCGACTTATACTCGGGCAATTCTTGCTCGACGATGTCACTCCGTAAACTAAAGGCGAGCGAGGAAGCGGCGGCGAAAACGATCTTCTTGCCGGAAGTGGTGGCTAAGCGTTGATATTTCGCGGGCAATTCCGCGACGAAGGATTCCGAATAGACGGGCTTTTGGGCGGCGGAAGCAATCGCAAAGCCACCGAGAGGTAAGGCGAGGGCGAGGCAGCCGATTAAGAGTTTGAATCCGGTTTTCATGGGTCGCTCCTTTCCTTAGAAACTGAAGTAGACGAAGGTCGAAGGCGTGGCTTGGGCATAGAGATAGATAAAACTGGCCACGCAGCCATAAGCGAGAACAACATAGCTCGCTAGCCGTAAGCCTTCGGTGAGCTTAGGAGCCTTGGAAGTCCAGCCGAGCAAGGCCGGGGTTTTCAGGTAATCGAGGAAGTAGGTCAATAAGCAGCCTGCCCCCATGATTAAGCCGAGGTACCACGGCATCGACCAGGTGGTGTAACCGGCGCCATAATGGGTGAAGATGCCCGAAAGGATAGCAGCGAAATCGCTGAGGCTATTGGCCCGGAACATCATCCAAGCAAACGCGACGAGGACGAAGGTATTGATAACCCTCAATAGATGCACGCCTCCCTTATTTGGATCGCAATGGCAGGCTTTCCAGAAACGATCGCGGAGCGGTAAAGTCCATTTGCCGATGATCTGATAAAGGGCGAAGAGACAGCCCCAAAGCAAATACGTCCAATTCGCTCCATGCCATAAGCCCGAGCAAGCAAAGACCACCAGGATGTTAAAGGCCCAGCGAAAAGCGTTCACGCGGTTGCCGCCCATGGGGATATAAACGTAATCGCGGAAGAAGGTCGATAAACTGATGTGCCAACGCCGCCAGAAATCTTTGCTCGAAGACGCCCGATAAGGTTGATCGAAGTTCTCGACGACGCTAATCCCGAATAAAGCGGCGCTGCCCTTGGCGATATCGCTATAGCCGCTGAAGTCGGCGAAGATCTCGTAAGCAAATAGAAGGCTAGCCAATAAAATCGCCAACCCTGAAGCCCCCGATAAATTGCCATAGACCGAATCGACATAGAGGGCCAAGATATCGGCGATCGCGAGTTTCTTAAAATACCCTAAAAGCAAATAGCGGCCGCCTTCCGCCATCACGTCCCAACTAAAACAGTGCTCGGCCTTCAATTGGGGGATCAAATGATCGGCCCGCTCAATCGGTCCGGCCAAAATCGTCGGGAAAAAGCAAATGTAGAGGGCAAAATAGCCAGGGTGACGCTCGGCGGGATACTTGCCTTTCTTGACATCGCAAAGGTAACTGGTCGAAGTGAAGACATAGAAGGATAAACCCACCGGGAGGACCAATTGGTCAAATAAGGAGTAGTGCCAACTCACTCCGAATAAGGAGAGCAACCCGCTGCCTAGGCTAAGGAAGAGGTCAAGGTATTTGAACAAAAAGAGCAAGGCGATAATGCCAATAAGAGCGATGACAAAAACCGCGGTGCTGCCTTTCTTCTTCCCTCGTTTTTCAAGAGCGTCAATCGCTAAGCCAATCCCATAGACGAACCCGGCAACGCCGAGCAACAAGATGGCGTAGAGATAACTCCACGAGATATAGAAGAGTAAGGACAGGCCAAGCAAAACAATCCAGCGTCCCTTGCTCGGTATCACGTAATAGAGCAAAACGGCGAGGGGAAGTAAGAGAACATAAATTAAACTGACAGGGGACATAGCCGCTCTATTCTACCTTAACTTTCTTTTCATACTAGAGGGAAACTCGAGGGAAACGCAATAACCTCCTTTTGGCTGATTTTCTTTACAAAAAATCGACCGATTTCGCCGGGACCAAAAAGCCGAACATTACCTCGAAATTGAACTTGACGATTTTTGAACAAAAAAGGGGCATTTCGGCGGGGTTTTGTCGACCCTCAAAAAAAGAAGTTTGAAGTTCATTTGACATTTACTGTTTATCGCCCTACGATTTGGAAGATATCACATTAGTGATAGTCAATGCACCGTGGCTAAATTTTATTCAAAACTTTCCGAAACCGGTCAGAACCTCTTTATCTTGATCGCTATCGCCCTCATCGGCCTTGTGGCTTTGAGCCCGTTCTTTTTCTTTTCCAAAGTCGGCCTCGGTTTGGGCTGGATTTTAGGGTCCGGTATCGAAATCCTTTGCTATCTCTCCATCGTCTTCGCCGCTAAGGTCATGGGCGACACGAGCGGCAAACACTCGGGGCTGATCGGTTTGGCGGTGGTCTTTAGCTTCGCCCGGTTGGCTTTGTATGCCGGCGGCTTAGCCTTAAGCGCTTTCTATACCTATAAATTGAAGACCGACTGGCTCAATATGTGGACTGTCTTTGCTGCATATCTGCCCTTAGGATTTGTCCTCGGCATCAAAGCCCTCATCGGTTTTGTTCGCGAAAAGAAGGGCGTCAAAGCCCCGGCTGCGGAACCCTCGGCTCCTGAAAAGCCGAACGTCGAAGAGAAGAAGCCTGCTGTCGAATCCGCAGTCCAAAAACCTGTTTCTAAAGCCAAACCCGCTCAAGAGATAAAACCTGCCCAAGAGGTTAAACCCGCCAAACCCGTCGCCGAAGATAAGCCCATCGCCGTCGATCAACCGATTGTTCCGGCCGATGCGCCTTCGGAGGACAAGAGCCATGAGTGAACAGCTGCAACGCATGTTCTCCTGGGATCCGAGCGTCTTCCCCTCCGGCAACCTGATTTCTTCCCTCACCATCATGGCTTTAGTGATGATCCTCGCGATCATCGCGGGCATCATGGCCAAGCACCAAGATCCCTTAAAGCCTTCCAAAGGTTTGCTTTTCCTCGCCGAGATGTTCGTCGATAAGCTGTCGGGCTGGGTCTGCGATAACATGGGGCCCGATGCCGAAGACTGGACGGGCTATTTCCTCGGTTTGACCTCCTATTTGTTCCTCGCTTTCATTTGGTCGATCACCGGTTTGCCTTCCGTCATCGACAATATCTTCGCCCCCTTGAGCCTAGCCATCGTCATGTTCGCCTTGATTCAGGCGACCGCCGTCAAGTATCAGCACTGGCATTATTTTCACCGCTATATCGAACCTTTCTTCATTGCTTTGCCGGTCAATCTCCTCACGATGTGGACTCCGATTCTTTCGACCACCCTCCGTATGTTTGGCAACGCCCTTAGCGGCTTCATCGTCATCGGATTGCTCAGCTGGTTCCTCGAAGGAGTATCCAGCTCGCTCTTTGCTTCGTCCACTTGGGGTTCCCTCTTCTTGGCTCCGATTCCCATCGGGGTCCTCAATCTTTATTTTGGGTTGTTCTCAGGGTTCATTCAGACCCTGGTCTTCGCTAGCCTAAACGCGGTTTGGATCGCGCAGGAACGCCCGGTCCATGAAGACGCGATGGGGGTTGAGGGTCAAGTGACTCGCCCCGCCCAGAGCAATCCGACAACCATATAAGGAGGAAAAATATATGGTTAACTTACTTCCGATCTTAGCCGCCGCTTCCAGCAGCGCCGCCAGCAGTGGCAGCACCGATGGTGGCAAAAGCCAATTGGGCTTGCTCGCCTTTGCGGCTGCTTTCTCCGTTTGGACCGGCATGGCCAGCTCCTTCGGCGAAGCTTGGATTTGCTGCCACGCCATCGATGGCATGACCCGCAACCCCGAAAAGCACTCGATGCTCAATAGCGCCATGATTTTGGCGGTCGCTATGGATGAATCGTGCGCCATTTACGCCTTGCTCGTCTCGATCTTGATCATCTTCGTCCTCGGCGGCAAAATCGCCTAATCGCTTAGAGGTTCCTCGTGAATTTCTTTGCGATCCCAACTTTTGACGATAGTTCCAGCCCGTTCCAGGATAGTACCTTCTTACAGAAGCTCTTTCCAAATTTCTGGGATTTCCTGGTTCAGTTTTTGGCGTTCATCGTCTTATTGGTGGTCGTCTATTTCCTAGGATACAAGCGCATCAAGAAGCTCATCAAAGCCCGCAAGGACTACGTCGAGCACAATCTGCGCGACTCCGAAGATCAAAAGGCCATCGCGGAACGCAATGCCAAACTGAGCGCTGAGACGATTGACACCTCTAAGAAAGAGGCGGCTACCATCGTCGCGAATGCGAAAGTCGAGGCTGATAAGCAAGCCGCTGCGATTCTCGCCAAAGCCAAGGAAGACGCCATCCTTGAGAAACAAAAGGCCGATCAAGATATCGCCGCGGCCAAGAAAAAGAGCCAAGATGACGTTCATAAGCAGATCGTCGAAGTGGCCCTTAGCGCTTCAAGCCAAGTCCTCGGCCGTGAGGTCGATAATCAGGATAACGCCCGCTTGGTCGATGCTTTCGTCAACGACCTCGATAAGAAGAAAGGAGGAGAGTGATGGAAAACGTCTACGTGAATTACGCGACGGCCTTCTATGAGCTCGCCCTTTCTTCGAAGCGTCCGCTCGACGATTATCTGGCGGCGATGAGAGCCATCGCTAAGGACTTTTCCGCCCAACCGGAATTCTTAAAATTACTCAGTTCCTACACCGTCGATAAAAAGGCTCTTCATGCGATCGCTGAGAAGGTTTTCGCTTCTTATGACCTACCTTATCTCTGCGATTTCATGAAGGTCCTGATCGACCATCACCGCATCGACCGTTTCCTTGACGTTGAGCAAGCCTTCGCTTCGCTCGTCAATGAAAACTTGGGGGTCGATGAAGGCGTTCTCTATAGCGCTAAGCGCTTAAGCGAATCCGAGCAAAATCGGATTGAGCAGGCTTTAAGTCAGCGCCTAAGCAAAAAGATTAGTCTCACCCAAGTGGTGGACCCCAATCTCCTCGGCGGGGTCAAAGTCGCCCTCGGCGGCAAAGTCTATGACGGCACGTTGCGCAATCGCCTCGACGATCTGCGCAAGCAATTATTGAACGGGAGGCTCCAATGAAAATCGATAGTTCAGAAATCTCCGCCCTCATCAAGGCCCAAATCAAGGGCTATGAAGGCCAATTAGAAACCGATGATGTCGGCACGGTCATCAGCGTCGGCGATGGCATCGCCCTTTGCTATGGCCTTGATAAAGCGATGCTCGGCGAACTGCTCGTTTTCCCACACGATGTCTATGGCATGGTGATGAACCTCGATAGCGATGATGTCGGCGCCGTGATTTTAGGGTCCGATGTCGTCATCGAAGAAGGCGATACCGTCAAGCGCACCCATAAAGTGGTGGAAGTCCCAGTCGGCGATGGCTTGCTCGGCCGCGTCGTCAATGCCTTAGGCCAACCCATCGATGCCAAAGGCCCGATTTCGTATTCCAAGACCCGTCCGATTGAACGGATCGCTCCGGGCGTCATGACCCGCAAATCCGTCGATACGCCGCTAGAAACCGGCATCAAAGCCATCGATGCGATGATTCCGATTGGCCGCGGCCAACGGGAACTCATCATCGGCGACCGCCAGACCGGCAAAACCGCGATCGCCCTCGATACCATTATCAATCAAAAAGGCAAAGGCGTGAAATGCGTCTATGTCGCGATCGGCCAAAAGAACAGCTCGGTCGCTTCCTTAGTCCAAACTCTCCAAGATAAGAATTGCTTTGACTATGTGACCGTGGTTTCGGCCTCGGCCAGCGAGTCGGCCCCCTTGCAATACATCGCCCCCTTCGCCGGCATGGCCATGGCTGAGGAATGGATGGAGCAAGGCCAAGATGTCCTCATCGTTTTCGATGACCTCTCCAAACACGCCGTCGCCTATCGAACCTTGAGCCTTTTGCTCAAGCGTTCGCCTGGCCGTGAAGCCTATCCCGGCGACATTTTCTATCTGCATTCGCGCTTGCTTGAACGCGCTTGCCGCCTCAATGATCACTTTGGCGGCGGCTCGATTACCGCCTTACCGATCGTCGAAACCCAAGCCGGCGATATTTCCGCCTACATTCCGACCAACGTCATTTCCATCACCGATGGCCAAATCTTCTTGCTCGTCGATTACTTCAACGCCGGCCAGCGGCCCGCCATCGACTCGGGCTTCTCGGTGAGCCGTGTCGGCTCCTCCGCCCAATACAAGTGCATGAAGCAAGTCGCCTCTTCGCTAAAAATCGAACTCGCGAGCTATAACGAGTTGCTCAGTTTCTCGCAATTCGGCTCCGACCTTGATCCCGCCACCAAGAAGATCCTCGCCCATGGCGCCGTCCTCATGGAGACCCTGAAGCAAAGGCAATATCATCCCTATCCCTTCACTCGCCAAGTCGTTGAGCTCTTCGCCGTCAAGAACCGTTTCCTCGACGATATCCCGCTTTCTGAAGTCCATAGCTATCTTGAAAAGCTTGATGGTTTCGTTGAAACCAATCACCCTGAAATCATTAAGACCCTCCAAGAGAACAAGGCCTTTGATGAGGCTTTGACGGCCTCGCTCACTGCCGCCATTAAGGAGTTCGCTAGCCAACGAAAATAAAGCATGTCCTTAGGGTTAAATAAAACCAAACACCGGATCCTCTCGGTCAAATCGACCCAGAAGATCACCAAAGCCATGGAGCTCGTCGCCACCGTGAAATTAAAGAAGTTCAAGGATGCGATGGACCACAATGCGCTTTATAGCGTGGCCCTAGAAGAGAGCATGGCCGATCTTTTCGCCCATGACCTTGAAACCGGAACCCACTATGGCCGCCTTGACCCCGCCACCCGCGGAACCCTTTATATCGTGATCACTTCGAACCTCGGCCTCTGCGCCGGCTATAACCAAAATCTCTACAAGTACGTCGATTCTTTGCTCACCCCCGACGATACGATCGCCCCGATCGGCAGCAAAGGCCTCGCCCATTTCCAACACGACGAAAAGTATCAGCGTTTATCGTTGGCCTTTGCCTATTTGAATCTGAGCCTCGACCTTCAGCAGATCGATAAGGCCTGCCAGCAAATCAAAGACCAATTCAACGAGAAGCGTTACCAGAAGATCGTCCTGGTCTATACCCAATACATCAATTCCCTGGTCTTTGCCCCGGCTACCTATCAGCTGCTTCCGGTGCAACTGCAGTGGCATCCCGCCGAAGACGAATCCTATTGCCCGCCTCTTTATGAGCCGAGCGCCCGCACGATGATTCACCAGCTTCTCCCCACCTATCTCGCTAGCGTCTTCTATAGCAAACTGGTGGAAGCTCAGCTCTCCGAGCAAGCTTCCCGCCGCACCGCCATGGATACCGCCAACGACAACGCCGACGATCTCATCAACAAATTGACCATTCAGTACAACAAAGCCCGGCAGAACGCCATCACTCAGCAAATCACCGAAGTCGTGAGTGGGGCCAATGCCCAGCAATAAAGGAGGACTCCTATGAGTGAAAGCAAAGCTAACGAAAGCCTGATCGGCGAAATCGTCACGGCCGTCGGACCGGTCGTCGACGTCCGCTTCGAGGACAAGCATCTCCCCGAGATTTTGACCGCGCTTTTGGTCGAACTCGGCGATAGCAAGACCTTGACCATCGAAGTCATGCAGCATATCGGCGATGATGTGGTCCGCTGCGTCGCCATGGGCCCGACCGATGGTCTGATCCGCGGCCTCAAAGTCAAAAATACCGAGCACCCGATCGAAGTTCCGGTCGGCGAGGAAACCCTCGGCCGCATGTTCAACGTCCTCGGCGAACCGATCGATGGCCTCGCCGGAGATTTCAGCAAATCGCTTCATATGCCGATCCACCGGCCCGCTCCGAGTTACGCCGAGCAAAAGGTGAGCCACGAGATTCTCGAAACCGGCATCAAAGTCATCGATCTTCTCTGCCCTTACGTCAAAGGCGGCAAGATCGGCTTATTCGGCGGAGCCGGCGTCGGCAAGACCGTCCTGATTCAGGAATTGATCTTCAACATCGCCAGTGAACACCATGGCATCTCGGTCTTCGCCGGCATCGGCGAGCGCAGCCGTGAAGGCAATGATCTTTATTACGAAATGAAAGAGAGCGGAGTCTTAAAGAACACCGCCCTCTGCTTTGGGCAGATGAACGAACCGCCAGGAGCCCGTATGCGGGTTGGTCTTAGCGCGTTAACCATGGCGGAATATTTCCGCGATCAAAAGCATCAAGACGTCCTGTTATTCATCGACAACATCTTCCGCTTCACCCAGGCGGGATCGGAAGTTTCAGCCTTGTTGGGCCGGATGCCCTCGGCCGTAGGGTATCAACCGACCCTCGCGACCGAAATGGGCCAACTTCAGGAGAGAATCACCTCGACGAAGGATGGATCCATCACCTCGGTTCAAGCCATTTATGTCCCGGCCGATGATTTCACCGACCCCGCGCCGGCGACCACGTTCTCTCACCTCGATGCGAAAACCTTGCTTGACCGCAATACCGCGGCCCTAGGCATCTTCCCCGCCGTCGATCCGCTCGAGTCCTCCTCGAACATCCTCGATCCCAACATCATCGGAACCGAGCATTACGAGACCGCCCGCGCCGTTCAAAAACTTTTGCAGCGTTATAAGGAATTGCAGGATATCATCGCGATTTTGGGTATTGATGAGCTCTCCGATGAGGATAAAGCCATCGTCAACCGGGCCCGCCGAATCCGCAACTTCTTAAGCCAGCCTTTCCACGTCGCCGAGCATTTCTCGGGTTACAAAGGCATCTACGTCCCTTTAAAGGACACGATCGCTTCCTTCCAGGCGATCCTTTCGGGCGAATACGATGCTTACCCGGAAGCCGCCTTCTTGTATTGCGGCACCATCAAAGACGTCGAAGCCAAAGCTAAGGAGCTCTCCGGCAAATGAGCTTCCATCTCCTTGCCCTAACCCCGGCCGGGGTCTATTTCGATAAAAACGTCGAGGAAGTCTACTTCCCGACGCCGAATGGTCCCTTGGGTATTTTTTCAGGCTACACCCGCTTACGTTTCACCCTCGCCCCCTCAGGCGTGCTGAAATTTAAGGAAGAGGGCAAAGAGAAGTATTATGCTATCTTCGGTGGTCTGGTGAGCGTCGAACCCACCAAGGTCACCATTCTTAGCGAAGATATCGAGGATGGCATGTCCATCGACATGGCCAACGCCATCGCTTCGCGGGACCGCGCCGCCGATTTCATCAACGGCAAAGATCCTAACGTCGATGTCGACCGAGCTAGAGCCGCCTTAAACCACGCCCTCACCCAGATCGATGCCAAGTCGCTTGCAGAAGGAGGGAGAAAATCCTAAACCTATGAACTTCATCTTTGTTTCGCCGAACTTTCCGGTCCGTTACTTCAAGTGGGTCGAGGCCCTGCGTGACCATGGCGTCACCGTCCTCGGCATTGGCGATTCGCCCTATTACGACGTTCACCCTAGACTCAAGGAAGCCTTAAAGGAGTATTACTTCGTCCAGGACCTTAGCGATAAGAAAGCCATGGTCAAAGCCGTTCAATACTTCCAAGATAAGTATGGCAAGATCGACTATATCGAGTCCGATAACGAGTGGTGGCTAGAAGGGGATGCCGAACTCCGCGAGAAGTTCAACGTCACCACCGGTTTCCATCCGAAAGACATGGAGCACATCAAAGCCAAATCGGCGATGAAGAAGTACTTCGAAGAAGGCGGGGCTAAGACGATGCGTTACCTCGTCGTCTCCGGCCCAGAAGATAAAGAGAAGGCCGCCTCTTTCCAAAAGAAAGTCGGCTGGCCCTTGTTCGTTAAACCGAATGTCGGCGTCGGCGCGAGCGACTCCTATGCCTTGCATAATGCCAAGGAATTCGATGCTTTCTTCAGCAAGAAGCTGCCCGAACCCTACATCATGGAAGAGTACGTCGATGGCTTCATCGTGAGTTTCGATGGCATCTGCGACTCCCATAGCGACGTCGTCTTCTGCACGACCGACCACTTCATGACCCCGATCGCGACCGTCGTCAATGACCTCACCGATTATTATTACTACAATAACCCCTTCGCCCTACCTTTCCACGACATCGACCAAGCGAAATTCGAGAAAGTCGGGCGGGCCGTCGTCAAGGCCTTTGGCATCAAGCAGCGTTTCTTCCACATCGAGTTCTTTGTCCTCAATAAAGACAAGGAAGGTTTAGCCAAGAAAGGCGATTTCGTCGCCCTCGAGTGCAATATGCGCCCGGCCGGAGGCTATACTCCCGACCTCATCAACTACGCCAACTCCGTCTCCTGCTATCAGATCTACGCCGACGTCGTCTGCTACGACGAGAACCGTCAGGACATGGCCAAGACCAAATACTACGCCTTTGCCCCGGCGCGCCGCGATGGCATCAAATACGCCCACACCGAGCAGGAAATTCTCCAAAAGTATGCCTCAGCGATGTGCATGTACGGCCGCTATCCGGCCCACATGGCCGCCGCGATGGGCGATCTCTATTATTGCGCCCGCTTTGAAAACTACGAGGATGGCATGGCCTTCGACCAGTTCGTCCGCGAGCGGGGCGTCGGCAATAATCCGACCGCCAAGAAGTAACTAAGCGTTAAGGTAAGCCTCAACCGCCGCGATGGCGGAAGAAGAATCGTTAACGTAATTAAAGGAGGAGCTTAAGGTTCCTCCTTTTTTCGTGAGTCCGAGGGTATGGATATCGCTATAACCGAGGGTGGTGGCAAACGCGGTGCGGTCAGCTTCGTTCACCGCATCAATATCGATGAGGGCGATCGCTTTATCGACGTGGCGGGCTAAGGAACGGACGTGATCTTCATAGAACGCTGAAGAGGCCGCCTCGCTAAGAGACTCCACCAGGAGCAAGCCTTCATTGCTCTCCGCCCATTTGCTATAGGCGGCAAAGCTCTTAAAACGCGTGGTCGCGGTCAAGTTCATCCGCGGGGCCATGAAGGACTCAAAATCCGAAATGGAGGAGGTATGCGCATAGAAATCGAGCTTGGTCGCGACGCCGTCCGGGCTACAAAAGTAGAGGGTTGGGGTACTCGCCGCGAAAACGCTGGCGAAGTTGCTCTTCGGGAAGGCCCCGGCGATGGCCGTTAAGGCATTCGGGTCATTCAAGGCGTCGATCGCATAAGCGTAGAGGAGCGAATCGAGGACGAAAGCATCGTAGACCGGTTCAAAGGTGAGGCAGGGGTTGCAGGTCGACGAAAAGAACAGCAGATTCACATACTCGTCATGCTTTAGCGCCTCAATAACCGTCGACGAGGTCACGACATTCGCGATGTCGTAGTAACCGTTTTTAGCGGCGTCTTGGCGCAATAAGAGCTCCCCGTTCCGCTCAAAGTAGGGGAGGGCGGGATCGTTGCTCACCGAGAAAACCACCCGATCGCCCGAGCAGGAAGATAGGGCCAATCCGAGTAAGCACGCCCCCATAAAAAAAGAAGTTTTTCTCATAACACCTTTAATATAGTCTCTCAACTCGAGAAAAGGACGCACGACTTTTAGAAATCCTCCAAATCCTAGCGCCTTCTCCTCTCTCCCCGTTTCGGATTTTCGAGTTTGCTTTTCTTTTCCTTTACAAGCTCTTTTCCCGTTTCTTCAATTTTTTGTTTATTTTCTTAAGGCGATTCTTTGGTATAATTTTTAGACAAATGAGGGGGAAGTGTATGAAGACTTGGATTGTGGCCTCTGCGCTTTTGGTATCTTTGATGCTGGCTGGCTGCGGGGGAGACCCCGGGAACAGCAGTTCTACGGCTTCGGTCATCGCCGATCCCTTAGCCCGCTATGCCGCCGGGCGCAATGAAGTGCTCACGGCCGATCAATTCGAGTACGATTTCGCCTTTACGGCTTCGATTAAATATAAGGCCATGGCCAGTGCTTTGCCTGTCACGTATTCGGGAACGACCCAATGGAATAAAGCCGGAGCCCATACCAACTATTTTCAAAGCCGCAGCGTCTCCATCAAATTATTCAGCGATGAATTCGCCTACCATACTTATGGTTTCAACCTCGATAAAGTCTACGTGAGCGTCAATGGCGATGATGCCGCCGATTTTAGTTCGCGCAAAAGCGAAGTGGTGGCCTCCGTTGAATCGGGCGTCTTTGAAGATAAAAGTCTGGGCAAGTTTTTCCTTCGTTATCTTGATCCTTCCTCCTTAAGCGGGGTTAGCCAAGCGAACAACCGCTATCAGCTGTCCATCAAGGCCGCTAGTCAAGCCGAAGCCTTCAAATCCGTTTTGGGAACGCTCGATATTTCCCAGCTAGCCAAGGCCGTCTCTTCGGTGACCGCGAATGAATGGGGCGTGGGGGTCAATGCCAACGCCTATGTGGAATTCGTCAACAACTCGATTCATCTCTTCCATGTCGATCTGAGCGTCAGCAAGGACGACTTTACCTTGGCTTTGGCCTACGACCAGACGTATTCCCACATCGGTAGCGGCGTCACGATCTCTTTGCCGACTTTTGGGAACGGCATCGTTGATCCTAGTGCCCTAAGCGAAGAACTTAGCGGTTTAAATACGGCTTTTGTCGCCTCAAAAGCGGCTGCCTCTTCCCAATATGATTATTCGTTAAAAACCGCCGTCGACCATGGCCATAGTTCGGCTAACCCCCTCGGATTGGCCGTCAATTCGACGTCCGCGGGAACAACCAAACGGGCCTTGCTCAATGACAAGGTCTATTTCGATAATCGCTTGGAAGTCGATAGCGATTATAAGAACAAAGGCCAATACCCCAATGTCGCCCAGGACTATGAACGTTACCGAGCGAAGGTCAACGATGGCAAAGACACGGTCTACGATTGCATTGACGAAACTTTCCCCAAAGCCAATGTCTATACGGCTTTGACGAATTACGCCAATGAAAGCATCGATGCCTATTATCTCCTGCCCAATTCGGCTTATTTGAGTGCGGATTACGTGAAGATACTGACGAAGAAGGCTCGGGACAACGGCGGCTATGAATACAAATTGGGCCTCACCCCGGAAGCGATGGAAGCCATCCTCAAAGAGAGCAATGCCTCCATTCGCCTCGATCCTACCTTGGCGACGCCGCTCGACGTCTATCAGATCGCCTCCGATTTCTCGGCCAAGAAAATCAGCTACGTCGTCGACACAAACAGCAGCGGCACCATTGATAGCGTCCGCTTGCTGGCGAAAGGCTTCTACACCATGACGGGCGGCGACTTCGTTCGCTATGCCTACGACCTCACGCTCACCTACGACTGGTCCGCAAAAGCGTACGTCATCCCGACTTCAACCTCCGAAATCAGCCTTTTTTAAATCCATAAAAGAGTCGGCGAATCCTAATCTTTCAACATTTTGTTGAGAATAGTGAAGTTCTGTTTATCGACATTTTGTTGAGCCTTCCCAATAATGGCAAGCGGAGGAAAAAAACCATGAGTATCGGCAGCAACATCAAAATCGAACGTGAGGGTAAGAACATGACGCAGAAGGACCTGGCGGATCGCCTCTATGTGACCCCGCAAGCCGTTTCGCGTTGGGAGAACAATCTCGTTGAACCTTCGATCGACGCCTTAAAACAAATGGCGGCCATTTTCGGCGTCAATCTGGAAAGTTTAACTTCCGACGAACCGATTCCCGCTCCCGAACCGGCCCCCATGCCCCAACCTGTTTCCAACGAGGCGGAAGCAGAAAAGCTGGTGGGGATTTGCACGCGCTGCGGCAAAGCCGTTTATTCCACGAGCAAATTTGGCTATGGCCGCAAACATTCTTATGCCACCGGGCGGGGTCACCATCATCAGCATGTGGATTATGCTTATGATCCGAACACCCGGGCCGGGGATGATCTTTTCTGCGAGGACTGCTGCCACCTTCTTGAGGAAGGAGCGAAGCAGGCGGAGCTCAATCATCAACAAGATCTCAGCGATCGTAACAAGAAAGCGATAGGGTGGGGCATTTTCGCCGGAGCCCTATCCGGCCTCATTATGCTGATGGTCGGAATCCTCCTTCTCGTCAACCACAATTGGACTGGAGGAGGCTGGACGGTCGGACTGACTCCGGTCGTGGCCTATGCTTGCTTTGCCGCCATTTACTGCCTCATCAAAAGAAATACTTGGGCGGGCGAGATTTTCATGTCCATAACCGAATTTGGCTTTGTGAAGATGCCCGGGGTAATCTTCAGTTTTTCTGTTGATGGTTTCGTCGGCTTTTTCATCATCAAAGTCATCTTGGGAATCCTTGGTTTTCTCATTCTATTAGGCTTTTTGGCACTGGCCTTTTTCTTCACGATGGTTTTCTCAATGTTCGCCTTCCCTTATAGTTGCAATCACGAAGCCAAAGAAGACTGAATTCTCCAGCGTAAGCCTCGGCATTTTCGCCGGGGCTTTTTCTTACATAGCGCCTATTCAAAGGCAGGAGAAAGGGATAGACTAATTAATTAGAGAAAAGGAACCTCTTATGAATATTCTCCACGCCATTAGCAAAGACCGAATCAAACCCGAAGAGTTCTTGGCCTGCATCGAAATTCCAGCCGGCAGCAAAAACAAATACGAACTCGATAAGGAATCAGGCGCGCTGATCCTCGACCGTATTTTGTATACTTCGACTCACTATCCGCAGAACTATGGCTTCATTCCCCGGACCTGGAGCACCGACGATGACCCGCTTGATGTCCTCGTGATTTGCAGCGAGCCGATCGTCCCCCTCGCCTTGACCCTCTGCTATCCGATTGGCCTATTGGAGATGAACGACTCGGGCGAAACCGATGAGAAAGTCATCGCCATCTGCGCTCACGATCCCCTTTATAACAGCTTTAAAGACATCAAGGATTTGCCCCAGCATATCCTCGATGAAATCAAACACTTCTTTACCGTCTACAAGGAACTTGAGCACGGCAAAACCACCAAAGTCGACAAGATTTATGGCGTCGAAAAAGCGAAGGACGTCATCCGCAAAGCCTTAAAGCGTTATGACGAGCACTTCCCGAACGAAAAATAACAACGATCATCCCCACCGACCTTGGGTCTTTTTGGGTCTTCATTTGTTTTTCGCTAGCCTCATCATCGTCGAATGTTCGCTTAACGCCGCCGCCTCGGCTGACCAGTCGACTTGGCTAGCGGAAGCGGTGCGGGGCTTCGTCAATTGGATTAATCAATCGCCGACCACCAAGACGATTACGCCAGCCTCTTTTACCGTGACTCCCGATGCCGCTTTTAGCGGCGCTAATGCCTTAGTCGTCGGCAAAACCAAGCGCTTGCTCTATAGCCTCAGCTATAGCGAATCCACCAACGTGGTTTACGACTCAACGATGACTTATGAACGGCTCTCCGGCGGGACGAGCGATTACGATGTTTTCATTTCGAGCAGCACCAAAGGCGGAGCCTTCCGCATCGTGCCCTATCAAACGACATCGACGCCTTGGACGGTCCGTTTTAAAAGCGCGAACCCCGCCCTCACCTATGATTACGCCTTCACCGTGAGCGATTTATTAACCCCGACGAGTTTCACCTTTCAAAAGCCTGAGAACCTCACGATGAAAAGCGGGGACTCCTTTAGCCTAGCGCCCACCTTAACGACCAACGAAACCGCCGATTTCGGCAGCGAGACCGCCGACCATTATCTCCAGCGTTTCTATGATCCTTTTAAGATTGCGGGAACCAGCAGCGACCCTAGTCTTATCTCGATTGATTCTTATGGGGTTTTACGGGCAAACAATACCACGGGGTCCCTTAAATCCGCCACGATCAGCTATGGGGGCGAATCCTTTCAGGTCAGCGTGAGCCCCGATTCGTCGAGCCTAGTGAAGCCCACAAAGGCCACACTCAGTTTGCCGAGTAGCGATTACTATCTTCACCCCGGCGATTTCTCTTATTGGACCGGAAAAGAACGCTATGGGGTTCCCTTAACTCTTGAAACGGTGCCTGCCGATGCTTCTAAGGCCTTCCACTATGAGGTTGATGTGAATTCGAATCCTCTCATCGCCCGCGTTTCGAATGCCCATATCGATAGCGATGGAGCGGCGGTTCCTGCCGGTTTTGTTCAAGGTTACGATCTATCGGGAGATGTCACTATCAACGCCATCAGCGATCTTGATCCTAGCGTCAGGGCCAGCGTGACGCTGAATTGCCGATCCGAAACCGCGACTTCCTTAGAGTTAACCTATCGGCTGAACGGGACGAGCCAAGGCAAGGTTACTGCCGGCAATCACTCTTCCTTTAACGTGACCGCGGGCGATAGCTTCACGATTTCTTCCTCTTTCCTGCCCCTCAATACCAGCGACACGGGTCTATCGCTTTCGAGCAGCGACCCTTCGGTGATCGCGGTTTATTCTAACGGAACTTCTTCTCCGAGCTTGGGTTTCCTAAAGAAAGGGAGTGGCGAAGTCACCCTCACCTCTTCCAGCAATAGCAGTTTGGTCTTCTCCCTCTCTTTTGAGGTCGCCGCCGCGCCGTATATCCCCGCTAGCGAAACCGGCCTCATGAGTTATAAGATTCGGAAGATCGGTCATTTCACGCTCTATTCGATCGCCGCCTTATTCATGATGCTTTTCCTCTATACTCGTTTCACCCGGAAAGGCTTTTACCCTTGGCTCTATATCGGCACGGCCTTAACCGAAGGCTTCTTACTCGGCTGCTTAGGCGAGCTCATCCAGATGGCGGTACCAAAACGCACCCCCAGTTGGAAAGATATCGGCATCGATACGGCGGGTGCGACTTTAGGGATTCTCGTCATTGCCCTCATCTTTTATTTCGTCGATAAAAAGCGTCATAAAAACGATTACAGCAGCGGAAATACTTCCGACGATACCGCTAAATCTCCCAGTAATCGGGATGTTCGCTAAACAAAGCTTTTAAGTTGGCTTCGGCTTCTTTTTTGGCCGCGGCGATGATCAGGAAAGCCGGGTGGTGGGTCTCAAGATAACGGGCTTCGGCCCAGTAATACCATAAGAAATGTTCCATGGCGACCACTTGGAGAGCTTTATGGAGAATCACCGGGTTATAGGCCCGGCCATAGTAATCTTTTAAGAACGTTTCAATCAAGGGGAGATCGGTCATATCGTTTTCCCCGATCACCGAGGCCAAATCGAACAAGGGGTTATTGAGGCCGGCGAACTCGAGATCGATGAGGACGACCATGCCTTTATAGAAAAGGATGTTGTCGCTCCAAAGGTCATTGTGGCACAGAACTTGCGGCTCTTGGTCGAAGTAGAGGGCGAGTGTTTTCAGAACTTGGCTTTCAAAGGGGGGATCAAGATCCTCTTTGGATTTGCTTTTGTAGATCTTGAAGCGGTCTTGGGGATAGAAGCTTTTGAAGTTGCCTTGAACGGAGTGGAGGCGTTTTAAGGTGCTCACCATCAGCGAGAGATCATGCTCGGATGCGCAATTGCCTTTCGGGAAATATTGATCGACCGGGAGATAACGTTCCATTTTGTTGCCGTTGGCCACGTCAAAATAGAAAAGCTTAGGGGTTAGGCGAAAGGGGGAAACGGCGTCGATGATCCTCTTTTCTTCCGCGGCGGAATAAAAAGGGGCGTCGCTTGTTTTCTTTAGCCGAAGCACATAATCTTCGTTCACGCGGTAGGTGTCATTCGAAAAGCCGTTCTCTAAGATCGATAACGAGGTCACGTTCTGTCCCGTGGCTTCTTTGAAAACGTTTTCGATGATCCCCATAACTCAATAATTTTACTGAATCTTGGGGAAAATGAACAGGGGAGGACCCCACGAACTTCACTTTGACTCAATTCGTTTAGCGCTTTGATAAAGCTCGAGGGCTTTCTTGGAAATATGGTCGATGCCGATCAGTTGAGAGGAGGTCAGCAAGGCTTCGCCGGGGACGTGGCCTTTACGGACATCCTTCCGCAAAGCGTAGACGACTTGGCCCGATTGCAGGTTCGAGCAGATGCAGCAAAGCTCGGCTCCCATCCGGATTTCTTCGGGTGTCGCTCCGTCTTTCTTGATCATGAGGTGAGCCCCGGTGTGGCCATCGATATGCATCCAGGTATGTTTTTTAGCGGTGTCATAAAGGAAGGAAAGGTAATCGTTTTGGACCGCCGACTTCCCAAAGAGATAGGTGGTGGTGCCATCATGGATTTCGTAAGGCAAAGATTCGGTGGACATCAAAGGCGATTTTGGGGCAACTTTGCTATGGGGATTCTCTAACTTATCGAGATTGAACTCCTCATAAAGGGCTTCTAATCCCGCTTCATCCGCGGAGGCAATCACCAAGGAGAGCCGCTCGAATTCGGCTTGTTCTTTCTTGGCTTTCGCGAGGTTTTCTGCGCCCATCGCATAGGTGAGTTTGGCTTTCTTGGCCCGCTTATAAAATAAGGCGGCATTGCCCGAAAGATTGTGACGAGGATCAAGCGGAACCTTGACGCCATCGACCAGCATGAAGCCGGCCTTAGGGTCGAGCTCATCCATATGCACGTAAATGTAATCGCCATAACTGCCGTCATTGCGGTGGAGTTTGGCTTCGGCGATATCTTGCTCAATCAAAGCGATCTTCCGTTTGGAGGACTTGCGCTTGTTGTTGAGATAAAGGAACAGGTTATGGAAACGTTCGCGCTTACGCCGCTCAGCGAGCACAGGTTCCCGTGATTCGCAGACTTCGTTATAAGCGTCCAAGTCAAAAGCGGGGGGAACGCTCGTTTCAGTTGAGGCAACATAATTGCCTTTTAAGGGTGCCTCATAAACTAAGCCATGGACGATCGGACGGGGATCGGACGGCGAATTCTGCCTTAAGGCTCCGATCACTTGGCCTTCTTTTCCTACCAAGATGAGGTTGGCCCGACTCGGGATCAGTTCGGCAATCAGCTGCCGGACTTCTGGTTTAAAGACGGAATTGATGACTTCGACCGTGAAGCAAAGCACCCGGTCTTCGCCTAAAACTTTGACATCCAAAAGGCAAGCATTTCCCATCTCTTTTCGTAGCAAAGTCGAGAAGGCGGAGTTAAGAGATGGCGCTTCATTATTCGAGTTGCTAATGTAGACATAAGGATTTTGATTATCGAGGCAAAAAACAAGGCGGCCACCGCGTGAAAGATGGAAATAAAAAACATCGGTGCCATATTCGACGAGGTGGGCGAGATGAGCGTTGGCGTAGCGAGCCTTTAAGGCCGCGGCCAAGCTTTTTAGAGTGACATAATCATAAGACATAGAACGAGTATAACACCTCTTCGCGGTTGCCATACGGTTTTTACGAGGCTAAAATAGACGAAAACAAATGGAAAAAGGATTGCTTATCATACTTAGTGGCCCCTCCGGCGTCGGCAAAGGAACCATTCGGCAAGAAGTGATGAAAGATGCCTCACTCAATCTTTTTTACAGCGTTTCAATGACAACGCGGCCGCAACGGGCCGGCGAGGTCGAAGGCCGCGAATACTACTTCGTTAACGATGCCGAATTCCAGCGCAATATCGATAACGGCAATTTGCTTGAACACGCCGATTTTGTCGGCCACCGTTACGGCACCCCTAAAAATAAAGTCGAAGCCATGCGCGAGCAAGGCAAGAATGTCATTCTCGAAATCGAAGTCAATGGCGCCTCTCAAGTCCTCAGCCAATATCCCCAAGATGAGATTGTCTCGATCTTTTTGATGCCGCCTTCTCTGGAAGCCCTCGAAGCCCGCATCCGTGGTCGCTGCACCGAAGGGGAAGCCGTCATCGAGGCCCGTTTAGCTAAGGCCCGCAAAGAAGTCGCTTTACGCAAACACTACAAATACGTGGTCATCAATGACGACGTTCACCGCGCCAGCAACGAAATCTGTTCGATTCTTCATGACGAGATCGCCCACAAGGCCTCGCATTAAGTTATAATTTCTCGTGGATGAAAATCCTCGACGTTTATATTCAACACGGAAACAACGCCCTCAATCGGCCTTTTTCTTATTTGTATGCCGGAAAAGACCCCGTTGACGTGGGCTTTCGGGTGCTCGTCCGCTTCCATAATCAGCGGATCATGGGCTTCGTGAGCCAAGTCCATGAAACCAGCTCCACCCCGGAAGAACTGGCCCAGATCAATGGCTTTGCTTTTTCCTTTATCGATGCGGTGGTGGATAAGGAACCGCTGCTCAACCCCGAACTCCTTCAACTTGCCGAGGAAGTCGCCGTTCATTATCTTTCGCCGAAGATCGCCGTTCTTCAGGCGATGTTGCCCCCTTCCCTCCGCCCCTCATATTCCGCTTTGTGGGCCCCGAAGATCGCCTATGAGGATTGGCTCGAAGTTCTCAATCCGGACGAAGAAGGCCTCAGCGATAAGCAAATCGAGATTCTTCGCTTGGTGGTTGCCAATACGACCATCCTCAAAAAAGATGCGGGTTCTCCCAGCGTCGTCAAGAAGCTCGTCGAGAATAAGCACTTGAAGATCGTCCCCAAAGAAAAGGAACGTCTTCAGATTCCCGAATACCAAAAAGAGCAGCCCCATGAACTCACGATCGACCAGCAACGGGCCTATGAAACCATCCGCGATGAGCCCAAAAGCACCATCCTTCTCCAAGGGGTGACGGGCTCGGGCAAAACCGAAGTCTATCTGCGGCTAAGCGAAGACTATCTCCGCCAAGGCAAGAACATTTTGATGCTGGTTCCCGAAATCAGTCTCACGCCCATCATGGTGGAGTATTTCTCACGGCGTTTCCAAGGCGATGTCGCCATTTTGCATAGCGAACTGACCCCGGCGGAGAAATACGATGAATACCGTCGGATCGCCCAGGGAAAGGCCCACGTTGTGGTGGGGGCCCGCAGCGCGATCTTCGCCCCCTTAACCAATATCGGCCTCATCATCCTCGATGAGGAGCATGTCGAATCCTACAAGCAAGATAGCGTGCCGTTCTATAACGCCCGCGAAGTCGCCATCATGCGGGCCGCCCATTTCGGCGCCAAAGTCGTTTTGGGTTCGGCCACCCCCTCTTTGGAAAGCAAGGCCCGGGCCGTAAAAGGCGTATACGGGTTCGCTAGTTTGCCGAAACGCATCAACGAAAAGGCCCTGCCCAAAACCACGATCGTCGATCTCACCAAACGGAACCTCATGTACAAGGGTTCTCCGCTTTTCTCGACGCTATTGATCTCCAAGATCCAAGAGAAACTCGCCAAAAAAGAACAGGTGGTGCTCTTAATGAACCGCCGGGGCTATAGCTCCTACGTGTCTTGCGCCAATTGCGGCTTCATCTATACCTGCCCGAACTGCCATGGCAACCTCACCTACCATAAAGCCGATAACATGCTCAAATGCCATCACTGCGATTTCGTGATGCGTTACCCCGATACCTGCCCCCAATGCGGTTCGAATAAGATCATGCGAGTGGGTTTTGGAACCGAACGGGTCGTGAAGGAACTGCTTCTTCTTTTCCCCGAGGCCTCCATCGGGCGGCTCGATAGCGATGTCGGCAAGGTCCGCAATAACATTGCCAAAACCCTCCAGGAATTCCGCGAGAAGAAATACGATATCCTCGTCGGAACCCAAATGATTGCCAAAGGCCACGATTTCCCCGATGTGACCTTGGTGGGCGTGGTGCTCGCGGATATCGGCTTATCTTTGCCGACGTATCGGGCGAGCGAGCGAACCTTTGAGCTCATCACCCAAGCGGTTGGCCGGGCCGGCCGCGCCGATAAAACCGGGGAAGCGATCATTCAGACCTATAACCCCCTCAATTACGCGATCACCCTAGGAGCCAAACAAGATTACGAAGGCTTCTTTGAACGGGAGATGCAAGTCCGCAAACTCAGCGCTTATCCCCCCTATGTCTACCTGATCGCCCTCACCTTCAGCGGCAAAGTCGAAGAGAAAGTGGTGGCGTCCGCCCACGACGTGAAAGAGGATTTGGACCGCCATGCTTTTGCTAGTGTTCAAACCATCGGCCCCATTTCGCCCTATTTCAATTTCATCGAAGGTTACTTTAAACGGAGCCTGCTCATCAAATACAAAAACGGCGAGGAGCTTTTGCCTTATCTCCATAACCTTCTATCCACCCTCTCAGGCAAGGGCGGAGTCGACATTGTTTGCGATGTCGATCCGATGGATTATTAAAAAGCCGTTCAATTTGGTTGAGGGGATTTTCCTCCGATAGAACGGGCTCGAAAAGTGAGTTTTTTCATTTATACTGAATTAACAATCACCAAAACAACAGCCTGTTGATGGCCACTCAACAAAACGTGTATCAACCCCGCGTTGAGTAACCCCTATAATGGCAGTGAAATGAGAAAGCAACCATGAGCTATGGCGCGAACATTAAGACCTTAAGAGAACGGAAAGGCCTCTCCCAAAAGAGCCTGGCCGAATGGCTAAGCGTGACTCCCCAAGCGGTCAGCCGCTGGGAAAAAGAAGAAGTGGAGCCTTCGGTGGCAACCTTAAAGAACCTCTCCAATATTCTCGGGGTCAGCGTCGATCAACTTTTAGGGGATCTCCCTCCAGAAGATTCACCGGTGGAGGAGACCGCGGAAAGCGAAGAATCGGAAGATGCCCCAGAGGAGGAAAATACTAACCCCGTGAGTGCGAATTCCTCTGCGGATGGCGGCAGTAACAAACTGGTCGGCGTTTGCATTCGCTGCGGCAAAGCCCTCTATGAAGGCGATGAGTATTTTTATGGCTCGCGAAATTCCAACCTCGTCGGCCGCGGTGGCGAGGAGATCACCGCCTCTTATTCTTTGGCCGAAGGCGGCCACGATCTGCTGTGCAAAGATTGCATCGATGACATCCAAAGAAATACGGTTCGGCAAGCTGAAAATCGTCATGACGATGCGGCAAAGAGAGTCCGAAATATGTGGATTCGCCGCATCATTTGGATCGTGATTCTCGAAGTCATTTTCATTCCGACGACCGTGGCCATTGCCAAGGATAGCCAAATTGGCTCGTTGGCGCCGATCCCCTTATGGTGCGGCTGCATCGTCCCCGAGTTTTTCATTTTGCTGTTTGGTCTTATTCGGACCGCTCGTGCGCTTTCCGAAAACTGAACCCAAAAAGCCTTTCTTTTTGGGGTGGTGTGATATACTATCACAACGTGAGGTATAATTTTTAAGCATGATCACCATCTCCATCCTCGGGCTTGACCAATTCGTGGTCGGCCGTTACAGTCGCGAGCATTCCGCCGATTTAGCTAACCTTTTTGAGTCGGATGAAAACCTGCTCAACTTCTACGCTCCTAACGCCATGGTCTTCCATCATGGTACCGAGCAAACCAGTTGGAACACGATCGTCATCGTCCGGGCTCCGGTCAAATACAAAGTTTTTGAAGCCAAAGTCGCTGATTATTTGATGAAAACCCTCAGCGATTTCTCGATCAACCTCGAAATTGAATTCGAGTATTTTGATCAATCGTCCCATTACGAGCACATCAACGACACTTATCCCCGCTATATCGCCGAGGACAACATCGTCTCCACGGACGACGACCCTGGCGAACATCCGGATGATGAGTGCGAGAACGAAGAAGCCGATCCGCGCGATCGGGCTGACCTCGATCCCAATGACCCCAACCAGATTTATCTTGGAAACGCCTTTGAAGGCTTCGAGGATAAATTAGCCGCCAAAGAAAAGGAAACCGACCCTAAGGCCGCTTCCCAAAAGAAGTAACCCTGCAAAAGCAGTGGAGGAAATGACTATGCAAGAACTGGACATTGCGAAAGAGGTGCTGCTCGATATCAGCGCCAACGACGTCGCCTTCGCCGAAGCCCTACGAAAGAAATTCCAGACCGATGTTTCGATTCGGCCGTTGCGTTCCAACGTGGCGGGCTTAGTCGGGTGCGAACTCCGGCATCAGCTGCTTTTCACTTACCTGCTTGAGCCCAACAAAGATTGGAACGTCGAGGATAAAGCCTATGCCTCGTTAGCTTTAGCTAATGAATACTTCTACAAACGTTTCGCCTCGGCCGATGTTCTCGCCGCTTTAAAACTGAAACTTGGCGATGCCAAGTTTGCGGTGGTGGAACCCTTGCTCCAAAAAGCCGGCAAGCCCGAAGAATATATTCCGGCCAGCGTCGTCCGCAATAGCGATCAGTATTTATCGCTGCGTTATAACACCCCTGAATGGGTCCTCAAGATTTGGGAACACTACGGCTATGGGGCAACCTACAAGATTCTCCGCAAGAACATCCGTCCGCTCATCACGAGCTTACGGGTCCGCACCGATGTCTTAAAGACCGAGGATGTGATCAAGAATCCCGATTTCAAAGCCACCAGCGTCCCCGATATCGTGACCTATGAAGGCAAAGTCCCGCTTCGCCGGCTCGATGATGTCAAACAAGGCAAACTCTTCGCCGAAAAGGCTGCCCTCAAAAAGGTCCTCGACGAGTTCAAAGTCCAAGAACCTTGCGAAGCCCTCATCTTTAACGGCAATGAAGATCCGGCCATTTTGCTGGAAGCCGTCTCCAGTTATCGCGCTTCGATCGGCCTCAACCTCGGCGTCTACAACACCGATAAATACGTTGAAGTGAGCCGTCTCATCAAGAGCCTCAATCTCCACAACGTTAACTTCTATAGCGCCGCCGACCCCATGGCGATGGAAGCGGCCATTTCCCGCCCCCAGGATCTCGTCGTCGCCTGCCCCAATAGCTCGAATTTCGACCTCATCCGCGAATACCCCGATTATCTCCTCCACTTCAAAAAGGAGGGGATGGATCGCTTGTTCGCCAAGGAGAAGGCCGTCCTTGAAGGCTGCAGCAAATTCGTGGCCGAGCACGGCACCCTCATTTACATGATCTTCACCATCTCTCGCAAAGAAGGCCATCAGACCGTCAGCGAATTCCTCGAGCACCATTCCGAGTTCTCCTTCGTGAGCGAGACCCAGCTCTTCCCTTACGAAGATCTCGATACCGCGATGTATTACGCCGTGATCAAGAAAGAGCCGAAACTGGCTAAAGTCACGCCCCCCTTAGTGGACATCGTCGCTAAAGCCGCGAGCGCTAGTGCGGTCGCTCCGGCCGCCGCTATGAAAGCGGAAGCCCCGAAAGCCGAAGTCAAAGTCGAACCTGCCCCGGCGGAAGTTAAGCCCGCCATTGCCCCGAGCGTGGCGCCGGTTGTCGCTAGCGCCAAACCCGCCGCTGCCCCGATTGAGAAGTGAGCGCCGTGGAAGTTAAGAATCTCTTTAACTTTACTTTACCTGCGCTTACCGCCGAAATGGTGAGTTTAGGCGAAAGCAAATTCCGCTCGAAGCAACTTTTCGCGTGGATTTATCAGAAGCATGTCCTCGATTTTGACCAAATGAGCGACATCTCGAAGAACTTTCGGGCGATTTTAAAGCGCGATTATTGTTTGACCCTTCCGACCGTTTTTAAACGTCAGGACAGCGAAGACGGGACCCTCAAACTTCTTTTAGAGATGAGCGATGGAGCCAAAGTCGAAACCGTTTTGATGCGCTACAACTATGGCAACGTCATCTGCGTCTCGAGCGAAGTCGGCTGCAACATGGGCTGCGCTTTCTGCGCGTCTGGCCTCTTAAAAAAGGAACGGAACCTCACCGCCGCCGAAATGGTGGGGCAGGTGCTGGTGATGAACGAATTGCTGGCCCCCGAAAAAGAGAATGTCACCCACATCGTCGTGATGGGAACCGGCGAGCCTTTCGATAACTACGATAATGTCTTAGCCTTCGTCCATATCATGAACGATGCCGCCGGCTTAGCGATTGGCGCCCGCCATATCACGGTTAGTACCTGCGGCCTCGTCGATGGGATTCGCAAATACGCCAAAGAAGGCATTCAGATCAACTTAGCGATTTCCTTGCACGCCCCGACTGACGAGATCCGTCAAAAGATCATGCCGATTGCTAAGGCCTACCCCTTAAAGGAACTGATGGACGCCGTCCACGACTATGAAGCGGAAGGCGGCCGCCGCGTCACTTTCGAATACATCATGCTAAAAGGCGTCAACGACAGCCTTGAGGATGCCGATGCCCTGGCTAAACTCATCCGCGGAACCCTCGCTTACGTGAACCTCATTCCCTATAATCCGGTCAAAGAAAAGCCCTATGAGCGGAGCCCCGAGCCCCAAGTTCGGGCCTTTTGGGATCGCCTGATGAAGCAAGGGATCAATACGACCATCCGCAAGGAATTCGGCAGCGATATCGATGCCGCTTGCGGTCAGCTTCGCGTGAAGTACATTCTCCCGAAGAAGCCCACCGATGGAGGCGACGACGAGCAATAGCCATGGCCATCGCCTACAAAGGGACATACGCCTTTAAGACGGATATCGGAAAGGTTCGGGTCTCCAACGAAGACCAAGCCTACGTCTCGCTCAATAGCGATGGCGAAGTTTTTCTGATCGTCTGCGATGGGATGGGCGGACAAAATAAAGGCGATTACGCCAGCAAAATGGCTATTGATTCGATGCTGGATAGCTTTGCGAAGAAGCCGAGCCATCTGCCTTTCTTTTTGCGGAAAACTTGGATCACCCAGGCCGTTAAGAAGGCCAACAGCATCATCTTTGATGAAGCCGATAAGAACGCGATCTATAAAGATATGGGCACGACCTTAGTGGCCGCCTGGATCGTGAAGGACCGCTTAGTCCTCGCCAATGTCGGCGATTCCCGTTGCTATGCCTTAAAGAACGACCAACTGGTCCGCTATAGCGAAGACCAGACCTACGTCGATTATCTCTATCGGACCGGCAAGATCAGCCAATCCCAGACGCTATCCCATCCGGAACGCCACGTCCTAATGAACGCCTTAGGCATCTATCCTTCGGCCTCGGTCGACGTCAAGGTATTGTCTTACCATGGTGAGAGCATCTTGCTTTGCTCCGATGGCTTATATAACAATGTGGCGGAAAACGAAATCCGCGCTTTGATCGCGACCGATGAACGGGCCGATCAGAAGGCGCTTTCGCTCATCAACGAAGCCAATAACAACGGGGGCTCCGACAATATCGGCGTCGCCTATTGGGAGACTCTGAAATGATTAAGATCGGCGATCATATCGATGGCCGTTACCGCATAACCAGCCGCATCGCGACCGGGGGTATGGCCGATGTCTATGAGGCCAATGACCTGATTGGACACCGGGTCGTTTCCCTTAAAGTCATGCGGGAAGATCTGCTCAACGATCCCAAAAACCTTGAGCGTTTTGAGAACGAATGCGCGGCCGCGGCTTCGCTCAATAACCCGAACATTGTGAAAGTCTATGGTCGGGGCATCGTCGACAACCGTCCCTACATGGCCAACGAATACATCAAAGGCCAAACCCTCCGCGATAAACTCAATTTCACCTTGTCCCTCTCCGTGAGCGATGCCTGCGAAGTCATGCTTCAACTCACCTCGGGCATCCAATACATCCATCAGCACGGCATCATTCACCGCGATATCAAGCCCGATAATCTTTTCTACATGTCCGATGGCACGTTGAAGATCACCGATTTTGGCATTTCTTCTCCGCTCAATGCCGCCCCGACCGATGGCGATGCGATTCAGGGGACCGTCTATTATTGCGCCCCCGAGATTTTAACGGGAGCTCCGGCCGGCGTCGCGAGCGATATCTATTCGATGGGCATCGTCTTCTTTGAAATCCTGACCGGCCAGGTGCCCTTTGATGGCCAAAGCCCGGCCGATGTCGCGATGAAGCAGATCAAGAAGCATTTCCCCGAGCCGAGCAAAATCGTGCCCTCCATCCCTCATTCGATCGATAAAATCATTATCAAAGCTTGCCGTAAATCCCCGGAAGAGCGTTATCTTTCTTCCCAAGAGATGCACGACGCGATCGTCTTAGCCATGGGCGATAAAGAGAACTTCAAAGAGCATAAGACCTTCCTTGGCAAGATATTTGGGTTTAAATAAAGGCATGGGAAATATCATTGTCGCCCCGAGCATCCTCAGTGCCGATAAAAACCAGATCGTCCCCGAAATTTTGAAAGCGCAAGCCGCGGGGGCTCAGTTTATTCATATCGATGTCATGGATGGCATCTTTGTGCCGAATACCACTTTAAGCGTGGCCTTTGTGAAGCAAATCCACGCGACCCATGAACTCGTTAACGATGTCCATATCATGGTGGCGAATCCTTTAAAGTTAGGGCCAGAATACGCCAAAGCAGGCGCCGATATCGTCACCTTCCACTATGAAGCGTGCAGCAATGATCAAGAACGCTGGGCCACGATCAATGCGATCCGCGGAGCTGGGGCCAAGGTGGGCATGTCGATTAAACCGATGAGTTCGCCTGCCGTCCTCTATCCTTTTATTCAAGAACTCGATTTGGTGCTCGTGATGTCAGTGGAGCCGGGTAAAGGCGGCCAAGCTTTTATGAGCGAGGCTCTTGATAAACTTAAGGACCTCCGCGCCTATATCGATGCCCATCATCCGACCTGCTTGTTGGAAGTCGATGGCGGCATCAACGCCGAAACTTCAAAGCTCGCCGTCGCCGCCGGGGCCAATGTCCTCGTCGCCGGCTCCTATCTGTATGGCCATGATGATTTTAAAGCTCGGGTGGAGGGACTTTTGGCCTTATGAGTCTCGCTTGGGCAGTCGCTGAAACTTCGGCCCTCATTCTTTTCTTCGCCCTCTTTTTCGTCTTTGGCTCCATCCATTACCACAAAGAAAACGGCAACCGCTTTAAGCCCACTTCCTATTTCCCCTATGAGCAATTTATGGGTCAAGGGGACTACGCTTTAACTTTGGCCCGGATCTTTTCAGGGGCCTTCCTCATTAGCCAAGGCCTGATCTCGGTATTGATTCTAGGGATCAGCGAGCCCGATGGCGTCATCCGCAGCTTCTCCTATATCGTCGCGGTGGCCGCGGCGGTGGAGATGATCCTCTTATTCTTCTTATTGCTCTTACCCGCTCAATATACCAAAGCCCACATTTTCGTTGTGGTCTTCTATTTCTGCTGCACCGTCCTCTACGCCGTGATGGCGGGTTCCTACCTTTATGGCCAAAGCAATTACAACACCGTCTTATCCTTGGTCTTTGGCATCATCGAATGGCTCTTGGGCTTCTTGGTCCTCTTGTTGCTCGTTAATCCCCGCTTCATGAACTGGGCGCGGCTCCACGCCGAAAATACCGGAGACGGCGATAAAGTGATCTTCCGGCCGAAGTTCTTCATTCTAGCCGCGAGCGAATGGGCCGTTCTTCTCATCAATCTTCTCGTCAGCGTGGTTCTCGTTCTTGGACTTTACTTCATCCGAAACTAACTTCATTTTTAACAAGAAAAAAGCGGCCTCGCGGTCGCTTTTCTTTTTATAAGCGTTAAGAAAGAGGGAATGAAGCTTACTTGGCTTCTTCTTTCTTCTCGTCGGCCTTAACGGCTTCCTTCTTGGGGGCGGCTTTCTTGGCGGCGGGTTTCTTCTCGGCCTTGGCTTCAGTCTTCGGGGCTTCGACCTTTTCTTCCGCTTTCGGGGCGGCGGCTTTGACTTCTTTCTTCTCGACCGGGGCCTCAGCCTTAACTTCGGCTTTCTTGGCGGTGGTCTTATTTAACGAACGGAAGGCGCGGGCCGACATCCGGACCTCGACTTGCTTGCCGTTAATGGTGACTTTGTACTTCTGAAGATTGACGTTCCAACGACGACGGGTAGCCGCTAAGCTGTGGCTGCGGGTGTTGCCGCTGACGGGTCCTTTACCGGTGACTGGGCATACTCTTGACATAAATGTGACCTCTCGCGCTTATAAACGCGAGTAAGAATATAGCATATTGAGCCGAGGTGGGCAACTAAAAGTGAACCAGCTTTTTCCTGAGGCGAACCGCTTTCAAGAATTTTCCATGCCCTTTAGGGCAAAAGTCCATGGGGATGTGCTATCATTACTCTAATCATTTCGATGAAGGGAGTTTATCCATGTCAACCCAGATGGTGGCCATGATCCTCGCCGGCGGAAAAGGTACCCGCTTGCAGGCTTTGACCCGCAAAATCGCTAAACCTGCTGTCTCTTATGGTGGCAAGTATCGCATCATCGATTTCCCGTTATCCAACTGCGCCAACTCCGGCATCAACGATGTCGGTGTTTTAACGCAATACGAATCTTCGGTCCTCAATGGCTATATCGGCAATGGCGAGAAGTGGGGCCTCAATGGCGTTCGCTCCCTCACCTCGGTCCTTTCGCCCAAGCAAACCGAAGAAGGCTCGGCTTGGTATTTAGGAACCGCCGACGCCATTTATCAGAACCTTGACTGGCTCGATCGCCTCGATCCCGAATATGTCTTGATCCTCTCAGGCGATCACATTTATTCCTGCACCTACGACGATATGCTCAAAAAACACATCAAGAACGGCGCGGATTGCACCATCTCGGTCTACGAAGTCCCGATGGCGGAAGCTTCGCGCTTTGGAATCCTAGTGACCGATGACAAAGATAACATCACCGACTTCCAAGAAAAGCCGAAGAACCCGACCAGCAATCTCGCTTCGATGGGCATCTACATCTTCACCTACAAGGTCTTGCGGGCCGAACTCAAAGCCGATGCCAAGGATCCGAACTCCGAGCACGATTTCGGCAAGAACATCATCCCCAATATGATGAAGGAGAAGAAAAAGCTGATCGCCTTCACCTATCATGGCTATTGGAAGGACGTCGGCACCATCGCCTCGCTCCACCAAGCCAACATGGACTTATTGCTCTCCGGCAATAGTTCGACGAACCTCTATACCGTCCAAGGCGAATACAAAATCTATTCCGAAGATACCCATAGCGCCCCGCAATATATCGGACCGAAAGCCACCGTTAAGGATAGCTTGGTCAATCAAGGCGCCCAAATCTATGGCTCGATCGACCATTGCGTCGTTTCGGGCGAAGTGGTGGTCGAAGAAGGCGCAGCGTGCAGCAACACCGTCCTCATGCATGGCGTCGTCGTCAAGAAGAACGCCAAAGTTTATGATGCCCTGGTGGGACCGGGCTCCCTCATCGAAGAGGGCCAAGTCGTCAACAAAGAGCACGATGGCATTGCCCTCGTGGCCAATAGCAACGCGGAGGAGGACTAACCATGAAAAACGATGTGATCGGCCTCGTCGACTTCCATAACGCCCCGTCTTTAGGAGAACTGACCGCCAACCGCAGCCTAGGCTCCACTTCCTTCCTTGGCCGTTATGCCTTCTGCGATTTCGCCCTCTCCAATTATTGCAATTCCGAAATCGCGAACGTCGGTCTGCTTATCCGCGACCACGAACGTTCGGTTTTAAAGCACTTGGGCAATATGAACGCTTGGGTCACCAACACCAAGATCGGCAAGGAAACCATCATGTACAATGAGCGGGGCATCCTCAATCCGACCTTCAACACCGATATCAACAATATCCGCGAGAACGACTGGGTCCTTTATGACTCCAGCGCCGCCTATATCGTCTTCCAAAGCTCGCACATCGTCGCCAATGTCGACCTCCGTCCGATCCTCAATGAGCACATCGAGCGCAAAGAGAAGATCACGGTCGTCTATAAGTCGATCCCCGATGCCAGCCAAGAGTTCTTAAGCTCGGCGACCTGCACCGTCGATGAAAAAGGCTATGTCACCTCGATCGGCCGCAACAAGCACCAAGCCGCTCCCGCCAAGGTGTCGATGGAGATCTGGATCATCAACCGGACCGTCCTCGCCGATATCATTAAGCGCCACGCGACCGTCTCCGAGCTCTATGGCATGAAAGAGATGCTGGCCTACCTCATTCAAAACGGCATTTACAAGGTCCATAGCTACGAATTCAAAGGCTATGCCCGCTGCTTCGATAGCTTCGAACATTATTGCGATTATTGTTTTGAGCTTCTTGACCCCAAAGTCGCCGAACAGCTCTTTGCCCCCGAGTGGCCGCACTACACGTTGACCCACGATACGCCCCCGGCCCTCTATGGCGAGAAGTCTTCGGTCAGCAATAGCTTCGTCAGCAATGGCGCCGTTATCGAAGGCGAAGTCTCCGATTCGGTCATCTCCCGCCACGTCAAGATCGGCAAAGGCAGCGTGATTAAGCATTGCATCCTCTTCTCCAACGTCTCAATCGGCGAGAACTGCGTCATTGAAAATGCCCTGATCGATAAGTATTCGATCATCACCAAAGATCATAAAGTCGTCTCGCCCGAAGGCGAGATGCATTACCTCAAACAAGGAGTCATACTATGAAAATCGCGATGGTCGCTAGTGAGATTAATCCGTTAGTCAAATCGGGCGGCCTCGCGGACGTCGTCTACTCCCTCTCCAAAGAGCTCGTGATCGAAGGCGAAGAAGTCATCGCGATCTTGCCCTTCTATAACAAGATTTGGAATTTCCCGAAACTCAAAGTCAAAAAGCTCGGGAGTTTCGATGTCTTCATGTCATGGCGGAAACAAGAAGCGGTGGTCTATCGGACCTATATCGATGGCATCACTTACTATCTGATCGCCAACGATTATTACTTCGCCCGCGATGCCATCTATGGCTTCAACGACGATGGCGAGCGTTTCGCCTTCTTTTGCCTCGCCGCGGTGAAACTCCTCAAGTTCGTCAACTTCCAAGCCGACATCGTCCATGTCCACGATTGGCAAGCCGGCATGCTGCCGGTCTTGCTGAAAACCCAAGATCAGGCCGATCCTTTCTACAACAAGATGAAAACGGTCATCACCATCCATAACCCGGCGTTTAAGGGGATGCTCGACCGCTACTTCCTCAATAACTTCTACGGCTTATCCGATGAGCTTTACGATAACGGCTCGGTCCGCTTCGATAACATGGTCTCGACCTTGAAGGCCGGCCTCGTCTATAGCGACAAGATCACGACCGTCTCGCCTAATCACGCTAAAGAGCTGCTTTCCCCAGAAGGCGGCAAGGGACTCGATGGCGTTCTCCAACTGCGGGCGGGCGACTTTGAGGGCATCCTCAATGGCATCGATACCGCCGAGTTCAACCCCGCGACCGATCCTTTCTTGCCGAAACACTACGACATCAAGAGCGAAGCCCTTGGCAAAAAAGCCGCTCGTGAAGCCTTATTGCAGGCCACCTTTCTTGAAGATAATGGCGGCCCCCTCTATGGTTTTGTATCGCGCTTAACCTTCCAAAAAGGCGTCGACTTGATTCTTCATATCGCTCGGCCGCTATTGGAGCGGGGCGCCCTCTTGCAATTCCTGGGCTCTGGCGAATATGAACTCGAGCAGGCCCTAGAAGCCTTGCGCCGCGATTATCCTAAGCAGGTTGGCATCTATATCGGCTACAACAACGAACGGGCTCACCTCGTTTATGCCGCCAGCGATTACTTCTTGATGCCCTCGCTCTTTGAGCCCTGCGGCATCGGGCAGATGATCGCCCAGCGCTATGGGGCCTTGCCGATCGTCCGCTATACGGGCGGCCTCGTCGATACGGTCCGCGGCTATACTGGCGATAACGCTGCGGCTGCGACCGGAATCGGCTTTGAAAATTACGACGATGGAGGCTTAGCCTATGCCTGCGGCCTGGCCAAGAAACTCTACGAGAATCAACCCGCCTTCCACCAGGTCATCGCTAACGCCATGGCCTTAGACCGCAGCTGGGTCAAGAGCTGCCATGAATATCTCCGCGTCTATCATTCGTTAGTAAAGTAAGGTAAAATCACTGCATTATGTCCTATGAATTTTTAAGCATTGAAGCCAAATGGCGCGCCTACTGGGAAGCGCACCAAACTTACTATTGCGACACCTCCGATTTCTCGAAACCCAAATACTACGTCCTCGATATGTTCCCTTATCCTTCGGCCCAAGGCCTTCACGTTGGCCACCCCGAAGGTTACACCGCGACCGATATCGTGGCCCGGATGAAGCGGATGCAGGGCTTTAACGTCCTTCACCCGATGGGCTGGGATGCCTTTGGCTTACCCGCCGAGCAATTCGCCATTAAGAACAACCGCCACCCTGAGGAATTCACCAGGGCCAACATCGCCAACTTCAAGAATCAGATCCAATCCCTCGGCTTCTCTTACGACTGGTCGAAGGAACTCGCGACCATCGATCCGAAGTACTACAAGTGGACCCAATGGATCTTCTTAAAGATGTTTGAGCATGACTTGGCCTATGTGGCCGATGTCCCGGTGAACTATTGCCCGGATTTAGGCACGGTTCTCGCCAACGAGGAAGTCATCGACGGCAAGTCGGAGCGGGGCGGATTCCCCGTCATCCGCATGCCGATGCGCCAATGGATTTTGAAGATCACCGCCTACGCTTCGCGCCTAGAAAAGGACCTTGATCTCCTCGATTGGCCTAAATCCACTTTGGAGATGCAGCGCAACTGGATCGGCGAATCGACCGGCGTCGAAATCACCTTTAAGCTCGCGGATTCTAATGCTTCTTTTAAAGTCTTCACCACCCGGGTCGACACCTTATTCGGCTGCACCTATTGCTGCCTCGCCCCCGAGCATCCTTTTGTCAAAGCCTACGTGAGCAATGCCCAAAAGGAGGAAGTCGAAGCCTACGTCAAAAAGGCCGCGGCCAAGTCGGATTTGCTTCGGACTTCCTTAGCTAAAGAAAAGACCGGCGTCTACCTCGGCGTCGATGCGATCAACCCCATCAATGGTCAGCGCATCCCCGTCTATGTCGCCGATTATGTCTTAGGTTCTTATGGCTCGGGCGCCGTCATGGCGGTTCCTTGCCACGATGAACGCGATTACGCCTTCGCTAAAAAGCATGCCATCCCGATGATTCAAGTCCTCGAGGGCGATGTTTCGAAGGCGGCGATGACGGGCGATGGCAAGCACATCAATTCCGAGTTCGCCAATGGCTTAGATATCGCCGGGGCCAAAGCCGCGATCACCCAAAAACTCGTCGAACTTAAAGCTGGCGAAATCGTCACCAATTACAAACTCCGCGATTGGATTTTCTCCCGCCAACGTTATTGGGGCGAACCGATCCCGGTCGTGAAACTCGATAACGGCAAAGAAGTGGGGGTCCCGGAAAAGGATCTGCCCTTAGTTTTGCCCGAACTTGAGAAATACGCGCCCTCAAAAGGCGGCAAACCTCCGCTCGACCACGCCCCCGATTCGTGGCTGCATGTCACCCTCGATGGCGTTAAGGGCACCCGCGAGACCAATACCATGCCGCAATGGGCCGGGTCTTCCTGGTACTATCTCCGCTATATTGATCCCCATAATGATCAAGAACTCGCCGATCCAAAACTCCTTGAGCACTGGCTCCCGGTCGATCTCTATATCGGCGGACAAGAGCACGCCGTCCTCCATTTGCTCTATGCCCGTTTCTGGCATAAGTTCCTCTTCGATTTAGGCATCGTCAAATGCCCCGAACCGTTTAAGAAACTCTACCATCAAGGCATGATTCTCGGCGACAATGGCGAGAAAATGAGCAAGTCGCGCGGTAACGTTGTCAATCCTGATACCATCGTGAAGAGCCATGGCGCCGATTCGCTCCGCCTCTTTGAGATGTTCGCTGGACCTCTTAACGAAGCCAAACCTTGGTCGACCACCGGACTCGAAGGCGCCCATCGCTTCATCGAGCGTTGCTTCCGCCTCGTCGATGAACCCGATTTCGTGAGTCGCATCAGCGATAAGAACTCGGGCGAACTCGATTATTCCTATAACGCCCTCGTGAAGAAGGCGAGCGAGGACTACGAAGCCCTCAGCTTCAACACCGCGATCAGCCAAATGATGATCTTCATCAACGATGTCTACAAGGCCAAGACCGTCTATAAGCCTTACCTTGAAGGCTTCGTTCAGATCTTCAGCTGCGTCTGTCCCTTCGTCGGGGAAGAGATGTGGCAAAAGTTGGGCCATCAAGAGTTGCTCACCTATACGAAGTGGCCGAGCTACGACCCCAGCAAACTCGTCAAAGCGACCTTCAAGATTGCGGTGGCGGTGAACGGCAAAATGCGCGACGTGATGGAATTCGATGTCGGCGCGGATGAAACGACCCTAAAGGCCGCGGCGCTCGCCAATCCGAAAATCCAAGCCTTTATCGGCGATAAACCGATCAAAAAGGTCATTGTCGTCCCCGGCAAAATCGTCAACCTTGTGATCTAACATAACCCAAAAGGATTAAAAAGCGGGCTAAAAAGTCCCGCTTTTTTTGTGATAAAAAGGACTAGAAGAGTCAAAAAAGGTCTTCTTGAAAATCAAAGTCAAATTAAACATCTTTAAAGAATAGCTATAAACAATCGATTTACTTGATTATTAGTAAACCTCTAAATAACTTTGGACATGATGTAAGCGTTTACATCTTTACAGGGTTAACCCTTTTGGGTATTGTATAAGCATCCCGGGGGGATAACGATGAAAAGGAAGAATCTCGCGGTCAGACTGACCGCTTTCATTCTTAGCGTCTCGGCGCTTGCTGCCGGCGTTTTTTCATTCTTATCCTTTGGTGTTGCATCCCCCCCGCAATGCCACCAGGGTTAATGCGGATTCTTATTCGCAATATTCTAGCTACACCGTCTCTTTTGGCGATGCCAGTTGGTTTAGCGCGGGTGCCAATAAACCTTTTGTCGATGCCAGCGGCCATCCTAGCGATTATTGGTGGCTGCCCAATCATGTGGTGAATAATCAATCGGTCGCCAACCCTCAGATCAACCTTAGCAATTGGCCCACCAATTCCTCGGCGGATAAAGCTAAAGTCGCTCAGGTTCTTGCGACGTATTCCGATCTCTTTGTTAACCAACAGCCCGATTTGGTCTCTTCTTTTGAGCCGATTGCTCATGGGCTGAACGTCAACAACAATGCCGACACGACTCAAAACAACATCTATTACGAATATGACGGCTTTGCGACCGGGGATACCGCCGCGGCCGTGACCAGCATTCCCGCTTCCTCAACCCTCGATGGCCGGACGGGTGTCGTGACCAACGGCGTTGGCCATTTCCCGGTTGGCGGCTTTCACTTCGGCAATAAAGGCAACAATGGCGGCGTTACTCTTCAATTCCCGATCGCGATTCATAAAGTCACCGCCACTTACGGTCCTTACCTTCAGGCGAACGAAACTACCAATGCCGCTTACTTAGCTAGCTATGACGCTAATGGCTATGCCACCGATGGCAGCAATCACTACGGCGTTGGCATTCAGCTAGGCACCAATTCGAGCGTGGGATCGACCAGCTTCAGCAAAGTCTATCCCGATGTTGCAACCTATACCAACGCGACGACTAAAACCTATATTTCTCCGGTCAAAACCAATCCCGCGACCGCCGTCAGCGGTTACACCGATTATGGCGATACTTCGACCGCCAGCTGGACTTTTGATAGCAACGTTTACGGCATCACGGTAGCTTCGGGCTCGATCTTTTCTCACAATAGCCAAAAGGGCAACCGTATCGCCATGTACTCCTTGACGATCGAAGTCGATAACGTGAATTTCTTTGCTTATCGGCTTTCGAAATACAAGACCTGCACCGAATATGCCGCGGCCTACGCTAAGCTCAACCCTTCCTACAACGTCTTCAAAGATCAGGGCAGCGAAATCACCCGGCTCATGGGAATCTCGCTTTCGGATTATGACTACACCAATGCTTCGGTTTATAACCCGGCGACCCAAAGCTATGTGAGCGGTGGCAGCAAAACCATCACGGTTTCGGCCTATACCAAGTGGCAGATGATCGTTTCCTTAGCGACCGGATCTAGCGGCGCGGGCGTCGTGCTTCCCGGTTCGAGCAATAGCCCGATTTCTTCGACCCTCATCATCGTGGCGGTTTCGGGCGGTTTCACTTTGCTTAGCGTGGCCCTCATCGCCCTCATCAGCCGGAAAAAGCGGAAAGCGCCGCGCGCCTAATTCGCTTAAGGTTGTTTCTACGGAAAAGGAAGCTCATCCCCCCGAGCTTCCTTTTTTTATTAGGCGTTTCAGGCCGGTCGTCTTGACAAGCGTGCTATCCTAATGCTATGCCCACAGAAATAATCGAGAAAAGTTTCGATCAAGAACGGGCGCTTTATCACCTGGAAAACGCTGAAGTCAACGCTTGCCGCTTCGAAGGCCCCGCCGATGGGGAATCTTGCCTTAAGGAAGCGAGGAATATTGAGGTATCATCCTGTTTCTTTGCCTTGCGTTACCCGCTTTGGCACGTCGAGGGATTAACTTTGAAAGACAGCACGTTTACCTTAACCGCGCGGGCGGCGCTATGGTATGACGCCCATGGTGAGATTTCTAACGTGAACGGCCAGGGGATCAAGGCTCTTCGCGAATGCGAGGACATTTCCTTAAAAGATTGCACCTTTAACTCCGAAGAATTTGGCTGGAAATGCCGCCGCCTTCATTTGGATCATTGCTCCATCACCAGCGAATACGCCTTCCTTGATAGCGATGACGTCGTCTTCGATGAGTCGACCCTCCAGAGCAAATACGCGTTCCAGTACATGAAGAACCTCAACATCCACCATAGCCATCTCATCACGAAGGATAGCTTCTGGCATAGCGTGAACGTGGTGGTGGAAGACTCGGTGATCGAAGGCGAATATCTGGGCTGGTTCTCCGATCATTTGACGTTACGCCGCTGCAAGATCAAAGGAACACAGCCGTTCTGTTATTGCCAGCATCTTATTCTTGAAGATTGCGAGTTAGAGAATTGCGATTTGGCCTTTGAGTATAGCGATGTCGAAGCCTCGATCAAGGGGCACGTGGACTCGATTAAGAATCCGAAATCGGGCCATATCACCCTCGATAGCGTGGGCGAAATCATCCGCGGCAATACCACGATGCCTTGTTCTGGCGAAGTCATTATCCGCAAAAAGTAAGTCTCACTCGATCACTAAATCATAGGCGGAAATCGTAGAGAAAAGAGCGCTTCCTCCTTCGGAATAAAGCGAGTTGGTGTCTCCGCCAAGCCTTGGATAAACTAACCCGGTCATCGTGTAATAACCGCCATTAAGGAAAACCTCGATGGAGGAACGATCGATGAAAATTTGGAAAGTGATGAGGCCGTTTTCCGGGTCGACCCGGCAATAACGGACATCTTGAGTTCCGGGATCGTTGTCGCTCGTAATCGGGGTGCCATTATTGCGCCGGTCGAAGACAACCATGCCTAAGCTTTTATCGTAATAAATATCGGTGTGCTCGTTAGCGCTCGTCAAGAGATGAACCCCAGCTTTTCCAGAGGAGGCTAAGGAAGAAACGTTCAGAGAGAAGTTCAGTTCTTTTACCGTGCCATCGAAGCCATCGAGATGCACCGTACCATCGACGCTTTGCGAGGCGAGCGTCATGCCATTTTTCCGGTAGGACCGGCTCGCTTTAATGGGCTGCTGGTAAAGATGGCCATTTTTTATAGTGATTTCGCGGGGCAAAACCATCGAGCCACACCAGCCATCGGCTTGCGTGGGATAGGAGCGGCCCCATTGATTCATCCAGGCCGTGAGCAATAAGGTGTCGCCATGCTTAGTGAGTTGGGCGGCATAGAAATCAAAGCCTTTATCGAACTCTTCCATCGCCAAATCGCCTTGCGTGTTAACAAATAGACCCGTCTTTGGGTCGATCGTCCCGATTTGGTAGGTCGAACTATGATCGTTTTGATAGGTCGCCTTGTCGCTGGAGCGAATCTGCTGAGGCGAAGTGACCAGGACCCCATCATCCCCTAACGTTTCATAATCAGGGCACTCAAAGACACCCGGAGTTATCGCGCTAGAAATCGGTTGGCCTAAGTAGGTCCAAGGACCTTCAGGATCGGAAGCGCAGTACAACAAGAGGCAGCCTTTGGCGTTTAAGATATCGCGGGCTCCCATTAAGGCGTAATAGGTGCCATTTTCTTCATAAAGGCAGGGATCGCGGAAGTCGGCCTCACTGATGCCATAAGGCAAATCCGAATGGGAAATGATGGGGTTAGCGGCCGATTTGCTAAAGGTTATCCCGTCCGTGGAATAGGCGAGGGATTGTTCTTGGTAACCCGGGGTCACCGAGGTGTACATGAGATAAAGCTTGGAGTTCGCGGCCAATGCGCTTCCGGAAAAACAGCCTTGGTAATCGTAGGCCTCTTCGGGGGACAGGGCGATGCCTTGGTCTTCCCATTTCATGAGGTCAAGGCTGCTGACGTGGCCCCAGTGCATGCTGCCCCAATGGCTCGCGTAAGGATAATGTTGGAAAAAGAGATGGGCTTTGCCCCCATAAAAAGAAAAGCCATTCGGATCGTTGCACCAGCCGACTTTGGGCTGGGCGTGATAGGCGTGGCGGTAGCGGGTGTTAAGCAAAGACACCGCATCGCTTTCATAGGCCGTAGCAATGGAATTTTCGTCGAGCAATTGGCCCGAGCCTTCATCGCCGTTAATCACATCATCGAGCAAAACGCGCGCCGAGGTGGAAGCGTCCGTGATTTTTAGATAGACTTCGTTGCCACTCGCCTTCGGGCAATAGAGAATGGCCCGTGAGAATTCGCCACTCTTTCCCGTTCCATAAAAAGCGCTGGAAATTAGGGTTTCATCATTCACATAGGAAAGCAAAGCCACGCTGCAATTAACATGGTCTTCCCCTTCCCCTAAAAGTAGGCCTACCCGGCCATTGCTAGCCAAGGTGAACTTGCTCGAGACTAAACTCCCGGTTGCGGTAGCTCCACTCGCTAGGCAATAAGAGCCCTCGGCTTGAGTAAAGGAAGCGGTGGAAGTGACAGCGAAACCCGACCCTGTTAATAAGGTCCAACCGGTGAAGTCTCCCGTCTCGAAATTGCTGTTTAAAAAAGAAAGAGCCTCGCTTTGACCGCAGGAGCAGAGTGCTGAAAGGGAGAACACCAGCAGCAGCGGTTTAAGGAGGAACTTTCTATTCATGGAAGCCGAGCGTCAAATCCTAGCGGATTTTTTCTTTTTAAGGAAGACGAGGAAGGCGGCGGTAGCTAAGGCACCGGCGCCGGCGATGAGCCAAATAACGGCTTGCGGGAAGACGGTGATCTCGCTGATCCAAGCGGTCGGAGTGGCCCCGTTTTCTTGGTTAGCGGCCCAAGCGGCATAGCGAAGAGCGCCGTTAGCGATGATGCTATTTGAAGAGGAAGAAACGAATAAGGCTTTTTCTTCGGCGGATAAGGCGTTATAGAAAGCCTTGGCCGGGGTGTATTTGCTGGTGCACTGATTCGCGACGTCTTGGTCCATGAGATAAGCGCCTAAGTTCGCGGCAGTTAAGGCATAGGTGTAGGTGTTTTTGAGCTCGGCTTGCTTCAAAGAGATCCCCGTGATTTTGACGATTTGATTATCGGTTTCACCAGAAACGCGGCCATCGGTGCCGAAGTAGAAGCCGATCTTGGTGCTAGCGATCGCTTTATCGGCCACGAAGACATAATCAAAGGTTGCCGTAGTGTTAGCGGGATTCGTTAAAGTGCCATGATAAATCCGGGATTCATCGGGCCCCCAAACGTTCGGAGCACTCAAGACTTCAAAGTATTGGGCGTATTTGGTCCAGACCGTCATGGTGAGATGGTAGGCTTGGCCGGAGACAATATTGATATCGGTGCTGCGGAACAAGCCTAAGGCCCAGTTATTGCCGGCGGTAGGATAGGTGGTGACCGAAAGCTCAACCGAGTCGCTATTTGCGGTAATCGCACTCACCTCCGCCCCCGAATCGAGGCGAGTCGCGTAATTGTCAGCGCTCCAGGTCGTTTCATTGAGCAAAGAAGAATCGATGGCGTTGATGGTGACGCTATTGAGATAAACTGTCGCCACGCCGCAAGAACCGACCTCGATATCGAATTCGACATCGCTATGATCGGCGCTCAAGGTGAAGATGACTTTGTAATCGGCAGCGGTGGTACCGATGCTTTGGCTATAGAGGGAATTATAAGAATTCCAAGGACTGCTGGTGGCGACCACGACATTGGCCCCACTAATAGCTGCGCTAGCGGAGAGATTAAAGATCGCTTCATAGCTGCCGGCAGTATAGAACTGGGAATACTTTGAGATCTTGGCTCCATAAGAGACTAAGGTTTCCGGGACGGCAGTGACATCATAGGTTAGCGACCCGTTATTGATGACGGCGCTCGCGGTATAGCCGCTGGCCTGACTGGTGGTCCAGCCTTGCCACTCACCATCCACGACAGTGGCGTCCGCGTTAACGGGCAGAGCTTGGGTGTTTAATGCCCCAAAACCAATGACGCCTGCCAAGACGCCAGCGCCAATAATGAGAAATCCCTTTTTCATAATTCAAACCCCTTGAGGCTTTACGCCCTTTTCTTCGCTTTAATTATTTGCTTGCCTGATTTTCTCGCTCAAGCAAAGAAACCATATTTCGCTAAAATGGGGCAAATGCACATTTCAAAACGCTTACAAATATGCAAACGCACAATTAAGACAAGGTCGATTTCCGAAGAACGGCTTCAGAAAGAACACTGGCAATGATCCGGTTCTGCCGGGGAGAAACTATTTGCTTATGAATCGATTGAAAGATTGCGGAACCTAAGGCGGCCTTATCGCAGCGAAAGGTCGTAATCGGAATATCGGCACTGGCCGATTCAAAAGAATCATCGAAGCCAATAACCTGAGTGTTATTGGGGATGCCAATGCGAAGAAGCTCCAAAGCTTTTTCGACGCGGGAGGCGATGTAATCGTTTGCGCACTGAATGATCTCGGGGATTTGCGGAAGGCCATGCAGGGCTTCGGCCAATAGGCTGGTCTTCCCGTAGTCGTAACCTTCTTTAAAGAGTAAGGACGTAGGCGCGGGCGTTCTGAGTCCACATTCGTTGGCCGCATCATTTAAGGCCCGATAACGTTCCTCAAAACCAAAGCAATGAGTCGGATCGCCAATGAAACCCACGGATTGGGCCTTATGGCGCCGAATTAAATCGACCAAGAGGTTCTTGGTGGAGAGATAGCCCTCCATCACGATGACGGAGAAGTTGCCTTGGAACAAATAGATGCTGGGATTGAAATCGTAGAAGACGGTGGGCTTGCCTAAGGCGAGGATCCGCTGAATGCTTTCCGGACTGGTGGCATCGAAGACAACGATGCCGTCGACACCTGAATCATTGACGTAACGCTTCAGAACCTTGGGATCATCGCTGATGAATTGAACGATGTCGTAGGAGTGGTGGAAGGCTTCGGACTCGATCTCTTTGACCACCGGGACATAAAAATCGACATCGTAGATCGGACGAGAGCTCGTAATCAAAATACGATTGAAATAGTGGCGATCGCCTCCGCCTACGGAGAAGTTGAGGTTCTTATACCCCATTTCGACGGCTTTGTTCATGACGGTTTTGACCGTCTTTTCCGGCATAGGATGGCCATTTAAAACCTTAGCGACAGTGTTACGGGAAAGGCCGAGGCTTTTGGCGATATCTTGAATGGTTACAGCGTGGCTCATAACTGTATTATAAAAGTGCAAATGCTCAAATGAAAGCGTTTTTATAGGTGCAAACGCAAAGAAAATTCCATTTTTTGGGGTTCCTGCTTTTGTTTTAAAAATGCGGTTGCATAATTCAAGTGCATGAGTAGCAACGCCTTAGCCATCAATCGGATGATGACTCGTGAGCAAAAACGGGCCGATTTTAAGAAGCGCCTCAAGCAAATGTGGCCGCTTTATCTTTTTATCTTGCCGACCCTGGCCTACATTATCTTATTTTGTTACGTCCCGATGTATGGCATTGTGATTGCCTTTCAGGACTTCACCCCGGTCGATGACATCTTAGGCGGGACGGCCGCCTGGGTGGGCTGGGATAACTTCATCCGCTTCTTTAAGCTCTACAATTTCTGGGATCTTTTCGCGAACACCTTCCTACTTTGCCTCTTTGGGTTTTTGATTGGCTTTCCCATCCCCATTATCGTGGCTTTAGCCTTAAATTCTTGTCGGAGCAAGCGGATTTCGAAGGTCCTTCAAACCATCTTTTACGCCCCGCACTTCATCTCGCTCGTCGTCCTCGTCGGCATGCTGTATTTGTTGTTTGGTCAAATGGGCTTAGTCAACAATATCCGCACGGCCTTTGGGCTCGCTCGCTATTCCTTCTTCTTAGAAGCGGACGCGTTTAGGCCCCTGTATATTTTCTCCGGAAACTGGCAGGACTTTGGCTGGTCCGCCATCATCTATTTGGCCGCGATTGATACCGCGACGCGGACCAGCCTGATGGAGGCCGCGCTCGCACGCTCGAGCGGGAAGTCAGCATGAGCTCAGGTGATATCGCTTATCTCCTTTCGAATTATTGGCGTTATTTTCTCTTAGGCACCCTGTCGACCATCATCCTTTCGATCATCGGTACTTTCGGGGGGCTTTTCTTAGGGATTTTCCTTTCCTTCGGCGAAGCCATCAAAGTCAAAAAGGACGCCAAATGGTATCAAAAATCTTGGCGTTACCTCGTCAAAGGACTTTGCCATGGCTATTCGATTCTCATCCGTGGCACCCCGATGATGGTTCAGGCCATGATCTTCAAATACGGCTGCCAAGCCCTCGGGGTCAACTGGAATTCGATCGCCCAAGGCGTTGAGGTTTTCGATGGCTGGTTCTACGCCGGTCTCGTGGTCATCACTTTCAATACGGCCGCCTACATGGCCGAAATCGTCAATAGCGGCCTCAACGGGATCGATAGAGGCCAGATCGAGGGGGCGGCCAGCTTAGGCTTGAGCCCCTTCCAAACCTTGATGAAAGTCTCGCTGCCTCAGGCGATTCGGAATTCGATCCCGACGATCGGGAACGAATGGATCGTGAACATCAAGGACTCCTCGGTCCTCAATGTCATCGGCGTGAGCGAGCTTTATTTCATGAGCGGGCAAGCCGCGAATAAGAACTATATGTTCATGGCGGCCTATCTCACGATCGCCCTCATTTATCTCGTCCTGACGCTTTTCACGACCCTCTTGCTCAAACTCGGGGAGCGGAAAATGGATGGCAAGGGCTTCAAAATCCCCTTCTTCCATTACCGTTCCAGGAAAGGAGCTTAGCGCATGGCTAACGGATTGCTCTCGCTCCAGCACATTTCGAAAACCTTCGACAACACGCCGGTCGTGAAGGACGTTTCTTTTGACGTTCAGGAAGGCGAATGTCTGGCGATCATCGGCTCTTCCGGAAGCGGGAAGTCGACCCTGCTCCGCTGCATCAACCGGCTCGAGGAACCTTCGGGCGGAACGATTCTCTTCGAAGGCAAGGACATCAAAAGCTATTCGGAGAAAGAACTTCGCAGTTCAATCGCGATGGTTTTCCAAAGTTTCGATCTTTTCGCGAATTACGATGTTCTTGGCAATTGCGTCTTGGGTCAAAGACTCGTGCTCAAACGGAGCAAAAAAGAAGCCGAGGATATCGCTTTGTCCCATCTCAAGGAAGTCGGCTTATTGGACAAGATCCACGCGAAGATCAGCACCCTTTCCGGGGGTCAAAAGCAACGGGTAGCGATCGCTCGAAGCCTCTCGATGGATCCGAAGATCATCCTCTTTGACGAACCGACTTCCGCCCTCGATCCCGAGATGGTGGGCGAAGTCCTTGCCGTCATGAAGGCCCTTGCCGAAAAAGGAATGACGATGATTGTCGTCACCCACGAGATGAGCTTCGCGAAAAACGTCGCCGATCGCGTCCTCTTCTTCGATGGCGGGGTCATTCGGCTCCAAGGCGATCCGAAAACGGTATTCGATGATACCGAAGACGCCCGGCTATTGGCGTTCTTGGGCAAGAAAACCCCGGTTGAGCCTTTTTGAAAGCAAGACGATGGGCGCTTTTTCGTGATAAAGACACCATCCCGCGGACAAATATCCCGCGCAATCCGCGCTTAAAGGCTTCTTCGATCCCCTCGATGAAATGAGCCCCGGAAAAAGATCTTTTCGGAGCCGAAAAAGAAACCACGGCAAAAAAGAAAGGAAGCAAGGTTTTGATTCGCTATAATATATCCCATGAGTCCTGATAAAAATAACTTCAGTTTAACGAGTCCGATCAGCGAATCGTATTGCCTCCCTAACGGCGCTTTGCGGATCGCTTCTTTTCTCCGATTGATCCAAGAAGTCTCCATCGGCGGAAGCGCCTTCCTCGGCAAAGGGGTCGAAACCCTCAAAGCGAAGAATCTTTACTGGGTGGTGATGAGCTATCATTTCCAGATCAGCCGTTGGCCTTCGGCGAACGAGAAGATCACGATCGAAACCTTCCCCGGCGTCACCAAAGCCTTCATCTATCCCCGCCACTACATCGTCTATGACGAAAAGGGCGCGATCATCGTCCGAGGGATCTCTCTTTGGGCGGTCCTTGACCACGCCAATCATCAGCCCACCATTCCGCCCGCCAATGGGGTTGATATCGCCGCCATCCACGAAGAGGGCGAACTGAGCTGGCCACCCCGGCAAGTCCTTGAGGGCTTAAGCGTCAAAGAGAACCGCCTCGTCCGCAATAGCGACCTCGATTTCAATGGCCATATGAACAATATCCGTTACGTGGACTTCGCCCTCGATAGCGATGATTTCGCCTTTTATTCCTCGCATACCCCCTCCGAATTCCAGATGACCTTCTCGAGCGAGACCACGCTCGGCAAGAGCATGGAGATCCTTTCCAAGCTCAGTGACGAGAGACGAGACTATCAAGGAAAAGTCGAGGGCAAACCCGTCTTCGCCTTGAGCGTCCTGTTCAAGAAATAGCCAAATCGCCCCTGTCTTCAAGAAAAAAGACGGAGGCTTTTTGTTTCCTAGAAACCGAATGAGATTGCATAAGGGCAGGAGTCTGCTATACTCATATAGTTCTAAAAAGAACCTTTTATGAATTTCAACAGCGAACTGCTCACGCTCCTCAAAAGCGTCTCCGAGGGCTACGAAAGCCGAATTGCCCTCCTTAGCAAAGGCGAAGGATTGACGACCCTCGAAGGCAAAATCCTTTCCTTTCTCCGCTATAACGAAGGGCTCGATAGCCCCTCGGATATCGTCCGGCTCCTTTCGCTATCGAAAGGCGATGTCTCAATGGCGGTGAAATCCCTCGAGGAAAAAGGCTATCTTTCCAAAACGAAGGATCCGCTCGATCAGCGGAAAAGCCATCTCCGCCTCTTAGGCAAGGCGGACCCTCTTTTAAAAAAGATCGACGCGATGCGAAAAGATTATTTCGCTTCGTTATTCAAAGATTTCAGCCCCGAAGAGATCGCCCTCTTCAAAACCCTGATCGAAAGGATGAGTCAAAATGTCCACGCCAACGAATGATATCCTCGGAACGGGGAACGTCAAAAAACTCTTATTCCGCTTGGCCATCCCAACGATCCTTGCCCAGCTCATCAATATGCTTTACAACCTGGTGGATCGGATCTACATCGGCCATATCCCCGAGAGCGGGGCGATCCAGCTGACGGCTTTGGGCATCTGCACCCCCTTAATCCTCGCGGTCTCGGCTTTTGCCTATCTCGTCGGGAGCGGAGGCGGGCCGAGAGCTTCGATTGCCTCCGGGGAGAAAAACAATGCCAAAGCCGAGAAAATCCTGGCGAATTCCACGGTGCTTTTAGTGCTTCTCGGGATTCTTCTGACCAGCCTCCTTTTATTGTTCAACCGGCCGATGCTTCTGGCTTTCGGCGGGAGCGAGAAAACGATCGACTACGCCCTTGATTACATGAACATCTACGCCTTGGGGACGCTCTTCGTCGAGTTGACGCTCGGCCTCAACTGTTTCATCTCGGCGATGGGCAAGACCACCACCGCGATGCTTTCGGTCTTGATCGGCGCCGTGCTCAACATCGCCCTCGATCCTTTGTTCATTTTCGTTTTCAACATGGGGGTCAAAGGGGCGGCTTGGGCCACCATTATTTCCCAGGCGGTGAGCTGCGTTTGGGTCGTCGCCTTCCTCTTCTCCAAGCGCAGCGTTTGGCGGCTCCGTTTCGCCCTTATGGGACCCGATTGGAAGGAAATCGGCTCCCTCCTTTTCCTTGGGAGCGCCACCTTTCTCATGCAGATCAGCGAAAGCATCTTGACCGTGAGCTTCAACTTCTCGCTTCAAAAATACGGCGGGGACATCGCGGTGGGGACGATGACGATTCTCTTCTCGCTCGTCCAACTCGCTTTCCTGCCTCTCACGGGCTTAGGCCAAGGCGCCCAACCGATCATCTCGTATAACTACGGCGCCAAAAACGCCGAGCGGGTCAAAGAGACTTTCCGTTATCTCCTTTTCGTGAGTGTCACGATCTCCGCCCTCTTCTGGGCCTTCCTCATGGCATTCCCGGCGGGATTTGCGCGGATTTTCACTTCCGACGAGGGCCTCATCAACCACTTGATCGTTCCCGCGCGGATCTACGCCGCCTCGATTGGCTTATTCGGGATCCAGATCGCCTGCCAGCAAACCTTCACGGCGATCGGCGATGCCAAAAGCTCTTTGGCCGCGGCGATCATGCGGAAATTCATTCTCCTGATCCCCCTGATCTATCTCTTGCCTTTGCTGTGGAAAGACAACCCCGAATACGCCGTCTATCTGGCCGAGCCGATCTCCGACTTCTTGGCGGTCACTTTCACCTCCGTCCTCTTCTACGTCCAATCCAAAAAGGCCATGAAACGAATTTCCAGCCCCGAGGGAACGACATCGAAAGAAGAAACCGGTAAAAAATAGGCGCTCGAAGGCGCCTATTTTCAAACGAAAGAATTAGATCGCGCTGATGTTCGCGGCGATGGTTTTCCAGCCATCCGCCTCTTGATAAGAATTGACGAGAGAAGCCGGGACTTTGATTTCGATCGTACTGGCGAAATTCGCCAGGGTTGAAGCGGCCACCGTCACGACCTTCTCGCTATTCGTCAGGGTGATTCTTTGGAGGACGTCTTTCAAAGAAACGTTGCTGGTCAAAGAGGTCACCGTGCTCGGAAGGCTGATCGCCGGGATCGCGGTGTGCTTATAAAGCGAATCCAGCCGCCCCACCACGGTCGTGTCCTCAAACACAAACGGATTCGTGAGGCTGAAGCCTTCGAGGGCAGGCGGAATGAGGATCGTCGCCTTGCCGACGCTCGAGCTCCAGAGAAGGGTGCCATGGGCGCCGTTGATATAGGGGCTCCCCTCCAAGGCGACGAAGGAAGCCAAAGAAGTCAAATTATAGGAGGCAATCCCCGCCTCGATGCCAATCTTGGCACTGGCGGGAAGACGAATCGAGGTAATCGTCGTGTTCGGCTTGGCGAAGGCACAGCCCACCACCATGGCCGTCTTTGAAGGAAGAGAAACGCTTCCGCTGAGAGAAGCGTCCAACCCATAAAGATAATTCGAGGAATCCAGCAAGAAACCATTCTCGAACGCCATCGCTGCCGGGCTTAAACTGAGCCCAGAACTCGATGGTGTCGGCCGAATGCGGATCCGTAGTAGGATCGTTTACCACTGCAGCCAGATCCTTTTGCGGCGAAAAATGCTTCCACGGCAAAGCCACCCAGGCGTTTCGGTACTTCCCGCCGTAAACAAAACCATAGGTCGGCATAAAAGCATTGCTAATCTGCCCTTTTGCAAAATTTGCAAACCCCATAAATACTCCTCTTTCCGGTAATTTTATCCTCTATGTAAGGGAAAAAACACAGAATTATGAATAATTCCTCGATAAGAGCGCGTTTTTTCTAACAACGATTTTCTAAAAATGTGGCAATCAGGGAATAAAAAAGAAGACATTTTTTCATGTCTCCTTTTAAAAAGCCAACTTGTTTTATTGTTCTTTGGCGATCTTTATTCTGGAAGGGTGGCGCAGTTTCGTGATGGCCGAGGCTTCGAGTTTTTTGGTTTGTTCCGTCGTAATCTTGAGTTGCTCGGCGACTTCCTCGCGTTTCAAAGGAACGTCAGTGTCGAGCCCGTAGCGGAGCTTAATGACATCCAATTCGCTTTTTTCAAGATCCGGAAGTATCTTTTCGATGCCCTCTTTAGTTAAGCCCCCTTTTTGGTGGCCTTCGATGGCTATCGCAAGTCTTTGATATCCGTTCATTTGTGATTCTTCCTCGTTTCTATTTTTATTATAACACAAGCCCTTTTTCTACTTTGTTCTCGTGGCGAGTTAAAGGTATTTTTTTGGTGGCTTACTTGTGGGACTCGTCACGACATTATTTGTCTAGAGGAATGTATGAAAAAGAAAGAAAACAAATTTGTTTGTTGCATTTGCGGGAGAAAAACCCAAGGCTATGGAAACAATCCATGGCCGATTAAAGACCATGGGAAGTGCTGTAACGAATGCAACGAGAAAGTTATCAAAGCTAGGATCAAAAGTGTTTATTGCGACTTCAAATGACTCTATCTTGACTATAGTCGCCTTTTAGTCGACTTATCTTTAACGATAGAACAATAGGTTTTGGAATTCATTCGAGGGGAAAGGCTATAGTCCCTTCCATAAGCAAATAGAGATTTGACGTTTACCATCTATAACGTCGCCTATTAAACGTTTGCTATGCTTTCGTTCCCTTTTGTCTAGGCAGGCCTTGGATTGTATACTCTCTTGTAAGAACTCTTCTGGAGGCGCTGCATGAGATGGGCAATGGAAGAAGAATATTTGGTAGGAAGATTCTACTTTGGTCACAAAAGCGATTGGGAAAGATCTATTCCCATGGCGCTTGAAACGCTAAGGGACAATGGTTTTGAACGCGAGGAGAGCAGCGTAAGAGCTAAACTATTCAACTTCCAGAGTTTAGAAATTGGCGGTGGTTTGAATCACGCGTCTTCACAGACAAGAACGGTTTTCTTAAGGCTAAGTTCTCTATTAGATAAAGGATATAAGAGAGAAGAAATCAACCAATATGTTCGATCGCATTACAAGGAATCTTCGGCCAACTCATTGGCTCCTCAAAATTCTATCTTTGAACCTTCATGTAATTATTTCCTCTACACCGGGCCTAGAGAAAAACCATTCTTTGACACCGTTGTTATCTTTATGGATAAAAAAGGCATAACTAAGGATTCGGATCTCTACAACGAAGCCCTTATTAATCGCGGCGTATTTTCTGACTGGAGATGTGGGAGAAAGAGGCCTTCACGAGACAATGTGATTAGACTTTGCTTTGCTTTGGGCCTCAAATTAAACGACGCCAACACCTTAATGATGAGTGCTGGATACATCCTAAGTACGTCTATTGAAAGGGACTGCTACATCATTTATGGCCTCGAGCAGGGGTGGGATCTAGTTTGGGTGGATGAGGAGCTTAGAAATCACAAGTTCCCAGGCTTGATCTCCAACGACTTGGCCTGACAAATTCCGATTTGATTGAGCCACAGGTTAAGGCCTGTGGTTTTTTCTTTTCTCAAATGTCTTTTGCAGGCGGACAGGTTTTTGCCTGCGATGTTTCAAAATTGCCGAAGAAGGAGGAGGCGGTTGGGCAACAAAGGCAGCCCACCACCAAGGAAATTCAGCCCAATTTTGTTTTGCCATTAACGTGTGGTCAAGAGATTGACCGGCATTGGTGAATCACGTTGCAGTTCTTTGAAAATTTAACCGGTTTGAATGTCTTTTTGTCCGTCTTGTTGGGTCAAAGAAGACAAATGTTTTGTTTCGTTCCCACGTATGGTTCCTCACGTGCGACCTAAGTTCACGTGCGGCGGACCGGGCCGGCCGTAACTGGCTTGGAGAAAGTCGAGATTTAGAAGAAATGAATAAAGATAAGAGTTATTACGATAATTTGAAAGACGCTCATGTGTTGAAGACCGTTGCAGAAGAACACTCCATCAAACTAAGCAAGCCGATGATTCGAATTCTGGGTCTAGATTCAGCACTTATGTTCTGTGAAATCATCTCTCTCCACAACTTAGATTTGCTCAAAAGAAAAGGATGGGATCGGAATGGTGAGATTTGGACCCATTGTGGGGTGGCTAAGGTGACACGGGAAACGGGTCTCAACTCCCGTCGTCAACTCAAGGCAATAAAAAAACTTGCCGACTATGGTCTCATTTCGATATACGTCTATGGTTATCCTAAAAAAAGAGTCATTATGATCAATGTCGATTGTCTAGAAAAACTTCAGAACGATATGAAAAAAGATGACGAAGATTGGTCGAAACTCCAAGAAAAGATGCGGGTGAGGCACGAAGAGATCGTGCAAGCTGCAAACCACGACAAAGATCTCTGGTTGGCAGGCTTAAGGGGCACTACTGGGTTACGAGTTGAAGAGTGATTTCTTCGTTGATTTAACTATCTCCATCAGTTCAAACCGGTTCTAAAAGAACATTTCAATATGTGACAGGACGAAGTCGTTCTTCCGAAATGGGACGGCGGAATCCGTTCTCACCCGAAATCAAGATCGGTCGAAAGGCCGGTCTTTTTTCATGCCGTCCGTCCCGCGCGTTCTCGGCGGCCTTGGCGATTGTCTTCCCTGGGCGTACGGGACGAGCGGCGTCAGGCCCCATAATGGCGTCGAAAGGAGCGGGAGGGCCTTACGTCGCCTGGCTTCCGGAGCCGGGGCGGAGCGTACAACGGGGTTCTCCCTCAATCAACATGGATCAGAGTTAAAGCGATCGGCCGATTCTGGAGTCGGGATGCTGCCACGCGGATTTCCGGGGGCGGCCTTTTCGGCATGGTGGGAGAGGTTTACAGCAGGCGTCCCTTTTTGGAAAAACGGACTTGTCCCATCACATTTGTTAGGAGAAGTTCTTCATCCTTCTAACGGGGTGAGGACCATCTTAAACAGAAAATGAAGCCGGTAGCGATACCGGCTTTTCATTTTCTTCGGTTGTGAGCATAAATGAAGTTAGGGAGGAGAGAACGATGCGCGTTGTTACGGTGAAGATGAATCATCAAGAAAAAGAATTACTCGATTCTTATGCCAAACTCAATCATTTGTCGATTTCAGAAGCCATTAAGAAAGTCGTCTTTGAAAAACTTGAGGACGATTTTGACGCTAAGACCGTAGATAAGGCTTATGCCGAATTCACAAAAGATCCCGTTGTTATTAGCGGCAAAGAGATGAAATCGAAGATCAAGAATTAAAAGTTCTTTTGTCTAAAGATTAGGAATCGAAAAGAAACGTTGGATTGTTTTCGAAGGTTACTTGGCTACTTTTTGCGGCTCTTCCGTCGAAGCTGCTTCGGCGTTCGGCTTCTTCTGGCCGAAGCCCGGCTTGAATAAGAAGGCATAGACCACGAGGGCAAACGCTAAGCCGAGAATGATTAAGCAAACAGCAATAAGGTTGATGGAATAAGCCCAAGCATGAGTACCCTTAACGAGGAAGTAGATGCCTTCGGTTAAAATCAAAAGGCCTGAGATAACGAAAGCGATAACCGCAACGGGCGCGAGGATTTTAGTCATCTTTGGCAAGGCTAAAGAAAGCACGATAGCAACGATGGCGATTAATCAAATCAGGCCATTAAAGAAATCAACCCAAATAACGAATTTATCGGCGGACTGGGAACTGTTCACATAAAAGATTGCGCCAGTGTCGCCGACCGCGAACATAACAAGGCTGGCGAAAGAAAGTCCGATGATGCAAAAGCCGCCGAGTTTTGAGAAACGGGAGGGGATCAGCAAGCCCAACAAGGCACCGCCGATCATAAAGACATCGACAACGAACCAGCCGATATGCTCATATTCCGTGCCAGCTATCCCAGCGGGTTTACGGCAGAAGAGACAGACAACGTAGGCTAGGAATCTCACAACAAGAAAAGCGACGCTCAGCCACTTAAAAATCTTTTGTTTTTGTTCCATAAATGAACTCCTTACAAATATTTTAGGGCTCGCAAAGCGGTCGTTATTACTGGTTAGATTTCGCTTTAATGATTTAAAACCTTGATTAATAGACGTCGACTATCAAGCGAATGGTTATCCAAGAAGCCAAGAAAATTGGCTCCTTGCATCGATGATGGTCTCTACATAAACGATGTCATTATCGATTATGAAAATTACCAAATACCGTTCTTGAAGCACAAGACTTCGATATTCTCTCTTCCCGGGGAAAGGGACGACAGGCCATAGAAATGGATTTTCGCAAAGGGTACTTTCTAAATGGGAAAAATCCATAGAAAGTTGCTTCGCTGCCTCGGCTGAAACACGCATGAGAAACTCTACATGCTGAACCGCTTCAGCAAACGCCACGTCAGTAAAAAAGACTTGGTATTTCATGGAGTCTCCTTATTTTGATGCGAGACGTGCAAAATGAGCTGTGAATTCAGAGGCAGGAATGTCCTTTTTGCCATTCGCCCTGGCGATATCGAGATCAAGGAGTTTTTCTTTGAGCTCTAACATTTTTGTCTGTCTTTCGTAGGCTTCAATACTCAAAAATACAGCATCTCCTGTGCCGTTAACGGTAATATAAATCGGTTCACCAGTTTCTTTGGCTTTTCGAGACACTTCACTAAAATTTTGGCGAATATCGGCTGAGGGAATTATGATCATATATAGTCCTCCTATATCATTATAACATAATAATTGTACTATTATCGAAAATAGAAAAACGAAAGAAATTCCCTTTTATTTTAGAGAATTACCATTCCCTTATTTTGTGGCACTTTTGCAAAATATAAACGCGTTTTGCAGGGATTATTTTATTTTTTCACCAGCAATTAATTTTTCGGAATAGTCTCAATAATCGCGGTTTTGGTTCTAGCCCCCTCCTTTTTGATTTGTTATGGCATCCTGTAGAGTTTTTCTACACTCCCCCAAAGACTATTAAAAGTCTTTGTTCTTCGCTTCGTCTCTTTCGGCTATAATAACAAGGTCATGACTAGAACACTTTCAAAACTTAGAGTCGCCGCCTTTGTTATTTTCTTATGTGAAATCCTTGGAATTGTTGCTACCTGCGTCTTGTGGTTTTTGGACGTCGGCGGTTTTAAAAATACCGGCAACGTTCTTTATATTTTGGCTGGATTCGTCACCTTCATTGTGACGGATGCCTTGTTTATTTGGTTCAGTTTAATCCACGTGAATAAGCTTCGGCAAAAGAACGACGTTGAAGCCGCGCGTCTTGTCGGATCGGATGTCCAAGAAGCCTATGACTTTGGTCAAATCGGCTTGGTTGTCGTTGACGAAAACAACATCATCATGTGGGCTAACACCCTTTTCAAAGACCGGCAAATCGATTTGATTGACACCCAGGTGTTTGAATGGCTGCCTGCTTTGAAAGATCTGATTAATGCTCCGGTCAATAAGGTGGTCAAAGTCGAACTTAAAGGTCGTCAATACGATGTGAAATATCTTTCCGAACCCCGTTTGTTTATCTTCAAGGACGTTACCGAATACGAGAACGTCGTGAACTATTCGGAAGAACATGCGGTTGTTTTGGGCATTATTCAAATTGACAACTTCAAGGAAATCGCTTCGGAAACGGATGAGTCCGCGGATGTGGTGAATAAGGTCCGAGCAATCATTGCGGATTATTGCCGTGATAATGGCGTGCTACTTCGTTGGGTTCGTTCCGACACATACTTTAGCGTTTGTGATCACGGTTCCCTTCAGAAAATGGAAGATGATAAGTTCTCCATCTTGGAGAAGGTTCGCCAAGCTGGCTCCAAGCTGGACAATCCTTTGACGCTTTCTATTGGTTATGCCCATGATTTCCCTGATGTTTCCAAGTTGAACGAAATGGCGACCAACGCCTTAGATGTCGCTCTCTCCCGTGGCGGCGATCAGGCTGTCGTTTCGCAATACGGTTCGGAACTTCGCTTCTTCGGCGGCAAGACCGCGGCGGTCGAAACGACTTCTAAAGTTAAGGTTCGCTCAGTCGCGGATTCGATTGTTTCGTTGATCAAATCCTCGTCGAACGTTTATATCATGGGCCACCAGGATATGGATATGGATTCGCTTGGTGCCGCTCTTGGCGTCGTCGCCATTTGTGATTGGTGCGGCAAACCTTCGAAAATTATCTATAACGCGAAACTGGCCGAGAAGAAAACTCGGATGGCGTTCCAAAGCGCTTTTTCTCGCGACGTCTTTGATAAGATGACCATTTCGCCGGATGATGCTGTCAGCACCATCAAGGATTCGACTTTGGTGATCGTGGTAGATATCTCTGTTCCGGAAATGACTATGGCCCCGAAAGTCCTTGATCGGGCGGCTAAAGTCATTGTGATTGATCACCATCGCCGCAGCGATAAATTCATCGATCACCCGGTCTTGGCTTATGTCGAACCTTCGGCTTCGAGCGCTTCGGAATTGATCGCTGAAATGATTCGTTACGCGACTGCTAACCCGCGAATTGAGTTAAAACCGACCTTTGCGACCTTGATGCTCTCGGGCATCTTCCTTGATAGCTCTTATTTCAAGAGCAAGTCGACAGGCATGCGGACCTTCGAAGCTGCCGAAATCCTTAAGGAATACGGTGCGGATAACGCCGTTGCGGATGACTACCTCAAGGATGAGTTTGAGGAGTATTCTTTGATTACCAAGATCATCTCGACGATGCAAACGCCACATTATGGTATTGTCTATTGTGTCAGCGATGATAAAGACGTGGTTGAACGTTCGACCTTGGCTAAAGTCGGCAACCAGTTGATGAACCTCAAAGACATCAACGCTTGCTTCGTCATCGGCAAGACTGACGAAAAGAACGTCCGTCTCTCCGCCCGAAGCGATGGAACGATCAACGTTCAACTCTTATGCGAAAAAATGGGCGGTGGCGGCCACTTCCAGATGGCGGCTGCAGTCTTCCCAGGTCAGACGACCGACCGGGTCGTCAACACCTTAACGACGACGTTAGATGAGTATTTGGATTCAGCAAGAGCGAGTGGTGACACCACTGGCGGAGGAGGAAAAATATGAAAGTAATCTTGTTGGCCGATGTCGATGGCGTGGGCAAGAAAGGGGACACTGCGAATGTGTCCGATGGCTATGGCACGAATTTCTTAATTCGCCGCAAATTGGCCGTCGTTTCGACCCCAGAGAATCAAGCGAAGCTTGCTAAGAGCAACGCTGAAGAAGATGCGAAACAGTTACAGCTTAAAAAAGAAGCGGAAGAATTAGCCGCTCGGCTTGAGCACATCAATGTTGAATTCAAAGCCAAAGTTGGTGGGGATGGCAGGATGTTTGGCACGATCTCCCCGAAAGAAATCGAAGCGGGGATGAAAGATCAGTGGGGCATCGTGATCGATAAACGGAAGTTCTTGGATAAGTATCCGGCGAACGCCGTTGGCTATACCCGTTTAAGAATCGAGCTTTATAAAGGCTCGGCAGGCCAAGTCATTGGCACCGTCAACGTCCATATCTCTGAGGAGAAATAATGGCGAAGATTGCTTTGCCTTCTAACGTCGAAGCGGAACGTTGCGTCCTCGGGTCCATGTTGATGGATCCCGCGGCCGCCGAGACCGCACTCGCCGGCTTAACCGAAGAGATTTTTTCCGATGTCGATAAACGGAACCTCTTGGTCTTTAAGGCGATGGAGACATTGGCCGCCCACAATACGCGTATTGATGTTCAGACCGTGGCGGATACCCTGAATAACCTCAAGATGTATGACGATGCTGGTGGGTCTGAATATCTTTTGGAATTGATTCAATCGACAATTTCACCTGACAACATCGACCACTACATCAAAATCATCAAAGATCAGGCCGTTTTGCGGGATTATTTGCTGCAATTACAGAAAATTCAGGATTCTTACGCCCAAGGCAACGTGCCGGATATCGGTGACTTCTTAGCTACCGCGACCAACTCTTTACAAGAGATTGCCTCGAAACGTTCGGTTGGCGAATTTAAAAATTCGAAAGAAATCGCGACCGCCGTCGAAAAACAGATTCAGCGCGAAGCGAATTCCGACAACAGCGGTCTCACCGGTCTTGATACCGGTTACCGTCGCTTAAATAAGTACACCCATGGCTGGCAGAAGAGCGATTTGATTATCATCGCCGCTCGGCCTTCCGTCGGCAAAACCGCTTTCGCTTTAAACCTTGCGGTCAACGCCGCCCGTTATAAGGATGCACCGGTGGCTGTTTTCTCTTGCGAAATGCCATCGGATCAAGTCATGAAGCGTTTGATTGCAAACTATTCTTTGGTCAAACTCGAAAAGATTCAGGCGGGTCCGTTAGACGAAAAAGACTTAAGCAAAGTCTCTTCCGCCGTCAATACCTTGAGCAATACCAAACTTTTTATCGATGATACCCCGAACCCGAAGCTGGGCGATGTGGTTTCCAAGGCGATGAAGTTACAGGCGAAACTCCAAGCCGAACATTCCGATTTAGCGATGATCGTCATCGACTATTTGAACTTGATCACGACCGAAGGAGCCTATGATTCGCGTGCTAACGAGGTTAGTGTGATTACCAAGACCTTGAAGCAGCTGGCTCGTCAAATGAAGGTTCCGGTCATCGCGTTGGCTCAGCTCAACCGTGATGTCGAACAGAACGATGGTCGAATCCCGATGTTGTCGAACTTAAAGGAATCCGGCTCAATCGAGCAGGATGCCGATATCGTTTTGCTGATGTACCGGAGCGACTACTATAAGAACTTGGGCATTGGCGACAATAAACCCCATGGTTTTGCGAAGAACGATTATACCCAGAACCTTGAACAGGACGTTCAACAGAAGTCGCAACAAGCCGGGAAAGACAATGGCATTTCCGTTGTCTCGATTTCCGTGGCGAAAAACCGCAACGGCCGCACAGGCGTCATCACCCTTCTTTTCGATAAGAACCTTCAGCGTTTTGATACCCCCTCCTTCAGTCTCGAACAAGAAGAGGCGAAGAAGAATGGCGTCGTTCTCGAAGCGGATGACGATGACGGACAATGATTCGCTTTATCTCTTTGGGGAGCGGCTCTAAAGGCAACGCAACCCTGATTTACGATGAAACCACCCTTTTTCAGATCGATATGGGCGTTCCTTTTATTCGGGTTAAAGAGGGCTTGAAAACCATCGGACGAAAGAAAGAGGATATTCAAGCCATCTTAATTACGCACGAACACACCGACCATGTCGGTACTTTGCCCGTTGAAAAAGGCGTGCCGGTCTTTGCCTCAGAAGGCACTCTTCCTCACCCGAACACAATCTTGATTAAAGAAAAGCCTTTCCGTTTAGGCGATTTTGAGATTCTGCCTTTTTCCGTTTCGCACGATGCCGCCAACCCGATTGGTTTTTTAATCAAGCAAGGGAATGAGAGCTTAGTTTACGTTACGGACACGGGCTACCTTCCCGATGATGATCTTTCATTAATGAAGGGCGCGACTTATTACATCATCGAAAGCAACCACGACTACAAAATGCTTTTGCATTCGCATCGGCCCGCTTCGTTAAAACATCGGATTCACAGCGACGTTGGCCATCTTTCGAATTCGGATTCCGCTCATTATTTGGTGGATCTTATCGATTCGAATACCAAAGGGATTTATCTCGCTCATCTTTCGGAGGAATGCAACACGCCTGAATGCGCTTATGACACTTATGTTGCCACCTTCGAGAAAGAAGGAATCTATTTCCCGAAAGAGAAGATCGTTTGCCTGAAGCAATGGGAGAACATCGAAGGAGGGGACTTATGAAAGTCCGGATCCTGTGTGTCGGCCACTTAAAGGAAGCCTATTGGAAAGCCGCTGAAGAGGAGTACCTGAAGCGTCTTTCGCCTTACGCTCAAGTCAGCATCGAAGAGGTCGACGACTTACCCAGCAAAGAGAACGCCTCGGCGGCGATGGAAGAAGAAGTCAAAACGAAGGAAGGGGCCAAAATCCTTGCAAAACTCAAGCCAAATGACTTTGTTTGCACCCTTGATCTCGGAAAAGACGAACCCGATTCGGTCGCTTTGGCCAACAAGGTGATGACGATGTTTACCCGTGGGGGATCCACGATTTGTTTTGTGATTGGCGGTTCCTTGGGTCTCTCACAAGAGTTAAAGAAAAGAGCGAATGCCTCGCTCTCTTTATCCCATCTAACGTTTACCCACCAGATGACACGGATTATTCTTTTAGAACAGCTCTATCGCTCGTTTAAGATCCTTAATCATGAGCCTTATCACAAATAACCTTGTCGATTAAGCCATAATGAAGCATGGCTTTGGCCCAGCCATCTTTATCGATGTCGTCGGTGACGTAGTCAGCAACCGCTTTAACGTCGGGCAAAGCGCCGCCCACAGCGACTGAAGCACCAGTAAAGAGCAACATTTCGATGTCGTTATTGCCATCGCCTAAGCTCATCGCATTATCCTGGGTCCAGCCATAGTATTCGAGCACCGCCAAAATCCCCTTGGCTTTATCGGAATCTTTTGGCATGATATCGACCGCATATTCGTCCCAGCGGGCCGCTTTGCAGTCCTTAAGGTGCGGCAAGAAAAGCGATTCATCAAAATCATCGCAGAAGGCAATCATTTGATAGACGGTTCGATCATAAGGAATCGGGAATTTTCGAGGCTGAGGGAAGCGTGTGCCATATTTGGCGTGGGCGTCGATGACCCGGTCATCGATCATGTTGATATGGCCTTCGTTTTCTTCAATAAGGGTCAAACCGAATTTTAAACGATAAGAGAATTTGATCATTGCGCTGACGACGTCAGCAGGAATCGGATATTTATATATCACGACATCGCCGATGGCTGCACAAGCGCCATTCATCATCACGAGTCCGTCAGGCTTCACGATATCGAGAATGCCGGTCTTTCGAATCAGATAGTAATTTCGACCTGAGCAAAGGAAGACCTTGATTCCTTTGCTTTGCATCTCGCGGATGGCATTTATCGCACTGTCGGGAACGTGGTTCGTGACATGACTATAGAGGGTAGCATCAATATCCGTAAAAACGATCTTAATGTCTTTTTTGTCTCCCATAAAACGATCCCTCCTTTCACATTTTAGACCACTTAGGGTATATTTAATTGCGTTAACTCTATGCTTTACCCAGAATTTGGTCAATACAAATCGTTCGTGGATCCAACCAACCCCCTTGTGAATGCCTATAAGAGCGATGATGGCCACATCTTTTATGTCGAACCAGGCTTCTATTACGCCCTAGAAGGGCTTAAAGAAAAACGCCGGGAAGATTATCCGAGAATCATGAAAGCCATTGAGCAAATCATTAAGGATAATCCCAAGGTTGTTTTTACCGGGAACTTTGAAACGCCCTTTATTGATAAAGAAGGATTCTTATATCGTGAGATCGGCGACATCACCGACCCCTTAAAGATTTTCGTCGAAGACAAGAGTCGCGGAAGCGACTATGGAGACTAAATGAAGCTCGCAATTATCGGGCTTGGCTATGTAGGTTTGGCGAACGCGGCATATTTTGCCACAAACACTCACGACGAGATTTGGGCCTACGATTCAGATGAAAAGAAAATATCCCTGCTAAAAGCCGGCCAAATGCCCTTTAAAGAAGCTTCGCTCGGGGATGTCCTTAAAAAGAATTACAAGAAAATTCATTACACGACCTCGTCCGAGGATCTCAAAGATTGCGCGGCCTATTTCCTTTGCGTTGGCACCCCATCCAAAGAAGATGGAACCGCCGATCTTTCGTATCTTGATTCCGCCCTAAACGAAATCGAAAAAATATCGAAAGGGTCGAAGCTTATCATTCGTTCAACTGTTCCGGTGGGCACGGCGAAAACGTATCAAGATCGCCTTCCTTCTTTTTCAATTATTTCGATGCCGGAATTTTTAGCGGAAGGCCGTTCTTATGAAGACGAGAGCACGCCTTATCGCATCGTCATCGGCGCCCGCAAAGCGGAAGACTACGATTTTATTCGAAATCTCCGCAAATCCGATGTGAATTCGGGCGTGCCATTCTATTTTATGAGCAACGAATCCGCTGAACTCACCAAATACGCCTCCAATATTTTCCTGTCGATGAAGATCAGCTATATCAACGAGATGGCGCGCTTAGCCGAATCCGTGAATGCTGATATCTCGGATGTCGCTTTGGCGATGGGGGCCGATCCCCGGATCGGTCACGCTATGCTTCACGCTGGTTTAGGCTATGGCGGTTCTTGTTTTCCAAAAGATGGGAAGGCGCTTCTAGCGACTGCTTCAAAAGAAGAGGTCCCCATGCTTTTGCCTGAAGCGACTGCCGCGGTGAACTTTACCCAGCCTCTCTATTTCGTAAAAAAGATTGAGAAGCATTACCCCACGATGAAGGGTGTTCGTATCGCTTTTCTGGGTCTTGCCTATAAGGCCGGCACCTCGGATTTACGGAATGCCTTGTCTCTCGTTATCGCCAAATATCTTCTTGAGGACGGCGCTCTTTTAAGTGCTTACGATCCTTCGGAAGCGGCCCGTCAGGCTTTTAGTGCCGCTTATCCCTCCGTTTCGGTTTATCCGACGAAAGAAGAAGCACTCAAAGATGCTGATGCCTTAGTGATTGTAACCGAAGAAAAGGAATTCGCCGCTCTCGATGAGAAGACTCTCCTCTCATTAATGAAGGGTCGCGTGATCTTCGATGGCCGTAACCTCTATCCTTGCTATCACTTCTCGTATTTTGAATACGTGTCCGTCGGTCGTCCTTCGATTAAGCCCGAACGGAAATAAGCCCGTATAAAAAGCCCGCTTCATCGTGCTGATGAAACGGGCGATTTTTCTTTAGGCGTTATAAGTCGGACGGAGCGATTTCATCGACATCCACATGACACGCATGCCATAGAGGAAGATGAAGATGAGCGGGGCGTAACTCGGAGCTAAGAAGCCAAACAAGGCGAGAAGCGCAGGGGATAATCCTGCCCAGTAAGCGATCTTCTGGCACTCCCAGAAGGTGTAGATGCGGAACGGATTGGTCTTGCCACGGGTCATGAGGAACACGGTTAGACCTAAGATGAGGGTCAACCCGGCATAGACGCCGAAGTAGATGCCCGTCGAAATCCAAGCGCTCTTGATTTTGCTGCTCTCGTAACCATCGGCGAAGATCTCTTTCCAAGACGCTAAGGTGTTGGTCGATAATTCGCTGGCGGTGGTTCCGGTATAAGCGACGCCGTGCGAAGACATCGTGGCTAAGCTCTTTAAATCAAAGACCCGACTCGGATTGTTGACCCAAGCGGAATCCCACTTGCCGACAATCTTCGAGTTTTGAGCGGTCGAGGAAGTCGGAAGTTTATAAGCGGCAAAGCCGGTTTCATTGAGAACAATGATGTTGGTCTTCGAGGTCGAAGTGGGGAAATCGCCAGCCCGCTTCCAAACGAAGGTGGTGTAGTAATCATCCAAAGTGCTCGAGCCAGCCCAATACACCGCTAAATCACAAACGATTTTCTCGGTCTGGTAGGGAGCGGTCGGTAAACTGCTGGAGATTGAACTCGAAGTCGCCGTGGAAGAAGAAGTCCGCGGATCAATGATGACGGTCTCTTTGTATTCGTGGACATAAGCGTTATTGGGGTTGGCTTGGCCTAATGTGGTTTTCGTGGGGAAAGCCGCTTCCCAAGAAGCAGTGCCACCCGTGACGGTCATTAATTGGTCCGAGACAGTCAAAGATAAATTTTTGGTGACCAAAGTCTGGTCGAAATCGACCAAAGAATTATCAAGGCCGTAAACTGGGGAGTTTAAGAAACTCGCACCGGTGGCCGTAAAAGCACTATACATTACGACGATCATTGCGACCATGATGCTCACGAGCGCCATGATGACAGCGGCATACCACGGCTTTTTGCGGGCCTCAACACAAGTGTCATTGCTAATGAATGACTTTAAGAAAAAGATCGCATTCTCTTTGAACGCTTGTTTTCGTTCATCGGATTTTGGTTTTTGTTGTTTCACGACGTAAGCTTTTGCCATAAGTTCTCTCTTTGCTTTAAAGCAAAGAAACTCTACAACAAAGAAGCCCTTTATACAAAGGAAAGATTGAGCGAAAATGCCCCTTTTATCGCGTAGAAAGGAAAAGAGGCGGTTTTTGCGAGTATTTTACTGGCCGACTTCTTATACTAATAGAGATGAAATCCCCGAAAGAGCCTTTAATCAAAGGCATCGTTGACTTGACGTGGGAAGCGTTTGAACGCGATGGTTTTTCGAATGGCCGTCTCGTCGGTTCTCCCAAAGGAAAGCTCACTTTGGAAGACGTGATGGTGGACACCGCGGTCTTTGAAGGAACGGATTTTACGAAACTTGATTTGGAAAAAGTCGACTTTCAAAACGTGGTATTCCGACATTGCAACTTTTTGAATTTGGATTTCTCGAAACGTTATTTCGGCCGGATTCGGTTTGAGGGCTGTAATCTCATGGGGAGCAAATGGATTGACGCTGCGCTCAGCGATGTCATTTTTATCGACTGTATTCTCGATTACGCGAATTTCTCCGCCAGCGAAATGAAGGTTGTTTCCTTTATTTCGTCGCGGTTAAAAGAATCCTTCTTTGCCGAGACGTTTTTCAAAGACGTTCTCTTCGATTCTTCGGATTTAACCGCAAGCGAATTCTTTAAGACTCCCTTAGCGGGCATTGACCTTTCTAGTGACATCGTCGATTCGCTTCATTGTGAACCTGAATCCTTAAAAGGCGCGATTATTTCCCCCGCTCAGGCCATTGGCTTTGTCACGTATTTCGGACTTAAAATTAAAGAAAATTCCTAAAGTGGCGCTTTTGGGTTTTTAGGGTTATAGTACATACGCTTAGCACCTACTAAGCATTGTTCTGGGGACGTTCCGGTTTTGACGGGGAATTGTTTGGCTAGGATTGCAGTGGCGTGATGAGCATAGACATCAAAAACCAATAACTGATAACAGTTATCACTATGCGAATCGTGCTGCTTCGCAGCACCTTTCGTTTGCTCGCGCCTAATAAGTAACCTACGGGTTTCTCACCTCGTGTGAGAGCAGCACGTCCGCCCTCTGTTTCGTGTCTCACAGAAGGATGTGGCGTCATTAAAGACAATAAGCGGTGACTCCCGGTTGGCAGTCACTGACGAAAACGCGTCAACCTCGCCTTGGGGGCTCGATTCTATCTTGCCTCAAGGTCAAATACGATAGGATCTAAACTGTAGAAGTCTTAGTTGAAAGTTCTTCGGACAGGGGTTCGATTCCCCTCGTCTCCACCAAAACAAGCATAAAAGCACATGGCCAAAAAGGCTGTGTGCTTTTTGTTTTTGCGCTTTGTATAAATAAAAAAGCGCAAAAAATGCGCGCAATACTATTATGAAAGCGCAAAAAATGCGCATTTTGTAGATTTAAAAAGCGCAAAAAGTTATAATATTGGCATGAATCTCAAAGAAATCAGAGAGCAAAAAAAGTTAACCCAGGCCGAAGCTGCGCGTCTTTGTGGTGTGTCACGCCGAAGTTATCAAAACTATGAAATGGCTGATGGTCCAAAAGACTCTATTCGCTACCGGTATATTGCTGAAACCCTGCAAAAATATGGTTATATTGATGAGGAGCATGGAATCCTGGCGTTAGATGAAATAAAAAAAGCAGTTAAAGAGGTTTCCTCGCGGCATAAGGTTTCTTTCGTTTATTTGTTTGGCTCCTACGCGAAAAATAAAGCCCGGGCCGACAGCGATGTCGATCTTTTGGTTTCGAGCCAAGAGACTGGGCTTCATTTTTACGGCTTAGTCGAAGAGTATCGCGAAGCCTTACATAAAAAAGTTGATGTTTTGGGGATGGAACAACTTGGGAAAAATCCGGATCTTTCTAAAGAAATTTTAAAGGATGGAATAAAGATTTATGGATAATTTAAAAAATGACCATTATTTTGTTGATTCGATGGTTTTGGATGCCAGTTTTATTATCGAACACACCAAAAACGTTTCTTATGAAGCGTTTTGCCAGAATCCCGTTTTGATGGATTCCGTCTGCTTCCGTTTTATTCAAATTTCTGAAAGCGGAAAGCGAGTTTCCGATGATTTTAAACAAACTCACAAAAACGTGCCATGGTCACTGATTAATGGTCTCAGGAATCGACTTGTTCATACTTATGGCGAAGTCGACCCCCGAACCATCTATCAAACGGCGACAGAGGATTTGCCGGATTTGGTAAGGTCATTAAAAGAATCGAAAGAATAGCGTTTAAATCTCAAAACGGACTTGAGGATTCGCTTCATTTAAAAACTCTGCAAAATCCGCTTCGATTTTGCAATGCCCCAACGGAATATAGGAATAAGCCGTGGAAAAATCTTGATAAAACAAGACGATGCAGGAATCACCGAAAAGCATAAGATCGCCCGCTTTGATCTTTTGAGAGACGGGCGACTTGTCTTGAACCGATGGACTGACTAGCAGGGGGGCTTTCTTCCAAGAACATCACCGACCGCCAAAAGGCACGCGGGGCGGCCTTTTTAAAGTCGAAAAAAAGAAAACGCAGCCTTTTATTGAACGATTGCCGGCCAACTGGCCCCCCGCTGGAATAAGAAGCGGGTGAATGCGCGGAGAGAAATCCGTTGACGCAGGCCTTATAGCCTTTGCGATAGCATAAAACCAGACTTTCAGAAACAGCCACGCGGGTCAGGTTTTTTGAAACTCAGGATTTTCCAACATGCCTGCAAATCCCTTTCGCTTTTGGCAGAAGTCGTGTAAAACGTCGTCTTGAAAGTCGGAGGGGAAAGCGGTTCAATAATTGGAGCGGCGCGCAAGAAGCTGAGGCTAATGACCCCTGGCGGCGCCGTTTTTTTGTACAAAAAAGAAGACGGCCTCTCGCCAAGCCAGCCCTCCATGTCGCGGTGATTGCGAGCCGCAATGCTCACTATAGCCGCTTGCGCGGACTTATGGAGCATCTGCCTCAAA